>ENA-ORCU01000601-ORCU01000601.1-marine-metagenome-genome-assembly--contig:-NODE-601-length-12720-cov-3.089852_pt1 | contig 12720 bp, 10 predicted proteins | sample MGYA00248631_ERZ508512 | MGnify/ENA primary metagenome ERZ508512 (study PRJEB26183, sample SAMN06268844) | marine metagenome | isolation source: Tt an P1 anaerobic enrichment on pine from sediment taken...
TTCGAAGCACCACATAGGTGCGAGCCACTTCGCTGCTCAGGCTGACCAGGACATCATCATAATCGGCGACCGAGGCTTCCAGATTGGCCACTCCGGATTCCACCGCCCGCCGGAATTTACCCCATACATCAAGCTCCCAGGAAACGTCAAATCCTGCATCGTATTCCCAGTAGACGGTATCCCCCCCTCGCGAGGTGTTAGCAGTGTTGTCACTGACCTCGCTGTACTGGGCTCCGCCCCTGCCCTGCTGAAGCTGAGGATAAAGGCTGCCGGTCAGGACGCCGAGCTGGGCCCGCGCCTCGAGGATTCGAAGCCCGGCGATCTCCAGAGGAAGATTCTGCTCATACGCCCGCTCAACCAGTGCAGTGAGAACCGGGTCGTTAAACAGGGTCCACCAGTCTCTGTAATCCGACGGCTCACGGGTTAACCGCGGGTCCTCGGATTCAATCCACGATTCGGCTTCCTGGGCGGCTGGTTTAACGAAATCCGGTCCCACCATTGTACATCCGGCCAGAAGCATAGCCAGTCCGATCAGGGACATGGCTGCAAGTTGATATATCCTCAAAGGAACCCATTGCCTGGATGATCCGCTATCTTTCATAATCAATCACTCCGAGAAGTAAGGTTAGCACTTTCCATTCCCCATCCCGGCGGATGAGGAACTCACACGTTGGTAATCGGTACAGTGGTTGCTGTGCAGATTGAATTTGCAGTCCACGGTTAATATCCGGCACCGCCGAAAAGCCTTTCGGCAACCGTTATACCTTGGATGTAAACATGTGCATGTATGACGACAGACTCTGAAGCCGTTGGGAAAGGGAAACGCGCAGAGTATACATGAGATATTCAACGTTGCAGTCGCCAACACCATTTTCATTCAGGCGACTGGCTGCAATGCAGACTGAACAGCGGGAACCGTCCATACACAAACTGTGCAAGATCAGTGCTGCATTGCAAGCAGCAGACGATTGGTCGTTTGATTCAGAAATGGATGATCTGGAAAGTTAAATCAGTCTACCATATACAAGGGTTGCCATGTCAAGGCATACCCGTTTCTTTTCAGATCATTGTCTGATCTTTGCATCAGGTTTCCAGGACCGTGCCTTCGAAATGGAAGGTGCCATTGATTGCATTAATATCCATATTTCGATATATTCACTTCACAAAGGGTAGATCACCGAAAACGAATTCCATTCTTCGGTTGAACCGATTCCCAGAGAACTGTAAATTGATCATGTTCCCTTGCCCAAATTTCTGAACCTCACAAGCGATATTCATTCTCCCCACAAACAGCCTTATCCGACCAGTTCAGGGATCTGCGAAACGAACTGTTTCTGTTTGGTTTCAATGACAAAATCGCCATGAACAGGAAGCGCCGATATACTCACTGACACAACTGAAACGAAACTCATTATCAACTGCACCGACCAATCACGGCGTCTGTCTTGCCTGCCGGTGGCTGTTGTAATTGCACGACGACCGGAAACAGGTGCAGCATATTTCAACCGGGCCACGAGCCGCCGACTGCAAGAAACCTGGGGTTAAAATACAATGATAAAACTCGTATTGCTCCGACATGGTGAAAGCATCTGGAATAAGGAAAACCGGTTTACCGGCTGGACCGACGTGAAGCTCACGGCAAAGGGAACGAAAGAAGCCGTTGAAGCCGGCCGAGTCCTGAACGAAGCAGGTTTTATCTTTGATCTGGCTTACACGTCGGTATTGACCCGGGCCATCAAGACCCTCTGGCTGGTGTTGGAGGAAATGGATCTGATGTGGATTCCAGTTGTCAGAGACTGGCGGCTTAACGAGCGTCATTATGGTGCACTGCAGGGGCTTAACAAGGCGGAAACCGCCGAGCGTCACGGTATGGATCAGGTTAGGATCTGGCGACGAAGCTATGACATCCAACCGCCGGCCCTGACGCAGGATGATCCTCGCTTTCCAGGCAACGATCCCCGGTACAGGGATCTCACAACCGATGAACTGCCGCTGACGGAATGTCTGAAAGATACGGTAGCGCGTTTTCTGCCCTATTGGATCGACACAATCGCCCCGTCGGTCCAGTCCGGCAAACGGGTAATTATTGCAGCCCACGGAAACAGTTTGCGTGCCCTGGTCAAGTACCTGGACAATATTTCGGACGATGCAATAGTCGGTCTCAATATTCCTACCGGCATCCCGCTGGTTTATGAGCTCAATGAAAACCTGACGCCGATTCGCAATTACTACCTTGGCGATCCGGAAACGGTCCGGCAGGCCACACAGGCTGTGGCTGACCAGTTGAAAAAGCCAACCTGACAGGCGGCTGAACGATATGAGAGGGGTATTAAAATTCCGCGTCAGGCAGTAACCGGCAGTTAAACAAAATTATTTTTATTATAGAGAGCCTTACACTGCAAAAACAGGGAGGATGCAGATGTCTACGACAACTGTCGGATTGATGGGATTCGGAAGAATAGGCAGAAATCTCTTCCGGATTCTCTACAACAGAAACGACATCCGGTTAACGGCAATCAGTGATATTGCCGATCACAGCGCCCTGGAATATCTGCTTCGCTTTGATACCATTCTTGGGCGTTTCCCTGAGGAATTGAGTATCAGGGATGGCAATCTGTATGTAATGGGTCGTCAGATCCGAATGTTGTCCGGTGCCGATCCGGGTGATGTGCCATGGGGAGATCTGGGGGTGGAAACAGTCATCGAGGCATCCGGTCGCCCCCGTAGCCGTGAAGAGGTCCAGCGTCACCTGGACCGGGGTGCCAAACGGGTTATTCTCTGTGTACCACCGACAACTCCACCGGACATTACGGTCGTCATGGGGGTCAATGACAATCAGCTGAAATCGGAGCACCAGGTGGTCTCCAATGGATCGTGTACCGCCAATTGCGCCGCGCCGCTGATTAAAATTCTCAATGACGCGTTCGGTATAGAACGGGCCTTTTTAAGTACTGTTCACGCGTACACCAATCAGCAGCGTCTGGCCGATGTACCGGCAGAGGACAAACGACGCGGCCGGGCGGCCATGGAAAACATTATCCCCCAGGAAACCGATGCGGCCCAGGTGGTTATTCGTTTACTGCCCGAACTGGAAGGAAGGCTGTCGGGCACTTCGCTGAACGTACCGGTCCCCAACGGCTCGGTTGTTGATCTTGTCTGCTGGCATCAAAAACAGGTAACCCGCGAAGCGATCAATGAGGTCGTGCGCACGGCGGCGTCAAGTCAGTGGAAACATATTATCGATTACCAGGACGAGCCGATTGTTTCCAGTGACATTATCCTGAGTCCGTTTTCCGGCACGTTCGACTCCCTGGCAACCATGGTTCAACAGGGAAACGTCTCCAAAACCCTTGCATGGTACGACAACGGGTGGGGATATTCTCACCGGGTGATAGACCTTATTGAAAAATTCACCGAACTGGACAAGGAGGTGGCCTGATGGCACTTCGTGTAGGAATCAACGGATTCGGCCGTATCGGCCGAAGCGTGTTTCGTATCCTGAGTGAGCGGGACGACATCGAGGTAGTGGCCATTAACGACCTGTTCGAACATTCGCAACTTGGCTACCTTCTTAAATACGACACGGTGATGGGTGTCTTTTCAAAACATGTTACGGCCGATGACGACGCGCTGTATGTCGACAACGAAAAAACCGTTCTCACGGCCCACCGGGATCCGGCGGAGATTCCCTGGAGCGGTCTCGGTGCCCAGATCGTTGTCGAAGCTACCGGCGTGTTCAGAAATCGAGCTCCACTTGAAAAGCATCTGTCGGCCGGTGCACAGAAAGTGCTGCTTACCGTGCCGTCACGTGATGAAATCGACGCCATTATTGTCATGGGCGTCAATGACGATGAATTGAAACCGGAGCACCGCATCGTATCCAATGCCTCCTGCACGACGAACTGTCTGGCACCCATCGCCAAAATCCTGGACCAGTCGTTTGGTATTGAAGAGGGATTCATCACAACCGTTCATGCATATACCAACGATCAACGTCTGGCGGATGTCCCTCACAAAGACCTGCGCAGGAGCCGCGCTGCCGGAGAAAACATCATTCCGACCACCACCGGAGCGGCGAGAGCGGTAGGCAAGGTATTGCCTCACCTTAAAGGCAAGCTCGACGGTCTTGCCATACGGGTCCCCGTCCCGGATGGTTCGGTGGTCGACCTGGTTTGTCGATTGAAAAAATCGGTCACCCGGGAGGACATTAACGATGCCGTCAAAGAAACCGCTTCAGGCCCCATGAAAGCCATCGTTGAATACAGCGAGGAACCCCTCGTGTCCAGCGACATCATCGGAAACCCCCATTCCAGTATTTTCGATGCGCTTTCCACTCAATCCTCGCAGGACGGTTATGCACGGGTCCTTTCCTGGTACGACAACGAGTGGGGCTATTCCAACCGCGTAGTCGATCTGATCGACCGGATGGCATCCAGTCTGCACTGATACGGCGAGACGAATGGAGAAACAGGTTTCAGGTATTATAGTAAGAACGGCACTCCCTGAAGCCCGGTACCCGAAACCTGAGCGAAACGATATGTCACAAAAAGGGGACGAGATGAATCCTACGATTCATTATTCCGAACTCGGGCTGGTCAACACCCGGGAAATGTTCAAGCAGGCCATTGGCGGCGGATATGCAATACCCGCCTATAATTTCAATAATATGGAGCAACTCCAGGCCATCATAGTCGGTTGCGTGGAAACGCGGTCGCCGGTGATTCTGCAGGTTTCGGGAAGCGCACGAAAATATGCCGACCCGATCTTTCTGCGGTACATGGCCATGGGCGCCGTCCAGATGGCGAAAGCCCTTGGGACGGAGATCCCGATCAGCCTTCACCTGGATCACGGCAGCTCGTTTGAGCTCGCCAAGTCATGTATCGACAGCGGATTTTCATCTGTTATGATCGACGGCTCTCATCTTTCGTTCGCCGAAAACGCCGAACTGACCCGCCAGGTTGTCGATTACGCCCATGAGCGGGATGTCACGGTGGAAGGTGAACTTGGTATTCTGGCCGGCATCGAGGACGACGTGTCCCATGAGGTTTCACATTACACCCGTCCCGAGGAAGTCGAGGAGTTTGTCGAACAAACCGATGTCGACAGCCTGGCAATTTCCATCGGCACATAACACGGAGCCTACAAATTTAAAGTCAAACCCGGTGAAACCCCTCCTCCGCTTCGGTTTGATATCCTGGAGGACATAGAGACCCGTGTCCCCGGATTTCCTATCGTGCTGCACGGCGCATCATCTGTTGTACCGGAATATGTTGAAACCATCAATCGGTTCGGCGGCAGACTCGACGATGCGGTGGGCATTTCCGAAGAGCAGCTCAGGAAAGCCGCGGGTTCGGCGGTTTGTAAAATCAACATCGACAGTGACGGCCGGTTGGCCATGACAGCGGTGATACGAAAAATATTTGCGGAAAACCCGACGGAATTCGATCCCCGGAAATATCTGGGGCCTGCGCGGGACGCACTTATTCAGATGGTCAAACATAAAAATGAAAACGTGCTGGGGAGTGCAGGAAAAGCCTGATGTCGGAAACCGGCACCGGGTGCCGGGCTACCGTTCAGTAAACCCATATCGCAATGGAGGCTGCCATGATTTACAAAAAATTCGTCAAGTTGGTTGAGGACCATGCAGACCTGCTGACCAAAAACTGGATGGATGAAGTCAAAACAAACCCATCGACAGCCGGTTATCGAAATTTTTCGGACGAAGTCCTGGGGGCCAGGGTCTACGATGTCTACAAGCGATTGGGAGACTGGCTCTTCAAGGAAGACCCGTCTTATGAAAAAACCGCCGCCCATTACATTGCCCTCGGCAAAGAGCGTGCCAAGGAAGGCCTGAAGGTCAGCGAAGTGATTTACGCACTGATTCTGACCCGGGTCGTAATGTGGAAATATGTCACCAGCCAGGGCATTGTCGACAGCGCTATCGATATGTACGAAGCGCTTGAATTTTACCGCCGGGTGAACGCCTTTTTTGACAAAGCTGCATATTTTGTAGCGGTCGGGTTTGAAACAGCCGGACCGGCTGCTCCGGGTGAAAAAACGACTCCGGAATTCATTGAAAAGGCCGTCAAGGCGGTGGATAAATTCTATTTCACAGACATTCGAAAGCTCTGATATTATCCGGTCGCCCGGTTCGCAAATGGCCGGCGGCCGGCCTGATGTAAAGGTTGTGCCCGGATGCCAGGAAAAACGAACACCTTCAGCCAGGCTTGCTTGAAGATCGATACTCTGACTTCAAACACTGATACTATCAGTTTAACACTTATTTTACGTTTTAACGACCGACATGCTATTTGCATCCCCTCTTGTTTTCAAAACGGGCACTGATTTTTTGACCGCCGCAGGAGACACCCGTGGACCAACCGACACCAAACCAGCAACTTCCCAACGTTGGCATCATTGCAACCCGGCTTGCCGGCACCGACGGCGTATCGCTGGAAGAAATGAAATGGACAGCGGTTCTCAAAAAAGAAGGTTTCACCTGTTACTACTTTGCCGGAGAACTCGATCGACCCAGGGCGCGATCCTACATAGCCGAAGAAGCGCATTTCATGCACCCGGAAATCCGCGAGATTCATGAAAACGTCTTCGGCTTAACCACCCGCTCACGGACGATCACCCGAAAAATCCATCGCATCAAGCGCCGCTTGAAGGACCACCTCTACGCGTTCATCAATAAGTACGACATCCGGCATCTGGTAGTAGAGAACTGCCTCACCATCCCATTGAATATTCCCCTGGGGGTTGCCCTCACGGAACTGATCCAGGAAACAGGATTGCCCACTGTGGCCCATCATCACGATTTTTACTGGGAACGGGACCACTTCATGGTGAATTCAGTTGCCGACTACCTGAACATGGCCTTCCCCCCCAACCTTCCGTCCATCGATCATTTCGTGATCAACTCTTTTGCCGACACCCAGCTAAGTTTCAGAACCGGGATATCGGCAAAGATCTGCCCGAATGTCATGGATTTTGAAAATCCGCCACCACCGGTCGATGAATTTGCCTCGGATGTCCGTCAGGCCCTTGGCATTGAAGATGATGAACTGCTTATTCTTCAGCCCACTCGCGTTGTGAAACGAAAAGGAATCGAGCACGCCATTGAATTGACACACCGACTGGGAAGAAAAGCCAAACTGGTAATTTCCCATGCTTCGGGCGATGAAGGGTATGACTACGAACAGAGGCTTCGCGAATACACCGAACTGATGGATGTCAACACGATCTTTGTATCGGACATAATCAGGGAACACCGCGGTTACAACGAAGGCGGTCATAAAATTTATACCCTCGAGGATATTTATCCACACGCCGATCTGGTGACCTATCCATCAAGCTTCGAGGGCTTTGGGAATGCCTTCCTGGAAGCGGTATATTTTAAAAAACCGATTGTCGTCAACTCATATTCGATCTACACCAAGGATATCAAGCCCAAGGGGTTTTCCGTTATCGAAATCGATGGTTACGTTACCCGGGAAGCCGTTGAAAAAGCCAAACGGGTACTGAACGATTCCGAATACCGCCATCAAATGGTTGAACACAACTACCGAATCGCCACGAAACATTACTCGTACGCGGTTCTGCACAATAAATTGAGAAATTACATCGCGGAAAAAAACTGGTTCAGGGGTTGAATCCGCAAGTCTACCATCAGGAGGGCAGAGGATGAACTACCAGCCGCAGCAGGGTAACATAGGACATATCGGCATCATTGCCACGCGTTTGGCCGGAACTGACGGCGTTTCGCTGGAATCGGCAAAGATCGAAAGTATTCTTCAGGAGACGGGATCTGTCTGCCATTATTTTGCCGGCGAACTGGATCGCCCGCCGGAACGATCGTACCTTGTCAGCGAAGCACATTTTGCTCATCCCGAGATATTGTCCCTGAATGAGAAGTGTTTTGGAACCGTGCAGCGGTCACGGGAGGTTACCAGGAAAATTCAGCGGATCAAGCGGCTGCTGAAGGATCATCTGTATAATTTCGTAGAAAAATTTAATATCGGCATGCTGATGGCCCAGAACTCGCTCACTATCCCCATGAATCTGCCCCTGGGGATCGCCCTGGCCGAATTCATCGCCGAAACCAACCTGCCCACCGTTGCACACCATCACGATTTTTACTGGGAACGGGACCGGTATTCCATCAATGCGGTATCGGATTACCTGTACATGGCGTTCCCGCCCCATCTCCCCTCGATCAACCATGCGGTAATCAATTCGCATGCAGATCTTCAGCTGAGCCTCCGGACCGGAATCTCCGGCCGGATTTTACCCAATATCATGGATTTTGAAAACCCTCCCCCGCCCATGGATGACTACGCAGCAGATGCCAGATCGGCACTGGGCATTGCGGACGACGAACTGTTTATTCTTCAACCCACGCGAGTCGTTGCACGCAAAGGTATCGAACACGCCATCGAGTTGGTCAAAAGACTGGGCAGAAAAGCACGACTCGTGATTTCTCATGCATCCGGGGATGAAGGGCACGATTATGAAAAGCGCTTGAAAGAATACGCCCGACTGATGGACGTGAACACCCTGTTTGTTACGGACATTATCGGCGAGATGCGCGGTGAAACCGAAGACGGAAGGAAAATATATAATCTGGGTGACATTTACTATCACGCGGATCTGGTCACCTACCCGTCGACATTTGAAGGATTCGGCAATGCATTTCTCGAAGCGATTTATTACCGCAGACCCATTGTCGTCAACAAGTATTCGATATACACTAAAGACATCAAGCCCAAAGGATTCAACGCCATTGAACTCGATGGTTACGTCACCGAAGAGGCTGTTGAAAAAACCAAACGGATTTTAGACGATCCGGAGTTGCAGCAGAAAATGGTCGACCACAACTATGAGTGTGCGAAAAAACATTTCTCCTACCGCATTCTCAGAAACCGGGTAAAAAATTTCATGGCAGAAAATTTCTGGCTGTACGAAAAAAATTATACGCCGAACAACCAAAACGCAGGTCACACATAAATCTCAATTAGGGAAATTACACAGACTCCTGCATAATGCTCCAGTTTGTAGTGAGCGATTTATCGCTCCAATCAACCATATAAATACAAGCACTAAAGTGCTTACTACAAACACTGGAAACACTGAGTTCGAAAGGTTTTGCCCTCAGAAACATCAAAATTCTAAGCTTTTAGCCAACCGTTAATAGCTAACAATTAATTGCTGATTGCTTGCACCTCATGGAGGACTGAATGGGAGACATGGATGAAGTCAAACAGCTTCTGATTCGCATATACGGCGATCAGAAAGGCCGGAGCGCAATAAAGAGGATTCAACCACTGATCGAGCGATTTCCCAAATCCGCCAAACGGCGAACCCAGTTTTTCTCCCAGGAAGATATCGTCCTGATCACCTACGGAGACACGCTGATCAAGACTGGAGAAACCCCGCTGAAGACGCTGCACCGGTTTGCCGGAAACTACCTGAAGGACATCATCCCGGCGATTCATTTTCTGCCGTTTTTTCCTTATTCTTCGGATGACGGGTTCTCGGTAATGGATTTTTTTTCCATCAACCCGGAACTTGGCAACTGGCAGGACGTTGTCGCCATTGGCCAGGATTTTCAACTCATGTTCGATTTTGTTGTCAATCACTTTTCAGCCGAAAGCGAGTGGTTTCAACATTACCTGGATGATCGGGACGGATTTTCGGATTTCGCCATCGAGGCCGACCCGTCAACGGACCTTTCCCTGGTCACACGTCCCCGATCGCTCCCCCTGCTGTCGGAATTTAAAAAACATGACGGGCGACCCGTTCACCTGTGGACCACCTTCAGCGCCGATCAGATTGATTTCAATTTCAAAAGCCTCGATGTTCTTCAAAAAATGATCGAAGTGCTGCTGTTTTACATCGAGAAAGGGGCAACCATCCTTCGGCTGGACGCCATCGCTTTTTTGTGGAAAAAAATCGGTACACCTTGCGTCCACCTGCCGCAGACTCACGATGTGGTAAAACTGTTTCGAAAAATTCTCGATATTGTGTCCCCGGACGCCATCCTTATCACCGAAACCAACGTACCCCACGACGAAAACATCAGCTATTTCGGCAACGGCCGTGACGAGGCCCAAATGGTGTACAATTTCACCCTCCCGCCCCTGCTGTTCCACACACTGGTCAAGGAGGACGCCACGGTGCTTTCCGGGTGGGCCCGGACCCTTAACCTTCCATCGGAGCACACCACTTTTTTCAATTTCTGCGCATCGCACGACGGCATCGGGGTTCGCCCGTTGGAAGGCATCCTGAAGCCGGAGGCGATTACCGAACTTATTGATGTGGTCAAGCAAAACGGCGGCCAGGTCTCTTACAAGCGGAATCCCGACGGCTCGGACAGCCCCTACGAGCTCAATATCACCTATGTGGATGCCCTGTATCCGGGCAATGATGCGAACCACGCCGAGCGGTTTCTTGCGTCTCAGTCCATTCAGTATGTGCTGCCCGGTGTACCGGCCACTTATATTCACAGCCTTCTCGGCTCCCGAAACTGGACCGACGGCGTTCAACAAACGGGCCGCGCCCGAACCATCAACCGGGAAAAACTCCCTGTCGAAAACCTGTTGGAAGAACTCCGGGATCCCGGGTCGTTCCGATCCAGGATATTTTATCCATACCTGGACATGATAAAAATCCGGAGGCGTCAGGAAGCGTTCCACCCCAACGCAGGTTATGACGTTCTGGATCTCGGTCCGAAAGTATTTGCCGTCAAGCGTCGGTCTGAAAGTCAAACCATTTATGCGATAACCAACATATCATCGACAAACGTTCGGGTTGCGCTGTCAGATTTCGGGCTATCCGGTTCGTTAGGCGATATACTTTCCGGAGAGTCATTTCCAGCGGGCGGATTTACTCTCGGACCGTATCAATATGTCTGGTTAAACGCATAAAAGCCTGCAGACGGGTTTTAGGTTGAAAAAATGGAGTGTTCCAAATAAGATCCCTTGATATAAACAAATTTTAGATTCGCACCGGAACGATTTCTCTTTTCCTTCCATCAGTGTGCCTCAGCGTCTGTCCAAAACTCACAGCTACCCGGTCATGTTTCCCTCAGTACTAGTGTTCTGAAATGCGTTTTTTTCGGGGTCGGCATGTATCACCTGAACTCCGGTGATGTTTCGTTGTGATACTAATCGTCAATGAAACCTTGATCACAAGAAAGGAAAAGAACCTTGAATATCATCCTCTACCGTATGGCATTTGCATGGTTACTGGTCTCTTCCGCGGCTTTGATTTTGACCGCCTGCCAGCAGCAAAACACGTATATCGAACCGCCGCCGCCCAAAGTTGCCATCGCCAAACCCCTGCAACAAAACGTAATCGATTACCTGGAGTTCACCGGAAATACGCAGGCCTATGAAATGGTCGAGGTTCGAGCCAGGGTTTCCGGGACTCTCGATGAAATGCATTTCGTTCCCGGCACTCGGGTTGAGCAGGGGGAACTGCTGTTTGTTATCGACCCACGTGAATACGAGGCCGAACTGAATGCAGCAAAGGCCGAACTGTCCAGTGCCGAGGCTCAGCTCAAACGTGCGAATACCGAATACGCCCGGGCCCAGAAACTGTTCAAACAAAAAGCCGGTTCCGAGCAGGAGGTAGTGAAATGGCGGGGAGAAATGGAAGTATCCCGCGCAGCCGTTGCCCGGGCCAAAGCCCAGATCGAAAGGACGAGCCTGGATCTCAGCTACACCCAGGTCACGGCCCCCATAACCGGCCGGGTGAGCCGGAATCTGGTCGACATCGGCAATCTGGTCGGTGAAGGTGAACCGACGCTGCTGACAACAATCACCAGATACGATCCCATGTACGTGTACTTCAACCTCAACGAACGCGACCTTCTTGAAGTTATGTCCATTTACCGTGAGAAAATCAGGGAAATGGGACTTGATCCCAACACGGATTCGAGCAACAAGGCCGACATTCCTGTACAGCTGGGTCTGGCGAATGAAGAGGGATACCCTCATGAAGGCGAGATGGACTTTGCCGAATCCGGCGTTGATCCGGGGACCGGCACCCTTCAGCTGAGGGGGGTAATCCCCAACTCCGAAACGCCTCCAGTGCTTTTGCCCGGTCTGTTTACACGGATCCGAATTCCCAGCGACGAGGAACGGAGCGCACTGCTCGTTACCGAGCGGGCCATCGGATTTGACCAGGGAGGTGCATACCTGCTGGCAGTCGTATCGGAAAATTTGGTTGAAAAGCGGCCGATTCGAATGGGCCAGCTCATTAACGGTCTTCGGGTCATCGAAGAAGGCCTGCGCCCCAGTGACTGGGTTGTGGTCAAGGGCATTCAGCGCGCCCGCCCAGGGGCCAAGGTCGACCCGGATCGAATCGACATGAGTTCACTTACTGCATCTGCGCTAAAAGCAGCATTGGAAGGTTCCTCGGATCAATCGACCTCCGAAAACAGTGGAACACCTGCTGAATCCGCACCGGACTAGGACACCGCCACGCCGGAAACCGAGACAGGCGATGCCCCGGCAAAACCCTAACTCCTGAGCGAGGCCGAACATGTTTTCCAAATTTTTCATCGAACGTCCCATCTTTGCCAGCGTGATCTCGATCGTGATCGTCATTGCCGGTGTCGTTTCGTTTGGCGCGCTGCCGGTCGCCCAGTACCCGGAAATTACACCGCCAACGGTGTCGGTTTCAGCAACCTACCCCGGAGCCAACGCCCAGGTG
>ENA-ORCU01000602-ORCU01000602.1-marine-metagenome-genome-assembly--contig:-NODE-602-length-12712-cov-3.144836_pt1 | contig 12712 bp, 8 predicted proteins | sample MGYA00248631_ERZ508512 | MGnify/ENA primary metagenome ERZ508512 (study PRJEB26183, sample SAMN06268844) | marine metagenome | isolation source: Tt an P1 anaerobic enrichment on pine from sediment taken...
GTTAAGGATCGTTTGAATGTCGGAGTCGGCGGCGATTTCGGCGTTAACCTTCTCGATAACCGCGGCTTGATCAAATGTCAGTACTGCCTCAAAAATGTCTTTAATTGCCATTTCATTTGCTCCTTGTTGCGACAGATTGTAATTTATCTTTGTAAATTGGAATTGTTATTATTCACTCTGGCATGCAGGCCCGCCAATTTGTGATTGCTTTCGGTATACTTCATCGATTTTTCTTCCTGCAGTGGATCGCTTAAACACAAAGGCGATTACACATGAAAGAATTGCCCATCCACAGGAAATAATGAACAATATACTGTAGCCCAGCTGACCGGGATAAGCGTCCAGAATTATGCCCTGATAGATTGGGCAAATGAAATCCCCCAGATAAGCAAGAGTTGCAATAATACCTGTCGCTGCCCCGGTCACAGCTATGGGCACTTTAGCTTCTTCCAGCATCGCATAAAACGCAGGACGCACACCAAAATGAGCGGTCATGAAAATAAAGAGAACGATGAGAAGAAGGATCAATGTTGAAGACGATGCCGGCACAACGGCGAAAATGACCGAAAAAACGGCTATAATTATGGAGCCGTACAACATCACCGAAGAAGGGCTTGACTTATCGCCCAGGATTCCTCCCAGAAAGGCTCCAATTGGAGCAATTCCGTAAAATCGAATAGAGGCGACGGTTGCGGCAAGGGCAACAGACAGTCCGCCCAGAGAGGTGAAATATGGGGTGGTTATGTCCTGTGTACGATATGAACAGTAGATGGTCATTATCATGAAACCGATGAGCCATACCGCAGGAAATTTAAACGCTGTTTTGACGCCCTCGAATATTTCTTTAAATGTCTTTTTTTCATCGCTTACAAAGCGGGTATCCTCTTTGAAAAAGAAGAGGATGAGAAAACCGGAAAGCAACGCGGCGCCGGAGTAAAGATAAAGGGCATTACGGAAGCCCTCCACGTCGTTGATGCCGTGGGCCAGAAGGTAGGCACCGAGCATGGCAACGACAATCGACACGATGCGTCGGCCGGCCTCCACAAAACCAAAAACACGGGTTTGAGCTTCGGGAGGTGCCGAGGCGCGCTGGGACCGGATGAAAGACGCCCAGAACGTCAGTGTGCAGGCAATGCCGAACCAGACATGCAGTGCCACCACGACTGGAAACGAGGGGAAGGTGGCAAAATAGAGGCCGCCCAAACCAAGCCCGGCCAATGATACAAAGAGCATTTTATTGGCCGGGAAACGATCTGCCAGCCAACCGCCCGGAAAATAGCAAAGAACCGTCAGAAGCCCAAAAAAACCCTGAATGACGCCCATCTGGGTATTGGTGATTTGCAGGGCCTCCATCATGGGCTCGTAGTAAGTGCCGCGCATATAGGGGATCAGGTAAACCACCCCGGCGCCAAGGGATAATAGAATGACGTTGAACCAATTTATATGACTGTTTTTTTGATTTGACATGGTTTAATCGCTCCTCTGAAGAAAATTTGGTCGATACGCTTTGGCCGATTGCCTCCGGTCAATTTTTCAATATTTCTTTTTCTCCTTTTTTACGGATGCGCTCCAGTTCATCCATTATCTTCCCGTCCAGTTCCGTCGGGTGATGAGATTCAAGAATTTCGGCAACTTTTTCACCAACCCGGGCCGCCGTGTCCTTTTTACCGGCTTCTTCCCATTTTTTGCGCGGTTGGCGATCCATCAGTTTGTTTTGCCAGAGCTGCTCCCTGAAATTTTTCATGGTCTGGGGCTGGGTGAGAAATTGACCTCCCGGTCCAACGGCCTCGATAACCTCCCGCGCCAAAGTGGATCGGTTCACAGTGATTCCTTTCATGAAATGTTTGACCATCCCCACAACCTCATTGCCGAAAACCAGTTGCTGGGGTGAGCAGCACATGGCCGAATCCATGTAGCCGACGTCATGAATCAGGTTTAAACCGCTCATAGCCTGGGCCATGACGTGAAACATGGATTCACAGCCTGCCTGGGCGTCGAGTGTCTTGGAATCGGTTGCCCCGGCGAGTCCCCAGGTGGGAAGCTCCAGGTACTGGGCCACCTGGGCGTGGGCACAGAGGCCAATGGATTTGGTGGGAGCCCCAAATGTTGCAAGGCCCGTACTCATGTCCATGATCCCGATATTGGTGGACAACGCCACGGGGCATCCGGGGCTGCGCAACTGGGCAAGGGTCAGGGACATCAAACTTTCGCAAAGCGCCTGCACTACGGCGCCGGCCACGGTAACGGGGCCGGTGGCCCCCAGCATGACCGATGCGCCGGGAACCTGGGGCATGCGAAGATCCGCGGCTGCAAATAGCCGGTCCACAACGTGATCCGGATACACCATGGGCGCGATGGGCTCAGGGTAGGCGATGACAAAGGGCCTTTCCTGGAGGCGGTCAAGCCCCCCGACCACGGCCGCGGCCATCTCGTAGACCAGCTCGACGCCCCGCCCGGAATAAGCTATGAAAACCATAGGTTTGGTCGTATTGGACGCCATGACGGGAAATTCATACAGGTCGCAAACCTCCCCCGGGACATCCTGGGACGAGCCAAAGGGCATGATGAATTCAATGTTGTCCAAGGCATCGGCTATCCGGGCGCCGTTTCCGATATCCTTCAGAACCGTTGGGCGCACTTCTCCGGTGTAGGCGTCCATGGTGTTGGGCGACGCGGTGGAGGTACCGAAATAGCTTTTCCGGCCGGTGAGCTCCAAAGCCCTTTTGCCGGTCCGGTCAAAAATGGTCCATCCCTTGGGGGCGAGGTTCAGGCATTCGCGTAAGATGTACTCCGGAACCTTGACGTTTTCATCCTTCACAATGGCCCCTGCCTTTGCCATCATTTTTCTGGCATCGGCGTGAAGCACCTTGAATCCCACGGTGCGCATGACGTCAAATGCGGCATATAAAATTTCTCTTATTTGATCTTCATCAAGCATTTTGAAGCCAAAGGTGGCATGTTCCACGGATCCGGTGTTGATCATGTTTTGTCTCCTGTCTGGTTAAATGATTACGCCTTGATTCTATTGCTGATTCTATTGCTGTTGCATCAGGGTATTCATGGCCTCGATGGTTTCGTTGTCGAGAAGCGGTTGCTCATATCCGGCAAGTTCTTTTTTAAACAGCTCTCCTGCCATTTCGGTCACATTGGCGATGTTGTTCGGATCATATGGTTTAGGGGGGGCAAACATCGGACTGTAAATGGTTTCCCTGAAATGCTTCATGGTATGCGGGTGGGCCAGGTACATGGCCGGGTGTTCCTTGGCGACATCGATGGCCAGATTCTCTTCGGAGAAATTCATCGTTCTGGCGAAACTCCGGATATTGCGCCAAATTTCCAGATCAAACATGAATTTTTCAAAGCTGACGCTGCTGATATTATCCATGACACCGAAACTTTGAAGGGCGAGGCTTCCCCCGCTGAGCCAGGCGGACATGGCGGTTTGCATGGATTCGTAGCCGGCGCGCATATCGGTCAATAAAGATCCGGTAACTGACGAGGAACTGCGGAAGGGAATGCCAAGGCGGTGGGAGATTTGCGCCATGATCATGGTTCCGAGGACCTGTTCGGCTCGCCCGAATCCGGTGGAAGCGTTGCGGAGGTCCGTTCCGAAGACTCCGACGCCCATGATGACAGGGTGCCCCGGACTTTTGAGCTGAATAATGGCAAGACCCATCAAGATTTCGGCGAGATAAAGCGCGCAGGTGCCCTCAGGGGTAACGGGTCCGGTGATCCCCATGTTGACGCAGGGCGTCCAAAGAACGGGCTGGCCCTGATCGACATATTCCATCATGGATTCCCCCATGTTGATTTCCAGGCAAAGGGGGGAGTTCCCGTTGATCAAACCAAGGATAAAGGTGCCATCCTTTCGGTCGCCCATGGCCAAACGCGCCATCTCGATGGATTGTCTTGCACCCTCCGGGCTCGTGACAGCACCCATGATGGGTTTGTCGGTTAATTCAAGGAGCGTTTTGGTCATTTTCAGCGCGCGTTCTTCGACAGGAACATCCTGCGGCTCGACAATTGTGAAGCTGCATGCATCTATCTCACCGATTGCATGGGATATTTTAGTGAGCGTGACATAATCCGCCAACAGCGTATCTCGCCGAATCCCTTTTGAGTCGACAATAAAACAACCACCGTAGGTCGGGGAAAGCGCTAAACTGCCATCCCCGATGATGACGTCTTTGTCGGGATTCCGCGCTTGCCAGGTCCATTGTCTCGGCGCTTTGCGAACGTGCTCCATAATGAATTCAGGTTCGGGGAAGACCCGTTCCCCATCCGTTTTCACACCGGCTTCTTTGAGAACGGAAAGGGCGCTCGGAGAAAACACATCGTAGCCGGCTGTTTTCAGGATTTCCAATGCGCTGTCGATAAGTTTTTTTATTTCGTCATCTGAAAGTTTCTTAAATAGATTTACCGGATGCTTTATCATCAGACTTTTCCCTCAGTAGAATAGAATGCCTTATTAGTTAAATTCGCTTTCCTTAAGTAGGAGACGCGAGCAGCAGTACAAAATGCCCGCACAGTCGAAGAGACCCTGCCGGGTCCTCTGCGCTTCCCAACCTGTCGACAGGCGTTGGAATTTGGAAGCCATCAGTCTGCAGATTGCGTGCCATCGAATATTTTCGAGGACTTAATCCATTGAAAAAACAAGCTAAATCAGACAAAAGCCAGACAAAAGTCACAAATGTCGAAGTGGGAACAAAGAGCCCCAAAAAGAGCATAACGCTCCGGAAACGTAATAAAAATTCTAAGTGGGAAATTATGGCCCCGGCGAGACTTTCAAATCCGAATTTGTCAAAATGATTCAGTCAGGAAACGCCGTGCGGAACTTTTTTTCGAGTTCGCGGCAAGACATAATGCAGTAAATTGACTTACCGAGGGTAAGCTCGCCCCCGATCGCATCATTTTTGCTGTTCACGGGTGTTGAGGAGGATTGCTGCAATGATTGAACGTGTCGGTAAGGGAGAGAAAGGAAGTGATGGGCAATTCTCCTTAATCGGCAAGGAGGAGCCCGATACGGAACGGACCCTGATATTGCCCCTCAAATGGGAATCTAAATACCCGGCGATGCGCGCCCCTCTGCATTAAAGTTTTTCCTGCGATTCAATACACCTGAGATCGCATCATGTCATTTTTTTTGAATCGGGCGCGATGCCGTAAATTTTGATTTTTTTGTAAAGCGTTCGGCGATTGATTTCAAGGGTTTCTGCCACTCGGGTGCGGTTCCAGGCATACTGTTTGAGCAGGCTTTGAATATAGCGTTTTTCAAATTCCTCGATGGCAGTGCGTAATGGGAGGTCCTCAGAACTGGGATCGGTTCCCTTGGAGAGTGTGCCGCCATTTCCTTTCAATGGCGGTTGGTCAATGAAACTCACCTCATTGAGGGTCAGGTATCGGCCGACAGCGTTTCGCAGTTCACGGATGTTGCCGGGCCAGCGGTAATCTTTGAACGCGTCCATGACATGGGTGGGAATGTAGTGTCCCCCAGCGTCGAGTTGCTCAAGGAAATGTTCGATCAACAAGGCGATATCATCCTGTCGATCCCGAAGCGGGGGCAAGGTGATGGTCAGCACGCTGATGCGGTAGAAAAAATCCGAGCGCATTCGACCATCGGCGACAAGTGCGTTCAGATCCTTGTTGGTGGCGGCTACGATGCGCAAATCCGGTCGCCGCACCTGCTTTCCGCCGACAGGCGTATACCCCCCGCCTTCAATGGCGCGCAGCAGCTTGACCTGAAGCGCCGGGGGGATATCACCGATTTCATCGAGGAAAAGGCTTCCTCCGTCGGCCAGCGTCAGCAGACCGACCTTGTCACTATCGGCCCCGGTAAACGCCCCCTTGCAATAGCCGAAAAACTCGCTTTCAATCAGGGATTCGGGAATAGCGCCGCAGTTGACCGGAACAAATGCCTGCTCGGCGCGCGCGCTGGTCTCATGGATAGCTCGGGCCACCAACTCCTTTCCGGTACCCGATTCCCCATAGATGACTACACTGTCTTCCGATGCAGCGGCTTTCATAATCAGTTCATAAACACGCTGCATGGGTCGACTTTTACCAATAATATCCCCAAACCGGAAACGTTCTTTCATGGAGCGGCGCAGCCGGGCGTTTTCCTGACGCAGGCGTATTTCGATCTCCTGGGTACTGGTGATTTCCGAGATAAATCCTTCAAATGCGATCAGTTGTTCATTGTCGTCAAACAGGCAGACCCCGCGGTCGGAAATGTATTGATATCGGCTCGGTCCCATGCGGATGCGATAGACGGTGTTATAGGACGATCCGTTTCCGGCGGATGTGGAACGACGCTTGTTGACGATTTCGGTATCGGACGGATGAACCATGTCCTGCAGTCCGTTCACATCCTTGGAAATCTGCAAACTTGGTGCATTGGGTCCGAACAGGTTCGCGTCGTTTTTATTGAGAAATTCAAAGGACAGCTTCGCATCGTTCCGGCAGCGGTAGATGACACCCGGGAGGTTGCCCATCAGAGTCGAAAGTCGATTTTCATTGAATTTCAAAACCTTTTCGGCCTCAAGGCGCTCGTTGATCTGTCGTTTAAGGGTTGTGTTGCTTTTGGCAAGCTCTAGTTTTTTGCTCTTGACCTGACGTTTGAGCAGGAAGTTCATACCGAATAAAAGCAAGGCAGCAGACAGCGTGCCGACCAGAGCAATTTTAAGCCAGTTTGGCAACCCCGGATCAACATTAATGACTGCCAGATGGTCGATTCCAAGGCGTTTTAATTCACTATGGTAAATAGAGTCCTTATCGGAGATTAACCTCTGCAAATAGTGATCGATCGTATTTAAAAAATCGGGATTGCCGTTTTTCGGGCCAATAAATCTGGAATGTGTTGGATTGAAAAGTATTGGGGAAGGCGCAATATTTTTGGCGTTTTTTACATAAATTTTACCGTGAGCTAACGAAACGATTCCGGCATCTGCCTGGCCGGTTTCGATAAGCTCTAAAACAGCGCTGGAATCTTTGGCATCTATGCCCCGATAAACCATTCCCCGATTGAAGGCCAATTTTTCAAAAGCTTCCCGATGAATGCCTTTTATATGAAGTCCAATCGTTTTTCCTGCCAGATCATCAATGGTTTTAATATCGGTATCTTTCCCTGTATAAATCACGCCTACGCTTTTTATGAGATTTTCAGCATTGAACCGGTATCGCCTGGCCCTCTCGGCAGTATAACCCGCTCCGGGAACGATATCGATCTGATTTGCTTCCAGCCGCTCCAGGCATTCGGACCAATCTCCTTCAATAAATTGCAGGTCCCAATTTTCCCGTTCGGCAACAAATTTCAGTATGGTGATTGCAATTCCCTGCAGTTGGCCATCGGCGCTGCGAAAAACGACAGGATTGTAGTTGTACACACCAACTCTGACCGGAGTGCGGCCAACAGCGAAAGACGAGGTGGTTAAAATCAGCAGGGTTAGCGCCAGGGCAAACGGCGATATGATCCCAAGCGGCCAGGTGGCCCCCGGTTTTTGCTCTGCGGTTGATTGGATTGGAAAACGTTTCATCTATATGAATCGGCTATGGTATCGGTCCAACAGTAACAATTACGGACAGGAGATTAGCAGGTATTTGTCACAGGGTAAAGTGGTAGGGATATCAATGCAATGGCGATGCTCAGAAACTTATGCTGCGGGCAGGTATGAGACTGGCTGTTGGACTTATGATCGGGCTGTCTGCGGAATAGCTCCGACTGCATAAAGCGTGGTAGACGATTACCGCCCCCTTCAGTTCACCATAGGGGGAGGATATATTCCCTGGCCGCGACAGATCTTCGAGGTCGTCAGCGCCCGCCGAGGCAGAAAAAAGAGCAGGCATCTCAGAAAGCCTCAGATTATACGTTTTGCATTGATCACGGCTCTATCCGTGACGCTGAGCCCGCTTGGGGCTCAGCGTGAGCCTGTTTCATGTTCTATGATGCCGGATAGGTTAACCCTGAATAATACCCGGCTCCGATTCAAGTATCCGATCGATGATTTCCGGTGCAATCCCATGGGTTTTATGAATATCGAGGAGCTTTGCAGCCACCTCCTCAGCGCGTGTCCAGGTATCCTTGGACCCGCTGGCAACCCATCCATCATAGGCAGTGCGGGTGGCCGCCTTGGGATAATAGAGCTCGGTGCGGGCCCGCCGGGCAGTGTGCATGTCGCCGAGATAATTCCCCCCTGGTCCCACGGCGTTGATCACCTCAGTGGCCAGAGCATCCTCATCTACTTCCAATCCGCGAACCGATCGCATGACACAGCCATTGATATCGTTGTCAATGACGTACTGGGCATAGCTGATGGTCATCCCCGAATCCAATTGGCCGGCGGCCTCATGGATGAAATTGGCACCGGCCAGGGCGGGCATAATCGCCGTGAATGCCTTTTCGTACCCAGCCTGCTGGTCGGGCTGCTTGGAGTCACTGATGCCGCCGGTGGAATACAGAGGCAAACCGTAAAACTGCGCCATTTGTGCGGCGGCGGCATTCATGATACCGGTTTCAACGCTGCCGAAAAGAAACGATGCAGACCGCATGTCCATTACCGTGGGGACCGCCGAGTAAAGGCTCGGCGTACCCGGTCGAACGGTCTGGGCTACGGTGATGGCTGCCAGAGCCTCAGCGTTCATCTGGGTCAATGTGCCGGCCAGTGTAATAGGAGCCGTAGCGCCGGCAATCGGGGCAATAGAAAAGGCCATGGGTATGCCGGCCTCAGCGGCTTTAACGGTCATGGCGGCGTGCTGGTTATCCATAGTCAGGGGACTGACCACGCTTGAAATAAAGGCAATGAAGGGCCTGGCCTCCAGACGGCGTTGACCGCCTGCCACTGTGGCAGCCATGCGAAGGATTCGTTCCAACCCGTCCAGGGACAGGCAGCCGCCCATAATGGGCTTGGTGGTGTTGTTCATAGCGTTGAAAAAACGATTGACATCCACGTTTTCCGGACTGCTGTCGCCCGGGTGGCACGGGATGATGAAGAAATGAATATTGTCCAGGGCGTCCACCAGACGGGCGGTGGCCGCTATGTCTTTGGCCTGGGTCTTACGCCTGACACGGGAAAGATCGATGACGTTTACGGCGGTACCGCCGGTTCCCAGATAGACGCGTTTGCCGCCCAGGACGATATCTCGCTCGGGATCATCTCTGCCGCAAAGAGTTACCGTGTCTGGGTTCGTTTTTACGGCGGCCATTATCGTATCTTCATCAAAAAAAACCCGCCGATTCGTCATATCCACTCGAACGCCCTGGCCCTGGAATCGCTCCAGAAGCCCGGTGTGATCCAACTGAAAACCGGTATTTGCCAGGACCTTCATCGAGGCCCGGTGAATGGCGGCAATATCGTTATCTGTCAGGAACTTGAGCGCGTCTGTTTCAAGACCGCCCTTAAGGATAGGTTGATTCATAAAACATCTCCTTTTAACCCGCTACAAGTTTGCGGGCCAGTTCGACGGCCGACGGAGCATCTTCGGCATATCCGTCGGCCTGAATTTTTTTTGCGAAAGCATAAGTAACCGGAGCACCGCCTACGATAATTTTGGCGTTTGTCCCGGTTTCATGAAAAAGGCGTATGGTCTCCTCCATGGCCGCCATGGTAGTGGTCAAAAGGGCAGAAATCGCCACCACCTGAGCGCTGTGTTCCCGGGCTTTCTCCATGAAGGTGACCGCATCAACGTCCACGCCAACGTCAATCACATCGAAGCCCGCCCCTTTCATCATCATGGCCACCAGATTTTTACCGATATCATGCAGATCGCCCTTGACCGTGCCAATTACAACCTTCCCGCAACCTTGTGGATTTCCTTCAACCAAAAGGGGCATCACCACCTCCAGGCCGGCCTTCATGGCCTGAGCAGCCATGAGCATCTCGGGAACAAAGAGATCGCCTGCTGAAAAAAGCCGACCGACTTCATCCATGGCCGTGATGAGTCCGTCGTTGAGGATCGTCTGAGGGTCGGTTTCAGCCTCGATTTCAGCTCTGACAATTTTTTTGACCGATGGTTCATCAAATGCAAGTACAGCCTGCAAAATGTCACAAATTGGCATTTGGATCTCCCGATGGACTAATAAACGTCAACCAATTGACATGCTTTAAAATAACGAACCTTGAATGTGAAAACGCACAATGGTTTACTGCTGAAATTTGCACCCACCCTTTAAGCAGATTCCATGCCAGCAAGCATAAAGCCACATAACCATTTGATAAGATATGAAAATATGAAAAAACTTCGAAAAAGACGAGGTGGGAATCATTGGCCTCATTTGGCGCTTAAGGCTTCGAAAACAAATTAAAAAACAAAGTGGGAACAATCATGCCCAGTGGGGTCATCATACCCCGCTTTTCAGGACGCGCTAACCTTGGAAAGCGGCAATATTGCGTCTTATTAAGGGACGCGAATTTAATTAATTACAATTTCCCCTGCAATTAAATAAATCCCCGTTCCTAAGCGTCGGGAGTGAGGCTGTGGCTTTTGATTTTATTGAAGAGTGTTCGGCGGTTGATTTCCAGAGTTTCAGCCACCCGGCTGCGGTTCCAGCCATATCGATCGAGCAGACGCTGAATGTAGTATTTTTCAAATCTTTCCACTGCAGATCGTAGAGATGGATTGTCCGTCGGCTGCGAGTCATTGGAAATGGAGGGGCTGTCATCCGTCAAGGAGGACTGTTTTTCGATAAAACTCACCTCATTGAGGGTCAGGTATCGGCCGACAGCGTTTCGCAGTTCACGGATGTTGCCGGGCCAGCGGTAATCTTTGAACGCGTCCATGACATGGGTGGGAATGTAGTGTCCCCCAGCGTCGAGTTGCTCAAGGAAATGTTCGATCAACAAGGCGATATCATCCTGTCGATCCCGAAGCGGGGGCAAGGTGATGGTCAGCACGCTGATGCGGTAGAAAAAATCCGAGCGCATTCGACCATCGGCGACAAGTGCGTTCAGATCCTTGTTGGTGGCGGCTACGATGCGCAAATCCGGTCGCCGCACCTGCTTTCCGCCGACAGGCGTATACCCCCCGCCTTCAATGGCGCGCAGCAGCTTGACCTGAAGCGCCGGGGGGATATCACCGATTTCATCGAGGAAAAGGCTTCCTCCGTCGGCCAGCGTCAGCAGACCGACCTTGTCACTATCGGCCCCGGTAAACGCCCCCTTGCAATAGCCGAAAAACTCGCTTTCAATCAGGGATTCGGGAATAGCGCCGCAGTTGACCGGAACAAATGCCTGCTCGGCGCGCGCGCTGGTCTCATGGATAGCTCGGGCCACCAACTCCTTTCCGGTACCCGATTCCCCATAGATGACTACACTGTCTTCCGATGCAGCGGCTTTCATAATCAGTTCATAAACACGCTGCATGGGTCGACTTTTACCAATAATATCCCCAAACCGGAAACGTTCTTTCATGGAGCGGCGCAGCCGGGCGTTTTCCTGGCGCAGGCGTATTTCGATCTCCTGGGCGCCGGTAATTTCCGAAATAAACCCCTCAAAAGCCGTCTGATAGCCATCCGGGTCAAGCAGGCAGACCCCGCGGTCGGAAATGTATTGATATCGGTTCGGTCCCGAGCGGATACGATAGACGGCGTTATAGGACGATCCGCTTTCGATAGATGCGGCACGACGCTCGTTGACGATTTCGGCGTCGGACGGATGAACCATATCCTGCAGTCCGGTCACATCCTTGGAAATCTGCAAACTTGGGGCATTGGGCCCGAACAGGTTCGCGTCGTTTTTGTTGAGAAATTCAAAGGATAAATTCGCATCGTTTCGACAGCGATAAATGATCCCCGGAAGGTTGCCCAAAAGGTTCGAGAGTCTTTTTTCATTGACTTTCAACGCCTTTTCGGCGGCAAGGCGTTCGTCGACCTGCTCTTTGAGATTTGTATTGCTTTGGGCGAGTTCGAACGTTTTTATTTTAACCTGTCGCTCAAGAAGATAATTCATACCCAATAGCAACAGGGTAATAGCCAGAAAGGCAACCGGAGCAATTTTCAGCCATCCCGGTAACCTCTGGTTAACGTTGACAACCGCCAGGTGGTCGAGTTCGAGATGTTTCAGTTCGTTATGATAAATGGAATGCTTATCGGCGATTAATTTTCTTAAATGCACATCGATCTTGTTTAACAGATTTGCATTGCGATCTTTCCCACTGATAAATCGGCTGTGAGACGGATTGAACAATATTGGATTAGGATCGATATTTTTGGAATTTTTTAAAGCGATTTTTCCGTGAGTCAGGGTGACGATTCCTGCATCGGCCTGACCGCTTTCGATAAATTCTAAAACGGTTTCATAATCGATGGCGTCAATGGTCCGATAAACAATTCCTCGCTCAGCAGCCATCCTTTCAAAGGCTGCTCTGTGAATGCCTTTCAAGTGGAGCCCTATTGCTTTACCATTCAGGTCCTCAATAGTGCGTATTGCCGTGTTTTTCCCGGCATAGATAGCCCCCATGGTTCTCATCAGGTTTTCAACGTTATATTGATATCGACGGGCTCTCTCGGCCGAGTAGCCAACTCCCGGAATAATGTCGATCTGGTTCGATTCCAGCCGCTCCAGGCATTCGGTCCATTCACCTTCAATGAATTGGAGATCCCAGTTTTCCCTTTCAGCCACGTAGTTGAGTACGGTAATTGCAATCCCCTGCAGCTGGCCGTCGGCACCGCGAAAAACGACAGGTTTGTAGTTGTACACTCCAACCCTGACAGGAATACGGT
>ENA-ORCU01000603-ORCU01000603.1-marine-metagenome-genome-assembly--contig:-NODE-603-length-12676-cov-3.258354_pt1 | contig 12676 bp, 9 predicted proteins | sample MGYA00248631_ERZ508512 | MGnify/ENA primary metagenome ERZ508512 (study PRJEB26183, sample SAMN06268844) | marine metagenome | isolation source: Tt an P1 anaerobic enrichment on pine from sediment taken...
GGTCATAATGGTGGCAGGATTCGAGTTGACTAAGACGATTTCATAGCCCAGTTTTCGCAGTGCTTTACAGGCCTGGGTGCCGGAATAGTCAAATTCGCAGGCCTGACCAATAATAATCGGGCCTGATCCAATAATCATAACTTGGTGGATATCGCGTCGTTTCGGCATGGCGAGGGACTCCTTGAAAAGTTTTTGGTGCTATCATGTCCAGTTTTTAGTTTCATGCGTTTAAGATTAAACCGCAGAACCAATAATTTGTCAAACAGAAGACGTCGGTTGAATGTCTTTTTTTGAGAAAAGAATTTCTTATCTCGAATTCGTTGATTGTGACTGCTTTTTTGGTACAATCACCCGTGAGTGGGTCGGACGGTCGCCGGGTTGAAAGACACCCGGAGGAAAGTCCGAGCAGGGCAGGGCAACGGTGGTGGCTAACGACCACCCGGGGCGACCCGCGGGAAAGTGCCACAGAGAATAGTCCGCCGATGGCCCTTTGGGGCTCAGGTAAGGGTGAAACGGTGCGGTAAGAGCGCACCGCGCCGCTGGTGACAGCGGCGGCACGGTAAACCCCACCGCCTGCAAGACCAAGTATGCTGTGTGTTTGGCCCGAACTACCACAGCGGGTAGGTTGCTTGCCGACGGGGAAACCTGTCGGCAGAACCGGCTGGCAACAGCTGGTCGAGTGTAATGACCGTCAATGACAGAACTCGGCTTATAGACCCACTCATTTCATTTACTATTGATGATTGTTGATTTATTATTGCCAATGAATTTTTTGAGAAGGATTATCAGATGGGCAAGATGCGTTGCATGAAGATCCTGTATGCATTGGTTTGTTTCTTTGTGCTTGCGGCCTGCGGGTGGGGGGCTGATGTCTGGGAGCATTATAAGCTGTGGTATTCTCAACCCGCATCCGAATGGCTCCAAGCACTGCCGGTCGGCAACGGACGGCTGGGGGCGATGGTGTTTGGAGGAACAGTGGACGAACGTATCCATCTCAATGACGATACGGTCTGGGCCGGTCCCCCGGTTCCGAAAGCTGTTGATGGTTTTCGCGAAGCGATGGATCAGGCCAGGCAACTCTGGTTTGGTGGCAAATATGTCGAAGCAGAAACAAAGGTTGCTTCCGTTTTAGGACCGCGGATCAGTCCTCGCAGCTATCAGACGCTGGGTGATGTGCATCTTATACTGCTCAATGTTCCTGAACATGTTGAAGTGGAGAACTATTACCGCGACCTGGATCTGGATACGGGCGTTGCTCTGACCCGTTTTACGCTCGATGGGATCACCTACACACGCGAGGTATTTTCTTCTGCTGCCGATCAGGTGCTTGTGGTGCGTATGTCTGCTGACAAGCCAAAAGAGCTGATGGTGAAGGTTCAACTTGACCGGCCCGCTGACTATATCGTCGAATCCGCGATGGGGACACTCGATATGTCAGGACAGGCACAGCATCAGGGTCGGCATCTCGGCGTCAAATGGCACTGTCGTTTACAGACGATGCTTGAAGGCAGCCGGAGCGGAAGTATCCGATATGAAGATAATGTCCTGCGCGTTGAGAAAGCCGACACCGTAACTTTTTTTATTGCTTCGTCCACCGACTATAATAAGAAAGATCCCTCGGTTCCCTTGACGCACGATCGCCGTGAGACCTGCGAAAAAACGATCGCTGCAGCGATGCAAAAAACGTATCAGCAGTTGCGCGACGCTCATGTGACCGAACACCAACGGCTCTTCCGGCGGTGTTCGCTGGATTTGGGCGGATGGGAAAAAGCCCGGACTGCAACGGATAAACGTCTTGAAGCAGTGAAAGCCGGACACGTTGATCCAGCGCTGGTGGCATTGTATTTCCAGTACGGCCGTTATCTGCTCATTAGTTCATCGCGTCCCGGTGATATGCCGGCTAACTTGCAGGGACTCTGGGCCGACGGATTGGAGTCGCCGTGGAATGCCGATTACCATATCAACATCAACATGCAGATGAACTACTGGCTCGCCGAAATAACGGGCTTGCCGGAATGCCATCAGCCGTTTTTTACGTTCATTGAGAGTCTACTGCCCAATGCACAAAAGACGGCCGAATCGGTCTTTGGCTGTCGTGGTGCCGTGGCCCAGCATACGACGGACCCCTGGCTGCATACGCCGCCCTTCGGCAGTCCGCAGTGGGGCATGTGGCCGCATGGCTTTAGCTGGTGCAGTCAGCATTTTATGGAGCACTATCGGTTTGTGCAGGACCGTGAATTTTTGAAAAAAGACGCCTGGCCCGTCCTTAAAAATGCGGCGTTGTTCTACCTGGACTATCTGGTGGAGCATCCTCAAACTGGTAAACTGGTCTCCGGTCTGGAAACCTCGCCGGAGAATACGTTCATCACTCCCGATGGAAAACAGGCGCATGTCTCAATGGGCTGTACGATGAGCCAGCAGATTATCTGGGATGTATTTTCGAATACTCTAACCGCTGCAGAAATCCTGGGCATTGATGATGATGTTGTCAAAGAAGTCAAAGCGGCACGGGCCAATCTGGCGATGCCTCAAATCGGTGCCGATGGCCGCCTGATGGAATGGGCACTGCCGTTTAATGAAGCGGAACCGGGACACCGCCATCTCTCGCATTTATTCGCACTGCATCCCGGGCATCAGTACAATTTTTATGACAGCCCGGACATGGTTGGGGCAGCACGAAAAACAATCGATTATCGCCTGGCACATGGGGGCGGTCACACCGGTTGGTCCCGGGCCTGGATTATCAACTTTTGGGCGCGCTTCCACGAATCGCAAGAGGCGTACGAAAACCTGCTTGCCCTGTTGCGAAAGAGCACGATTTCCAATTTGTTCGATATGCATCCCCCGTTTCAGATCGACGGCAACTTCGGCGGCACGGCCGGCATTGCCGAAATGTTGCTGCAATCGCATGTGGGCAATGTCCAGGACGGCTTTCGGATTGAATTACTACCGGCACTTCCCTCGGCCTGGACAGACGGTTCTGTTGAAGGGCTTCGAGCGCGAGGTGGTTTTGAGATCGCTGGCGAATGGGAAAACGGCGAATTGAAAAAAGCCCCCGCGTTACCGGACCAGTGACAAATGATTTTGGCATTTCACTATGCTATTTTTGTTCACTACCGAGCAAACGATAAATTACGGCTCCAAGCATACCACCAATGATAGGTGCTATCCAGAAAAGCCAAAGCTGTGAAACAGCCCAACCGCCGACAAATACGGCAACACCAGTACTGCGTGCAGGATTCACAGAGGTATTCGTAACCGGGATGCTGATCAGGTGAATGAGAGTCAGGCATAACCCAATTGCTATGGGAGCAAAACCCTGTGGCGCCCTTTCATCGGTGGCCCCAAGAATGACAAGGAGAAACATCATAGTCATGACCACTTCAGTTATCAGTGCGGCCAACAAACTGTACCCGCCAGGCGAATGGGCACCGTACCCGTTTGAAGCAAAACCTGCGGACAGGTCAAATCCCGCCTTACCACTCGCAATAAGATATAGGACACTACCTGCTGCTACACCGCCCAACACCTGCGCAACAATGTAAGGCAGCAGGTCTTTTGCTGGAAAACGACCGCCGGCCCATAGACCAAAGGATACTGCCGGGTTTAAGTGACAGCCTGATATGTGACCGATGGCGAAAGCCATCGTAAGCACGGTCAGGCCAAATGCCAGTGATACACCAAGCAGCCCGATACCAACATCTGGAAAGGCAGCAGCTAAAACGGCGCTGCCACACCCCCCGAGAACAAGCCAGAAGGTTCCAAAGAATTCCGCACCATACTTATTCATTCTTTTCTCCTTTTCTTAGTTGATTGTGATGCCCAGTCGGGTAAAATCTCGTGCAGCAGACACAAAAAACAACTGCTCCGGCGGCTTTCGGCAGATACCGGTGCCTCAAATTCGCCATAGTCAGTTTTCCCTTGAAGCCTGTTTGGAAACTGTAGGATTGAATCGAAAAGTGTGTGTTATTCCACTATGTGCGTTCACACTCTGGATTTCAACATCAAATTTCATCCGCTGTCAGGTTGGGATTCAGGTGGGCACGAAAAACTGCTTATCAAAGATTTTACAGTGGGGCGGCCAGACAGCGGCAGCCCGGGATGAGAAGACGAACACGGTCATTCACTGGGCGAGGGAGATGGTTCGGTAGTGCAGAACGAGCAATATCAGGCAGCTGATCAGGGCGATCAATGGGTGAATGCAGGTATCGCTTTTCAAATAGCCACTATCGGTTTCGTCTCACAAGTCTCTTGCTGAGACTGCCGATTTCCGTATATTTTTCCATCATTTTTCTGTGATCGTACTCTCCAAATATTGTTTATGCGCCGATACATTTTGACGTGGCTAATCGCATTATTACGGTCGGTATTCCTGCTGGATTTAATCCGCCTTCTTTAAAATCAGTAAAGCCAAAATCAAAATACAGTTTTCTTGCAGCCTTTCCTTCGGAAACAGATTCATCAAATGTCTGTACAAATATGCTTTCTTGGGGGGCAGTTCACTGATGGCGAATTTAAGCAATTGTCGGCCATACCCCATTCGGCGATATTGTCTTGAAAAACGGCGGAAACCCTTATGCCGTAGTTATCTGACAATTGATTGGAAAAGGCCTTTCAGATTGTATCAATCCTTAATTGTGATGACTTTTTAACAATTTTCTCATGCATAGACTATTTTCAATACCAACATACGGCCCATAGTTATCTACTATTTCATAACCGTGCTTTTGTTACATATTGATAGCCTCTGACTGAGCTTTGCCTGTTTCTAATAAAGCAGTGGTATATTCTAATTCTTCTGCCCATTTTTCAAGTGATGTTAAAAGCTTGCTGGAAAAGCCATTTTTCCTGTATTCAACTTTTACAAACATCCTTTTGATTTCAATTGTCTTTTTATCTAACACTTTGAAACAACCACTTGCTACAGGAATACCGTCTAAATATCCAACTATGACTGTCTGATTATCCTCGATGACATTATGTTTGGTATAGTTTGACTGAGATTTTCCATACCTTCTGTTCAATTCAGTGTCCAATTGAATGCACAGCTCTTTAAAGTCCGAATTCGAATTGTTTGTGCGCACTAAATTCATTTTTCTGTTCCATGACGATCACTTCAAAATCGTGCAGAATGAAGACCACTGGCAGCAGCCACATCAGGCTTTCTATCTTCAAAATGCAGTTCTATAAAAACCGAATTCTACTAATATCATATAAAATATTGGAAACCAGCAACCTGTTTCCAAGGGTTTTCAAAGGGGAACTCATAGCACATTTTGGGATGTATGCCAAAATTTCCATTTGATCGCATAGTGAACCAATTCGAAGTGGACATTTCGAGTTTTAAAGATGTTTTCCCCCTCACCCCCAACCCTCTCCCCCAAGGGGGCGAGGGAGCTATTTACTGAAGGAAAGCTGCTTTTGGGTGGAATTATCAGATTGCTGATAAATAGGGGAAGGCCACTCGACTTGATTCCCTACTTCTCTGAAATGACTGCAGGAACTGGGATGAGACGCTAATCAAGGACAGGGATGTGAATCTGAGGCGATAACCAATAAAATAATAGTTCTGAGTTCCCCCCTCCCTCAATCCCTCCCCATCCTTCGCGGTAATCGCTATGACGGACAAGCCATTTGGGGAGGGAAACTTTTTTGCTCCTCCCCCTTGATGTTGAGCTTGGCACACACTTCACACAGGGGGGATTTCAAAAAACTCGCAAGAACCGTGGTAATACCTTGTAATATCGAGGTTATTCTGGATTCCCGCCTTCGCGGGAATGACATTAAGAGTGTATCTCGTCATACCCGCGAAGGCGGGTATCCAGAGAATTAAGAAAATATTAATTGGAATTTAAGACAGCTATGCTTACGCCCTGTGTCAAGTGTGTATAAAGATCAGCCCTTGATGGGGGAGGCCGGGTGGGGGTGAAAAACATGAATGGTGCAGCAACCATTTTCCGGCCATTATTCCCCTTGAAATTAAAAACTTTTGGTCCCCGCCAACACCTCAACCTGGGAAAATACCGCCACCAGAACGGCAATGGTCGATAGCACCACAATGACCGACTGCTTCCGAGACAACCCGCCAACACGGGACATGCCGGTGCCAACAAGGTACCACTTCCACGGTTCGGTCAACCAGATGCAGTGAGGCAGCCAGGCAGCGGCGGCCGCCGCTCCGGATGAGAAGGCGAACACGGTCATGCACTGAGCCAGGGATACGGTTCGGGAACGCACAACGAGCAATATCAGGTAGCTGATCAGACCGCTTATTGCAGCCATGCCGATGGTGTTGGCAAACAGCACCCCGCCGGCCAGAAAGGGGTTCTTCGGGGCCTGCAGCAGCGCGCTGGCAGCGGAAAAGATCACGCCAGAGAGCGTTAGAAACCCAAAGGAGCGCAGCATTCCGGTTTCCGAAGCGTTTTTTTCGAAAAAACGCCCCGGGTTGAGTATAATATCGGTCATGGTTTTGAAGTAAAACATATTTGAAATGCGCTGGCGAAATGACATAATTGGTTCCTTGGATATTAACCACGGATGGACACATATAGACACGGATAAGGAAATGAAGATAAAAGAGAACGGCATAATCAACCGCAGACTTACGCAGATGGACGCAGACGCCAAAGGAAAGAATTGTTTCTTTTCATCGAATCGATAATGCACCGATTCGATGAAAAATTCAGCCTTTCGGGAGCGATGCCTAAATTTATCCAGTCATAGCCATTAATAAACTATCTGTGTGCATCCGTGTCAATCTGTGCTTAATTGGTCGTTCGCTTTTATCTCAACGTGTTCACAGCACCCCCAATTTGACCAGCATTCCCCACAGCAGCATGATTACCGTCAGCACGAAGAAAAAGTTCCGCTCGGCACGCCGGCTGAAATACCACCGACTGCCTTTGATCACTTTGGTTTCTGCCCTGACTTCGGGAATTTTTTCCAATTGGCTGTTCATTGGTTTTTCCTTTCGTTTTGAGTGCCGTCGAAACGGCATTTTTTAACCACAGATTCACACGGATAGACACAGATAATGCGTTTTTAATTTTTTCCTGTCTGCGTGCGTCCGCGTGCGTCTGTGGTTAATTCTGCCTTTCAAAACATCGCCAGGTTCCCAAATCCACGGAAGGCCCAGTAGCTGCCGGTCAGGAAAAGAAGCATAACGTTAGCCAGGACGAAAATGGGAATCCCCACCCGCAGGTAATCCTTGGGCTCGAGGTAGCCGCTGGCGTACACGATGGCGTTGGGCGGCGTGCCGATGATCAGACAATAGGCAAAAGAGGATGAAATAGCCGTGGACATGGCCATAAACGGCAGATAGGTCGTTCCCGGATGGACCAGCCCGGCCAGGTTCAGAGCAATTGGCCCAACGGCGGCAGCGGCCGGACCGTCGGCCATGAGGTTGGTCAACACGGCGGTAAGGCCGTTGCTCACCGACAGCAGAGCCAACCCGGCGTTCATTCCCAGCGGGGTTAGAAAATCAATCACCGTCCTGGCCAGCCAGTAGGCCGCGCCCGTGGTATCCAGGGTCCGGCCGAAGATGATGGCCCCTGCATAGAGCCAGACCACACCCCAATCCACCTTTTCCTGGTAGTCCCGCCAGTTTACAACACCCGCAAACAGGTAGGCCACCGCGCCGGCCACGGCAATCACGCCGATTCCCAGCCGGATCGGGTAGATGCCGATGTTAAAAAACGCCTTTTCCGTGAACCAGCCGAATACCATCACAAGAAAAATCACCAACGCCCAGATCTGCTGCCGATTCCATCCGCCCATTCGGTCGATTTCCGTCTTGAGGTGCTCCATGGCCGGGGCCAGGGAGGTTACGGCCGGTTTAAATCGCATGTTTACCACGATCCAGGTCACTGGTATCATCACAATGACAAAGGGAAAACAGTAGGTGACCCACTGGAAGTAGCCGATGTCCTGCCCGAACATATCGGCCAGATAAGTCATCATGATGACGTTCCGGGCACCGCCGGACGGAGCGCCCGGGCCGCCGATATTGCAGGCCATGGCAATGGCGATCATCAGCATCTTCGCCAGTTCCGGATCTTCGGGGACCTCATTTGACAAACTGTTCTGGTAAAGCAGCATACCGATGGGCAAAAACATGGCGGCCAGGGCATGATCGGAGATAAAGGCGGCCAGAGGAGCAATGATGACAAAGAAAATCAGGGTGATCCAGCGCACATTCGGCACGGCCAGTTTGCGGAACATCATCAGGCAGACGCGCTTGTCCACCCCGGTTTTCACAAAAGCGGCGGCGAACATCAAACTTCCCATAATGAACCAGCAGGCGTCGCTCCAGTAGAGCATGGCCACATCTTTTCGCGAAATCACGCCGGTAAACACCAGGATCAATCCGATACAGAACGAAACACCCGGAAGGGGGATGCACTCGGTCAGAAAGCAAAGCACCACAAAGATACCCATGGCGATGGCCACCTTGATGTTCCAGGCGCCCTTATCCGCCGCTTTTTTGTCATTTCCCCTGAGATCGTCATAATTCAGCCGGTCCCGGCGGAGTTCAATCGATGCTTTCATTACATCGGCATAGGCTTCATCGGTCATCTGGTTGCGGACAAAATCCGATACCCGCTGAAAATTCACCGTGTCTGCCGATATTTTGTACTTCCTGCACCACTTCAGATTGCGCTTGAGAAACCGATCCCGGCTCATGGCCCCCATGCGCATGTTCTGCTCCATCATCTGTGCGCAAAGCAGCTGCCACTGTTCCACTTCCGGGGCGGGTTTCCCGAACAGCGTGGTGGAAACATGGTTGATAACGGCTTTGGGGCCGACCATGTATTCGACCCCGACATCTTTCATCCCATCGGGGGTCGGCATTAACAGCGCACCGAAAAACAGGACTACCGGAATAATAAAAATCTTCCAGTCAATATACTTGTCGTAGCCTGTCACCTTTTTCTTTTTCTCTGCCATCTGTCATTCTCCCTGGTGACCAGAGAACGGGAATTTAATTACAATTTCCTGCAATTAAATAAATCCGCGTTCCTAATTGAAGGATAGACGATACATTTTACCCACACATATTCCGGATTTGACTATCGGCCGAGGATACTGACCAGTTCAAAAAACAGTTCCTGCTCTCTCAACACACCGACCGCCTTCTTTCCGCGGGTTACGACAAGCCTTCGGACTCGCTCCCGGCACAACATATCCGCTACTTCCATCAGGTTGGTATCCTCGGTAATCGATTTCGGGGAATCGGACATGATATCCCTGACCTTTTTCTGCGCCAGATCCTTAACCCGGTTGGTAAACAACCCGTTCCAGAACATGGATGAGTACTGCATGCTGTCCGCCAGGGACGGTTTGGGCGCCGACAGGTAAGCCGGCCGAACGGCTTGCAGCAGATCGTGGATACTCAGGATGCCCACTACATTTTCGGCCGCATCAAAAACCAGCAGTGACCGATGGCCGGTTTCCATGACCATATTGCTGGCCATCAGGTTCTCAAAGGACTGCCGCAGAATCATGATGGCCTCTTCAACGGTGGTTTCCAGGGAAACGGTGGAGTAGTCCTGTATGCGAATCATGATATCGCCGGCGGTTCTCTCACGGGCAGTCGGCTGATCGGCTGCCACCTTGCAGGCGGCCTGAATCTTAGCCGCCAGCAGATCGATATCACACGGTTTGTTCAGGTAATCAAACGCACCGCCGGAAAGCGATGACCGTGCCGATTCAAGATTTCCGTGCCCGGTAAGCATGATCACGGGAACATCCGGCCGTATTTTTTTTATCCGCTTCAACGCCTCATGACCGTCAATGCCTGGCATCCGGATATCCAGGATCACCACGTCATGGGAGTCCTTTTCAACCTGCGCAACCGCTTCCTCCCCGGATGCGGCCATGGTCACCTCATATCCCTTCCGGCCAAGGATCCTGGCCGTAGTCGCCCGGAACTGCGGCTCATCGTCAACCATCAACACCTTGATTTTTTGCACCATCGTCGTGTTCTCCTTCTGTCGATAACACATGGTCGCCAGCTCTGAAGAAGCCGTCTTCGACATATAATTCCAGACCTCGTAATTAATTTGAAAAGCCGGCTCATTTTTCCGAGAGCTCAGGTGTCCGAGATCTGATTTTTCGATTCAATTGACCGGCAGGCAGGACTCTCAGGCCCCCTCTCCTTCCCGAATGATGGCGCGCGGGGATTTCATGATCTTCCGGGTCTGAGCCATCCGGATCTTTTCTTCCAGACGCAATCGCTTTTCAAAGGCTTCCTCGGCCTTTTGGACCAGTTCATCGATATCAGCGGGTTTGGTCAGATAATCGGTGGCCCCGCTTTTCAAACCGTCGACCGCGGACTCCACGGTACCGTGCCCGGTCAGCATGATTACCTCGACCAGCGGATAGAGCCGTTTGATCTCCTTGAGCGTGGCAATGCCGTCCATCCCCGGCATCTTGACATCGAGGATAATCACGTGAACGTTTTTGCCCTTTAAAATATCCAGGGCATCAGCCCCGCTGGTGGCGGTAAGTGCCTCGTATCCGCGCTTGGCCAGCAGCTTCGAGGTTGTCTCCAGAAATCGTTTTTCATCGTCCACCAGCATCAGTCTCATTTTCTCCATCATTGTCTCCCTGAATTGTTCAAATTACCTGAAATAAAACGATTATTTCCCCAAAAACGTCAGCGCCCACCAATCATGAACACATACCACCCACAACGAACCAAACACCAAGCACAAAGCACAACGAACCAAGAACGAAGAACGTTCTCAACCAACAGAGTCATCCGGTTTCACCAGCGGCAGGCGAACCGTAAATGTGGTGCCGATATTCACCCGGCTGTCGACGCTCATGGTGCCGCCCATGTTTTCTATAATTCCGTAACAGACCGACAGCCCCAGTCCGGTTCCCTTGCCGACCGGTTTGGTTGTAAAAAACGGCGAAAACACCTTGCTGAGATGCTCGGGCTGAATGCCGCCGCCGTTGTCGGTCACCCGGACTTCCATGGCCCCGTTGTCAGAGGACAGGGTCTTGACCGCCAGTTTTCCCCCGGAGGTGCCGTGCCGGTCCAGCACGGCGTCGATGGCGTTGTTGAACAGATTCAAAAGCACCTGCTGCAGCTGTGCCGGATCGCCGTACACCATGGGGGTATCCCCGACTGAATTTCGCTCAATGGCGATACCGTGCACAGTGGCCCTTTTGGAAACCATTCCGAGAACATCGGAGACCAGTTCATTGACACTCACCACTTCCGGCTTGGGCTCGGCCTTTCGCCCGAACTTCAGGATAGCCTGAGTAATGTTGCCGCATCGCGTTACCTGGGTATCGATCTGATGTATGGAGTCTTCCAGGTCCCTCACATCATCGCAATCAGGCAACTGTCCCCGGCTTCGCAGATCCGAAAACAAGGTGCGGATCAGCGTCTGTTCGCTTCGGATTATTTGAAGAGGATTGTTGATTTCATGAGCAAAGCCGGCGGCCATTTCACCCAGTTCTGCCAGCCGGCTGGCACGGATCAGCTGATCTTCAAGGTTCGTTTTGTCCTGGTCGGCCTGCTGAAGACGACTGATAATCCGACTGGTCAGATAAAAAGCAAGCGCAACAATGATGCCCCCCCCTACAAAGGAAACGGCCACGATGAGAATTGCCGCCGAATTGAGAGCCCCGAAGGCATCGTTTTTTTCCTGTCGTACCACCAGCATCCAGCGGTCGGCGTTCATCCAGGTAGTCGCGTAGAGATAAGTGTCATCACTGTTGTCAGTCTGAATAAAGGTCCGAATGCCGGAATGGGGCGTTGAATAGATGGCCATGTCCGGATCGGATTCAAGCAGCTCGCCCCCGGATCTGCGTTGGGTCTGAAACCTGCCGTCTGCGCTGACCAGGTAGGCTTCGCCGGTCTTTCCGATTCGAACTTTTTCCACCAGATCATTGAAAAGGTACGTGTCGATGGTTGCCCGCAGGACCCAGCGGCGCCCGTCTTCTTCGCGGGCAGCGGCGATAATGAAATGAGGCACCTGTCGATATCCCTGAAAAACATTGCTCACATACTGGCCCTGTTTCATCACCTCCCGAAACCAGTCGGTGTCTTTGTAATCTTTTCCTGACAGCTCGAATGGACCGTGGTAGGCCTCGTGTACTCCTTCCTGGGAAAACACCCCCAGATCCACGTAGGCGTTGGATGTCCGCTGAAGATTGGCAAACACATGTTTCAGCCGATTCGGTTGAATAATTTCCGCGTAGGACGTTGAATTCATGACAACCTTGAGATCGGCCAGCCGTTCGGCAAGAAAGGTATCGATCATGTGGCGATGATCCTCGACGATACGGGTCATGCTGTCTACAGTGGTGTTCTCCAAAGAAATAACAAAATACCGGTAACCGATATTCAGGACCAGAATAAAGGGAATCAGCGGAACCAGAACCATGCTGGCGAGGATAAAATTTCTCAACTGCGAATAGTGATTTCGTTTCATATCGGCTTCTCTTCTAGTGGATACAGGAATAGAATTCACTCGGGCACCACTAAGCGTAGCAGGTTTTGTGCCATGCAGATTTCGGCCAAATGAAAGGGGAATATCAACCGGATACATGGGGATTGGCGACAGAGCAGACAAAATTCATCAGTGCAGTGGGGTGGGTACTGTCGGTGTTTTTAACATTGTGTAAAGGGGGAGTTACGGGTTCCGAGTTCCGGGTTCAG
>ENA-ORCU01000605-ORCU01000605.1-marine-metagenome-genome-assembly--contig:-NODE-605-length-12643-cov-2.949308_pt1 | contig 12643 bp, 8 predicted proteins | sample MGYA00248631_ERZ508512 | MGnify/ENA primary metagenome ERZ508512 (study PRJEB26183, sample SAMN06268844) | marine metagenome | isolation source: Tt an P1 anaerobic enrichment on pine from sediment taken...
TGCCGAATTAGCTCAGTTGGCCAGAGCACGTGATTTGTAATCTCGGGGTCCTCAGTTCGAATCTGAGATTCGGCTCACAATAAGGAGAAATCCAATTGATAAAAAACCAAATCCCAAATCATCGGTACTTGGAATTTGAATGATTTGATCTTGTTGTTTGAAATATTGTTTGGGGAGATACCAAAGTGGCCAACTGGGGCAGACTGTAAATCTGCTGTCTCATGACTTCGTAGGTTCGAATCCTGCTCTCCCCACATTTGCCAAAAAACCCAAAATCCAAAAAGGCAAATCCCAAAATTTGGAATTTGAATGTTGGAATTTGGAATTTTAGGATTTGCGGGAGTAGCTCAGCTGATAGAGCATTAGCCTTCCAAGCTAAGGGTCGCGAGTTTGAATCTCGTCTCCCGCTCAACTAAAAGGTTGTCAATTGATTTTGACAACCTTTTTACTTTTCAACAGAATCTATTGCCGATCGCTATTATCTATTGAGTTTTCGAAAACCAATCAGCCCTGCCAATGTTTAAACTGATACAACCAAAATCGTTGGCAAAAAACCAAGATCAAATAATCTTCTTACCCGTTTAACAATTCGTGTGCTGGATGTATAAAAAACTATGCAACAAACAGTCCGTTTTCAGAACGTTATTTCGAGTGGTATGGCACATCGCAGCCAGCTAACTAACTAGAAAAACACCGTTTGATTTAAAACGAAAAAGAAGGTAAGAGATGAGACAGAAGTTCAACAGAATTATCAAATCAGAACGCCCGGTGCTGGTCGATTTCTATGCTGATTGGTGCCAGCCATGCAAGCAGATTCCTCCGATTTTAAAAGAAGTAAAAAGTACTTTCAAGGAAAACATCCGGATTATCAAGGTCAATGTAGATAACAATCCGTTTATAGCCTCCCACTATCAGGTAAAAAGTATTCCGACCCTTATTCTTTTTAAGCAAGGATCTGTTCAGTGGACCAAAGAAGGAATCGTGGATCAATCGGAATTAAACTCCGTCATCACACGACATCTCAACAGCAATTAGTTCACACTGCTCAACTTTTCCTTGATCAACGCCAACTGTTCCTTGGGATAACTTTCGTTTGGCTTTAAACCCAAGGCCTTCTGGTAATAAAATCTGGCAACACTGTAGTTTTCCCCAATCATTGCTTTATCACCTTCCGAAATAAAATTTAGATAGGCCTTTTCATCGACGGTCGACAATCGTTGTTGTACAATATCTGCCACTTCTTTCAATTTTATCTTCGGATACTGTTCATCAACCTTAATGGTTAGCGCTTGGTTGTAATAGGCGCGGGCTACAGCATAATCGTTCTTGATAAAGGCCTCATCAGCCTTGGCAATCAGATCCTCATACTCCGCTTCTTTTAACTGCGAAAGCAGGGAATTGGTCAAACGCTGAATTTCCTGAATTTGATCTTTCGGATACTGCTCCCACGACTTCACTTCGAGTGCCTTGTAATAGTGAAACTTGGAAATGTTATACTGTTTTTTAGCAAAAGCCTGATCAGCTTTTTTAATTGCTTCCTCGTAAGCAGCCAACTCATTTTGACTCATCGTCCGGTTGATCAACTCCGAAATTTCCTGAATTCTTTGCTTCGGATAACTCTCGGAGGGCTTCTCATTCAGGGCTTTCTGATAATAATATTGTGCCACTTTATAATCTTGTTGATTATAGTTGTTATCGGCGGAAACGATGTATTCCTGGTACAAATCAGAGGTTGCCACTGTTTGAACCGGTTGCACAACAGGCTCTTCATCCACCTTCTGTTCAACGACAACCAACTCAGGCTGTCTCTCCAACTGACTAATTTTGGCCAGCTGATCCACCGGATATTGTTCTTGCGGTTTAATCCGCAGGGCTTCATTGTATCGGGACTTTGCCTGAGCCCAGTTTTCGTCATTGAAGAACTGATCACCCAAACGAATCGCTTCGGCATAACCAGCCTCGAGAGCTTCCACGCGCTGGCGAATCAATTCAAGCTGCTCCTTGGGATATGCCGCATCAGGTTTGTAGGAAAGTCCTTCTTCGTATCTGCTGCGCGCATTTAGCCACTCCTGGTTCCCAAATAAGCGGTCGGCCTCCCGAATCGCATTGGCATAACTGGCTTCAATACCTTGCTTCTCGAGCATTTTTGCACGAACCAGTTCAATCCGTCGATCCACCTCGGCGGTTTTAGCCGGTAAAATTTCCTTCGCCTCAAAATAAGAGCTTATCGCACTTTCAAATTGCTCTGCCTGCTCCAACTGCTCAGCTTCTGTCATCTTTTGGTTGTACGCCCGTTCTCTAGCCCGCTGCAAAGAATCCTGCTGAGCCTGGCGCAACCGTTCCATGCGTGCAAGCGCTTCCTGCTCGATCAAAAGGTCAATTTGTGCGATCCGATCTTTAGGAAACTGTTCTTCAGGAAAAATATTCAAGGCCTCGACCAAATGATTTTTCGCTGTTGCATATTCCTTTTGTTCCACTGCCCGCTCGGCATCAGCCAGCGCTGCTTCATAACTGGCCCGCTTGGCCTTCATGATGGCTTGTTGTTGCGCTGCCTCCTCAGCTGCCAGTCGGGCCAACTCCTCCCGTTGCGAAATCAGGGTTTGAATCTCGGCAATCCGCCTTGGGGGCAACTCTTCTTCGGGTTTAAGCGTGCCTGCCTCACCAAACAAGCGAAGGGCTTCATCCAACTGGTCAGCTTGAAACATACTCTCAGCTTGTCGCATGGTCTGGGCATATTGCTGGTCAATTTCCTCACGCCTCTGCATTTCTAGCAATAAAGCATCAATTTTCGCGATTTGCTCTGTCGGATAGGTTTCATCCGGCTTGAGCGTACTGGCCTGTTGGTACAAGTTTTTAGCCTGTTCGAAACGGGAGTTATTGAAAGCCAGTTCAGCACTTTTCAACTTCTCATCATATTCCCGCTGAATTTTTTCACGCTGTAACTGATCCTGTGCTAATTGCTCCAAGATGCTCGTAATTCGGGCAATTTGAGCGGTGGCATAGCTATCGTTTGGCTTTATTTCTAAGGCTTCAGAATACGCACTTTTCGATTCACTGTAATTCTCGGCTTCAAAAAACTGATCGCCGGATGCAATTGCCGCCTGAAAAGCTTTTTCCCGCTCCAATTCAATTAATCGATCAATCTCGGCCAGTTGCTCTTTGGGATAGCTTTCTTCGGGAAGCAAGCTTAAAGCCTCTTGGTAAGACGAACGAGCAGCATCATACTGCTTGTCAGCCAACTCCGCGTCAGCCCTTCTGATCACTTCATCATAAGACGCCCGAAGTGCTTCAGCCGCCAGTCGCTCTTGCTCCATTCGAGCCAGCGTAGCATCAATCTCTGCTATTTTTTGCTGCGGATAGGACTCGTTCGGTTTCAAATTCAGAGCGGCTTGATAACGCTCTTTAGCCGAAGTATAATTTTCTGAATCCAGGAAGGTGTCCCCTGCCTGAACAGCAGCCAGGTAGTCAGCTTCAAGCTGTCTTGCGGCTTCAAGCTGGGCCAGAATCTGATCAATCCGCTCAATCTGATTTTGCGGGTGCGCTTCCTGTGGAAGAATGTCCAGCGCCTGCTGATAACCGGCTTTGGCCTGCTCGTACTCTTCTTGCTCAAAAGACTGATCGGCCTGGGCCACCAGCCCATCAAACTGTTGCCTCTGTTCCTGTTGACGAATTTTTCCCTCCGTCTCGCTTATCCGGTCTTGCACCTGCTGATTATCGGGCTTTAAGGCCAGTGCCTCGTTAAAGCCGTTGAGAGCGATCTGGAATTCACTTCTGCCAAATGCTGCTTCAGCATTCGCCATGGCCTCATTAAACTGTTGTTCCAGTCGGGCCTGCTCTGCCAGTGCGGCCAAAATTCCGTCAATCTCTCGAATTTGAGCTGCCGGATATTCCTCATCTTTCACCTCCAGCGCCTGACGGTAGAGCGATTTTGCCTGTTCGTACGCTTCATTTACTTTGGCAGCATCCGCGCGACTAATCAAGTCGGCATAAGTGTTCTCAAGCTCAAGCCGGGCAATTTGCTCGTCCATTTCCTGCACTTGTTTGCGAACTGCCGGGTCATCTTTAATGAGCAATGCCTGTTGCAATAGTTGCCTGGCCTGTTGGTATTCTTCCTGGCTGGCAAACATGGCAGCTTGCTCAAGTAATTGGTTAAACTGCGACATGAGCGCCATAGCCTCATCGATCTCAGCAATTTGCTGTTTCGGATAAGTTTCATCTGGAAGATAAGTGAGGGCCTGCGTAAAATGCGATTTTGCCAAGGAAAGATCTTCGTTGCGAAGGGCCTTTTCAGCTTCGGCTATACTTTGGTTGTAACTTTCTCTATTTTGAAGATCAATAAGGATTGCCTCCGTTTCGGCAATTTGCCGACTGGCCTCTTCATCGGCTGGCTTAAGAACCAGTGCCTGCCGGAAAGCATCCAAAGCATCCTGATAATTCTCTCGTCTAAGCGCCCGGGTTCCCTGCTCCATCAACTTGCTGTACTGCGCTTCCAGTTCTGCAAGCGCCTCTTGTGCCGCCAGTGCATCATTAATTTTAGTGATCTGCTCGTTGATGAAAGCTGATTCTGACGGCTTCACCGCCAGTGCTTCCTCATACAATCCCCGGGCCTCCATCCATTGGTTGTTATTGAAAAAGTTCTCCGCGCGGGAAATCAAATCATTGTATTGAAAATCAATTTGCTGTTGTGCAATCAGCTCATCTGCCTTGGCTATTTGTCCTGTAGCGTACGTATCATCGGGTTTTAACTCCAGTGCTTCACCATAAACATCTTTCGCCTGCTCATACGATTCGCTTTGAAATAAGGCATCGGCCTGGCTGATTTTTTCCTGGTACGCCTGCTCTGCCTGACGCCGGCGTTCTTCGGCCAACCGCAGCGCACTCATCAAATCATTCAATTCAGCAATCCGGTCTTTCGGATAATCGCGCTCGGGGAATAAACCACTGGCACTTTGAAACTGGGCGATGGCTTCTTCATACCTTTCTTCGGTGGTCAAGGCATTGGCTCTGGCAATTGTCCGTTGATAATCGGCTTCGCGCTGGGCTTGCGCCGCACGCTGTTCCTCGGTCAGTGCCTGTTCCTGCGCACGGGCATTAGCGGCTTGCTCTTCCAACTGAATATCGGAAAAATAAACTTCCGAATCAAAATTATCGATACTGGCATTATAATAAATCCTTCCAGCAGGCTTGTTGGTGAAACTTTTATCTACGCCGGGAATTTCTTTAACCAAGGAAACATCAATTTGAAAGGGGGGAAATTTGCTGTCGATGTCCAATACTTCTTGCGGAACATGCGTTGAAACGATGATTGTTTTTTTATAATAACCATCTTTAAAAAAGGTCATGGTAAACTCGTTGTTGTACTCAAACTCGAAACTAAAACGCCCATTTCGCGGAGGTGTAAAAGTCTGTTCTTCAACCCCGTTTTTCAGAATTAAAATCTGAACGTTCTCATTATTTCCGTCGTCGGTACTTAATCGTCCGGCAACAACAAAAAAATCTTCTTCCTGAGCATATCCCTCAGTCACAAGCCCCAATCCCAATACTAAGAATAGTGTTCCAACAAATAAATTTCCCAACTTCGTTCGCATATCGTCATGGTTTCCTTCAAATGTCTGACAGCGCATCAACGCAGTCAAAAACCGTTCTCTGTTTGAGCGCCAATTTAATAAATATCTAATCAAAATGATTATTAATTCGGGCTAAAACATGAATAGCATCCCGCAAATTTCTAAATTTTCGCATTTATTCCGTTATTTACAAACGTTAAATATTTAGCCCAAGTATGGCGTCCATGAAAAGAACACCCAATTTAGCCGAGGCTTTGCTTCCTATCGTCTGTCTCATTGCCCTTTTGACAACCAATGTTTTTGTTTTTGAAGACACACTTGCAGGGTCGAACCAAATTGCCTTACTTCTGGCAGCTACTGTTGCCGGGATTATTGTTCGGCGCAACGGGCAGAAGTGGGAACAAACCAGCAGGCAGGTCATCAAGACCATTGGCTCGGCCATGCCTTCCATGTTAATTTTATTGCTGATTGGGTCTCTGGCCGGCACCTGGATGATCAGTGGCATAGTACCGGCGATGATTTATTATGGGTTGGACATTATCAACCCCCGCTTATTTCTCATGACTGCTGTGGTTGTCAGTGCGCTGGTTTCGGTAGCTACCGGAAGTTCCTGGTCGACCATAGCCACCATCGGGGTGGCCTTACTGGGCATTGGCAACGCCATTGGCATCAGTGAACCAATTGTTGCGGGAGCCATCATCTCTGGCGCCTATTTTGGCGATAAAATTTCGCCACTGAGCGACACCACCAACCTGGCCCCCGCCATGGCCGGAACCGACCTGTTTACCCATATCCGTTACATGTTTTTCACAACGGTTCCGAGCATTGTCATTACGTTGCTCATTTTTTTGATTATCGGAATCAACTATGATTTCAAATCTTCAATCACCGACATCGAGCTGGTTAAATCGGCCATTGGCGAAGTCTTCAATACATCGCCCTGGTTATTTCTGGTTCCTGTTATCCTGCTTGCGATTATCATATTAAAAGTGCCGCCGATTCCATCGCTGATGGTTGGAACCTTGCTGGGAGGTTTATTCGCCGTGTTATTCCAGCCGGAACTGGTTTGGGAAATCGCCGGACGTGGAATGGGCTATACCAAGGCATCGTACATCAGTTTTATGCAAGCCATGTTTGGCGATGTTTCTCTTTCAACCCAAAATGACAATGTGAACCGCCTGCTGAGTACCAGCGGAATGCGAGGAATGCTGGATACCATTTGGCTCATCCTTTCGGCCATGGTTTTCGGTGGGATTATGGAAGCCGGCGGTTTGTTGCAGCGTATTACCCGCCCAATCATGAAGATGGCCAGATCAACGGGAGCATTGGTGACGTCGACGGTTGGGACATGCGTTTTCTTTAATGCGACAGCGTCAGATCAATACCTGGCCATTGTCGTTCCCGGCCGAATGTACCGTAAAGCCTACGAAGAGCGCGGACTAAAGCCCGAAGTTTTAAGCCGTACACTGGAAGACTCCGGAACCATGACTTCGGTTCTTATTCCATGGAATACCTGTGGTGCAACACAATCGCGCGTGCTGGGTGTGGCCACTTTCGATTACCTGCCCTACTGCTTTTTCAACCTCATCAGTCCGGTTATGAGTATTTTCTTTGCCTATTTCAACATCAAAATCCGGCGGTTCGTTAAACCCGAAGAGCTGGCCAAACCAAAGCCAGAAGTGATCTAAGCAAACTATTCCCTATATTTGATGCGCACAAATTAATCCAGCCAATCATGATTCCAGGAATTGTGTTGATTATTTTTTACTTCGCCTTCCCCATTCTGCTTATTTACCTCACGCATATTTCAAAATTTCTAAGCAAGATAGGTGCGGTAGTCTTGGCTTACATCATCGGAATGCTTTTGGGCAATATCGGCTTATTTCCAAAGCAATCTGAGGCTTTTCGCGATCTTTTGGCCGGTCAGGCAAGCCTTCCGCAAGAGCAGGCTGCCGCATTTTTCAACCGGGGTTTAATTACCGAAAACGATCTAATGGCCAATCACATTGCCGGCATACAAGATCTGGTCATCACCCTGGTTATTCCAATCGCCATTCCATTGCTACTGTTCTCGCTGGATATCAAACGCTGGTTGAAACTGGCCAAGCAAGCACTTTTTTCATTGCTACTGGCCATGGTTTCGTTGCTGGTTGTCATTTTTACAGGCTTCTTTCTTTTTGAAAATAGGATTCCCGAAACCTGGAAAATTTCGGGTATGCTCGTCGGAATTTATACCGGAGGGACTCCAAATCTAGCGGCGATCAGCACCGCAGTCGAAGTCAATCCAAATCTCTTCATCCTCACCCATACTTACGATCTCATGCTGGGCGCCATTTGCCTGGTGTTTTTGATGACCGTTGCCCAGCAGCTGTTCAATTCGTTTTTGCCCGCTTTCCGCGACACTTCAACGGTGATACTTGCAAAAGCGGATGTCGGAAACAACCAGGTGGACAACTATCGGGGCATGCTAAGTCGAAAAGGACTTATCCAACTACTAAAAGCATTCGCCCTTTCGGTACTGATTTTTGCAATAGCCGGAGGACTCAGTCTACTGGTTCCCCCTCAGCCCAGATGGTGACGGTCATTCTCGCCATCACCACATTCGGCTTGGTTTTTAGCACTATCAAATCGGTCCATCTTCTTGAAAAAACTTTCCAACTGGGCATGTATTTCATCATCGTTTTTTCGCTCGTTATTGCCAGCATGAGCGATTTGAGAAGCATGTTTCAAATTGAATTCCTGAATCTCTTTTTGTACGTATCCCTGGCCGTATTTGGCTCCATGGGTATTCATGTCTTCCTTTCGTGGATTTTCAAGGTCGATTCCGACACCACCATTATCACCATCACCGCACTCACTTTCTCACCTCCGTTTGTGCCGGTTGTTGCCGGAGCCCTGAAAAACAAGGAACTCATCATCTCCGGCTTGACCGTTGGAATTTTAGGATATGCCTTTGGCAATTACGTGGGCATTGCCGTCGCTTTTCTTCTGAAAGGATTTTAGATTTCTGACCAATTCCCACAAAATTGATGTTATAAAATAGTCTGCCAACTGTATAAATATCATGCTTTTTCAAAACTGGTTCGATTAAATTGAAGCCAATCTAAAATTGAAAAAACGATGACAACTTTCGATCCGGCTACACGCATTCAGAAACTTCGGCAATTTGGTGAATTCGGGGACGTGAATCCCTCCATAACCGATTCATCCACCTACACGTTTTTACATGGCGACGATATGTTTGAAACTTTTCTGGGCCATACGCAGGGCTGCTTTCTGTATTCGCGACACTGGAATCCGAGCAACAAATACCTGGCTGAAGTTATGGCTGCCATGGAAGATACCGAATCGGCATGGGTAACCTCATCGGGAATGGCTGCCATCACCTGTGCTTTGTTGCAACTATGCAGCACCGGCGACCACATTGTAACCAGCATTACCACCTATGGCGGAACATTTGCCTTTTTGAAAAATTACCTAAAGAAATTTCAGATCGACGTTTCGTTTGTCAACATCTCCAACCTGGAAAGCGTAGAAGCCGCCATTCAGGAAAACACCAAAGTGATCTACACGGAAAGTGTGACCAACCCACTTTTGCAGGTTTCAGACATTCCGAAGTTATCCGAAATTGCCAAACGACATGGCGTAAAACTCATGGTTGACAATACTTTCACACCCATGATAATTGCTCCCGCGCGGCTCGGGGCTGACATTGTGGTTTACAGCATGACCAAGTTCATCAACGGAAAAAACGATTGCGTAGCTGGTGCCATTTGCGGTACCGATCAATTTATACATGAGCTCTCCAATGTGAATGACGGAACCGCCATGTTGCTCGGGCCCGTGCTCGATCCGCTGCGTTCATCATCAATCCTGAAAAACATCCATACGCTGCATCTGCGCATGAAGCAGCACAGTAAAAACGCACAGTACCTGGCCGAAAAGCTGGAAGCCCACAGGATCCCGGTTAACTATCCCGGGCTGAAGAGCCATCCCCAGCACGTGCTGCACAGCCAATTGATGAATCCCGATTTCGGTTACGGAGGCATGCTGTCGATTGATGCCGGCACAGTAAAAAAAGCCAATGCCATGATGCAAAAAATGCAGGAACAGGATGTGGGCTACCTGGCTGTAAGCCTGGGCTATTTCAAAACCTTGTTTAGCTGCTCCGGAACCAGCACATCGTCTGAAGTCCCTGAAGATGTGCAAAGAGAGATTGGACTTTCCGAAGGTTTGATCCGCTTTTCGGTTGGACTGGACAATGACATAACATCAAGCAGTGAAGCCATCCTCCAGATCTGCAAAGAAGAAGGTTTGGTGAAAAAAACGAAAGCACCCCATTTTGATTGATTCCCGCCGTCAGCCAGGTCTAAAACAAATAATTCAGCCCCATGTAGAAGCCTGAGGTGCCATCGCGTTTGTCAGCAGCCAATCCATAGTCAATGGCAATGATGAAGTTTTCATTCATGGCCACGCGTAAGCCGGCACCATAGGAAACATGCATTTCTTCAGCACCCCGGTCAAAATAGTCTTTTGGATTATTGGCCAGGCTATATTCGACGAAAGCATTATTGAGTTGAAAATCAATTTTATCAGTAACCTGTCCGAAATCCATGAACCCGTTCAGTCCCAAATAAAAGTTATTGTTTTTCAACTGAAAACGGGCAAATTTCCACCGCAGTTCGGCGTTTCCAAAGAAGATCCCATCGCCAACCACCCGGTTACGCCTGATTCCTCGTAGGGTTTTTGAGCCACCCAAACCTTCGGAAGTCGATCCGGTCATAATGGAAGTCACCACCTGCGATTGATAATAAAAAGGCAACTCACCGCCCAGTTTAGTTTGCCAGGCCAGGCGGTAAGCAAACGACAAATCTTTTGGAATCAAGGTAAAATATTGGCGGTGCGTTAAGCTCAACTGCGAAAATGAACCTTCGGCCCCCAAAATTTCGGGAGAAGCCACCAAAACGGCTTCAGTCCATACCCCACGCATAGGATTGGGCTTATTGTCGCGGGTATCGAACACCAGGCCACCTTTAAATGTTGGAACAAAACCACCGTCGGACTCTGCTTCAGAAATGATTCCCCACTCCTGGTATTTATCGAACAGACCATCTACATCGGGCAACAAGTCATCACCCTTTTTTCCTTTATTAAGTTCCTCAAGATCAACCGGTGCCACCTCAAAATTCAGGAAGTTTAATCCGGCAATCCAGCGAAATTTCTCACTGGTAATTTTTCCCTGCAAATCAATTTTCCACCGGAACAGCTTACGATCGTACTTGTAAAACACGCGCGACACATAGTCGTCCGACTCCTCATCAATCCACGACTCGTTAAACACGGCGTCATAGCCGTTAAATCCATAAAAATCATAGGCCTGATCCGTCAGGTAACTTAAGTCCATCGACGTCTGTAAGCCTTTGATCAACAGGTCTGAATCATAATAAAACCGATAAATCCCGCTCCCCTTGGTAAAACGTGAAACTTCAAAATAAAGTGAGTGGTTGTAGCCAGGATAACGGCTCCCATCACCGTAATGATACAGATTAACCAACGCACCATATTGAAAGCCCAGATCGGTATCGAAAGTAATGGTGGGCAAAGCACCAAAATTCCAACCTTCCTTAATCAACTGTTCTTTCTCGCTGGTCTGTGAAAATGCAGTCAGCCAAGGCAAAGCGAAGAGCAAAAACAAACGCAATTTTTTCATCAGATTCAATTTAGTCAGAAACGAAGATAACGCTTTTTGCTTCTTAAAAACCACACATCTTTAAAATCGAAGGATTGTATCGTTTCAAATTAGAATACAAATAAAACAGCTTCATTCTTTCGATGAAAGCGGGATTTCTTATTTTTACAGGGCCAAGTCGAACACAAACTCTTGCAGGCCGAAAAATGACTCAATTTTCAAGGATAGATTCAGACTCCGAGGTTCCCAAATACAAACAGGTGGAAGACCTCATCCTCTCCGATATTGAAGCCGGAATATTCAAGCAAGGACAGCGAATTCCGTCCATCAACGAAACCAGCGAAGAGTTGCTGCTTTCGCGCGATACGGTTGAAAAAGCCTATGTGCATCTAAAAAAGCAGGGAGTTTTGTCAGCGGTTCGTGGCAAAGGTTACTACGTAAACAAAACAACAGCTGGCAAAAAGCTGAAAATCGCCCTGGTCTTTAACAAGCTTAGTAACTACAAACGGAGCCTGTACGCATCGTTTATCAACACCATGGGAGCAAAAGCGAGCGTCGACGTCTTTATCTATAATTACGATCTCGCCGAGTTTGAAAATATCCTGAATGACAATCAGAATCAATACGATTACTTTGTTATTTTACCCCACTTCAGAAACGAACAAGCAGATGTAAGCACGGTGATCAAAAAAATTCCGAAAGAAAAGGTTTTAATTATTGACAAAAACCTGCCTGAATTGAAAGATTATCCGGTTGTTTACCAGGAATACGATCAGGACATTTTAAATGCATTGGGCCAAGCACTTGACCTGCTAAAAAAATACAAACGCCTGAATTTGGTGTTTCCCAAAAACGAATTCTATTCCCGATACATCAGCCGCGGATTTCAGATTTTCAACCAGATTCATGATTTCGAATACCAGATTTTAGACTCGTTAGATGAAAAAAACATTTGTCAACACGAAGCCTACATCTTAATTTCAGATAACGACTTGTTTGACCTGATTAAATTAATCAAGGAAATCAAATGGAAGCCGGGAGAAGATATCGGGATTATTTCGTACAACGAAAGTCCGGTAAAGGAGCTGCTATGCGAAGGGATTTCAACCATTTCAACCAATCACGATCAAATTGGGCAGATGGCAGCTGAAATGATATTGAAGCGTGATTTTAAGCGAGTGAAAAGTCCATTTGAATTTATTCGTAGAAATTCTTTATAAGCCCGAATACTATTCTGAATTTTAAATTGGCAAATAAAAATGAAACAAGTATCTTGAAAACCGATATTGCTAGCAAGTCAAAACCTCATATAAGACCAGATGAGCAAAAACCAAATTAATATCCTGATTGCGGAAGATGAGGAGTTCAACTACCTCTACCTGGCCGA
>ENA-ORCU01000606-ORCU01000606.1-marine-metagenome-genome-assembly--contig:-NODE-606-length-12592-cov-3.088294_pt1 | contig 12592 bp, 8 predicted proteins | sample MGYA00248631_ERZ508512 | MGnify/ENA primary metagenome ERZ508512 (study PRJEB26183, sample SAMN06268844) | marine metagenome | isolation source: Tt an P1 anaerobic enrichment on pine from sediment taken...
AGCTGCTCGGCAAGGAAAGACCATTGCCGCGCAGGGCGCAGCTACAAAAGGAAATGTTGCGGGTCGGCATGCCCCTACCACCGCTGAAGGTCCTTGACCAGTTGCAACAGGCCATGGCGGGCACCGATACGGACAGCGCCCGGCAGCGCGCCTGCGACAAGGAGCTTTCGTACTGGCTGGGCAATGACCTTGCCGCTGTCGTTTCCGGCCTCAAATCCGAGGAAGCCGCCTCAGCAATACCCCTTCCTGAAGCGAACGACCCGGCCGACCTGGCGGAAAAAATCGTTCGGGAGGTATTTGTCGACGGCCTGCCGATTTTCCCCGATCACTACCTTTACGATTACTACCGACCTGAACTGCGAAATTTTCAGTTTACTCCTCCGCTTTCCCGCGGAACGGAATTTTTTGGCAGAGTCGAACTCATCGACCGCAAAGAGCGCAAGCTGGAGGTTGAAAACCTGGACTCCGCCCGAGCGCTGCTGCTCTGCGCAGCTGCCGGCAAGAGCGCCGCGTCCCTGCCCGTCGATGAACAGATAACCGCCGCCATTGTCCACCGCTACCTGGCTGATTTACAAAACCTGCATCAAACCCTGTCGCGCAGCTGTCACCGCCATTGCAACGACCCGCAACGGGCCGAAGCACTTATCGATCGACTCTGGAGCTGCCAACCGCTGCCAGCCTGGCAGACGGTTGTCGAACTGTCCCACTCTTAGCAGAATATCGAAAATCCCGTCGTGAGCCTTCTGAGTCCATGGATGGGCGATCGAAATCATAGACGAATGTATCGGTCATTGATTTTGCGAGTAAGACTGAAACTTTGTTTTCGACTTGCGAGGTTGGGAAAGACCATGAAGAGACTTTTTCAACGACCTGCCAGAGCTCCCCTTTTCTTGTCAAGGTTGTTGTACGTCGTATAACTAGCAGAAATCCTTCCTCCTTTTCAGCATATCTCGGCAACACACAGAAAGCATCCGATGCCTGCTGCCAGAGCGCCATCGGCCTGGCAAACAATTGCAGCATCCGCGCCCTGTGCTACTATTAAAGTACCTGTAATCATTAGTAATCCACCCAACCCTCGTCAAAGGAGACCGCCATGAGTGACCTTATCGAGAAAACCCTGCTGGCCGGCATCGGGGCCTTGGCTCTGAGTCAGAAAAAAGCAGAAGAGCTGGTCGAAAGCTTGCAGCGCCAGTTCGATTTCAGCGAAGAAAAAGGCCAGGAACTGCTGAGCAAGCTGCAAGAGGCGGTTGGCAGCCAGCAACAACGGTTGGAAGAAGTGGCTCGGCAAGAAATCCAGGCGTCCGCCACCCGCCTCGGCCTGGTTGAACGGGAAGAATTCGACAAACTGGCTGAACGGGTCCTTCAGCTGGAAAGACTGCTGAAGCAGGCTCCATAAGCATTCTTATCTCAATCACAGGCCAATATGATTTTTTCGCGGATCAACCGCAATATTCGCTCGCTGCGCCGTTATCGACAGATTCTTGGCGTTCTAATCAAGTACGGCTTCGGTCATATCGTTGAGCAACTCAACATCCATCATTACCTGCGCATCGGGCAAAGGCTCTTCAGGCACGGCACCGCTCCCCAGGAGATTGCCCGCCTGACCGCTCCGCAGCGATTACGCATGGCGCTGGAAGAACTGGGGCCGACTTTCATCAAATTCGGCCAGTTGCTATCAACCCGCCCCGATATTCTGTCGGCGGAGTATAGTCGCGAACTGGGTAAACTGCAGGACAAGGTGCCGCAGGTAACATCCCGCGCCATCAGGAAAGTGATTGAAGACCAATTCGACCGAAGGGTGGAAGACCTCTATGCCGAATTTTCTTTCACCCCGCTGGCTGCCGCTTCCATTGCCCAGGTCCATCGCGGCCTGCTGCACAGCGGCGAAGACGTGGTCATCAAGGTACGCCGGCCGAATATTACCCAAGTCATCGAAACGGACATCGATATTCTTTTCGGTCTTGCCTACCTGGTCGAGCGACACCTGTCGAACGGCATCATCAATCCGGTGGCCCTGGTGCGGGAGTTCCGCCGCACCATTGAAAGGGAGCTGAACTTCAACCGGGAACGGCACACTATCGACAGGTTTCGGGAAAACTTTCTGCACGACCCCACCGTCTACGTACCGTTAACCTATCCGGATTATTCCGGAGAGGCGGTCCTCACCCTGGAGTATGTTCACGGCATCAAGGTCTCGGAATTCGATCGCCTGCGCGAGGGCGGTTACGACCTCAAAGCCATCGCCCGCAACGGTGCCAATGCCATCCTGCAGCAGGTACTGGTGCACGGCCTGTTTCACGGCGATCCGCATCCCGGCAACATCTTTATCCTGCCTGAGAATGTAGTCTGCTTCATCGACTACGGTATGATCGGCCGCCTCGATCGCGAGCTGATCTACCGCCTGGCCGAATTGCTGACCGCCGTGCTGCAACGCGACGTCGAACGGCTGGTAGCGATTTTGCTCTACTCCGGTGAACTGACTGAAGATATTCGTCGACCGGAGCTGAAAAAAGCGGTCAGTGACTTTGTCGACGACTATTATGAAGTGCCCCTGCAAGAGATAAGAGCTGGCAAACTGCTGGCCGAATTCGTTGAACTGCTGATCCAATTCCGCATCCCATTTTCCCCCGACCTGATGCTGCTGGCCAAGACCCTGATCGTTATAGAAGGCATCGGCCGCCAGCTCGATCCGGATTTCAACATGGTGGCCCACCTCAAGCCTTTCATGCTCCGGCTGGTGCAGGAAAAAACCAGCCCGGCCAATCTGGGTCGCGAGGGAATGCAAGTACTGCAATCCTACAGCGCATTACTGAAAACCCTGCCAGATGACCTCAAGGAACTGATTACCCGCATCAACCGCAACAAATTCAAAATCGACCTCGAACACCGCGGTCTGGAACGACTCATTACCGATCTCGACAAATCGAGCAACCGCCTCTCCTTCAGCCTGCTAATTGCCGCCCTGATCGTTGGTTCCTCCATCATCATGGAAACCGACAAGGGACCGCTGCTGTTCGGTTTTCCGGTACTCGGCATCCTCGGCTATTCCATCGCTGCCGTACTCGGGCTCTGGCTGGCCATCGGCATCTTACGATCGGGACGGCTATGACCAACTGTGTCGCAAAAACCACACGTGGGCTGCCTAAATAACCACACTAAGCCTGAATATATTCCCTCCCTTTCCGTACAAACGTACAGAAACAGCAAGTTAGCCAGCCCGCCAACAATGGCAAGCTATTTGCATTAACTCTATTAAAAATTGTATCGCATTTGCATTTGCCAGTTGGAGGACATCCTTTTATCATGATTTTTCAAACGACCCTGCAGCAGCCTGTTAAGATTTCCGGCATCGGCCTTCATTCGGGGCTGGAGATCAATATGACCCTGCGCCCGGCCGAAGCAGGCACCGGCATCCTCTTTCACCGCAGCGATAGCGAACGAACCGTGACCATCGAAGCGCGCTCTGCTAACGTGGTCGACACCCGCCTGGCAACGGTCATCGGCAAGGGCGGCCTGTCCGTTTCCACCATTGAGCACCTTATGGCCGCCCTCAGCGCCTGCGGCATCGACAATCTGCACATCGACATCGACGGACCGGAAGTGCCTATCATGGACGGCAGCGCGGCCCCATTTGTCGCCTTGCTGCAGGACTGCGGCATCCGCAAGCTGGGCGCCAAACGCAAATTTCTGGCGATCCGCAAGCCGATTACCGTCGTTGACGGCGAAAAACGCGTCACCCTGATTCCGTCACGCTTCTTCCGCATTTCTTTCGACATCGCTTTCGACCATCCTTGTATCTCCCTGCAGCACCGTTCTGTCAAGGTTTCGCAGAGCCTGTTTGCCAAAGACCTGGCCCCTGCTCGAACCTTCGGCTTTCTGCACGAGGTGGAATATCTCAAGGCCAACGGCCTGGCCCGCGGCGGCTCGCTGGAGAACGCTGTGGTCATCGGCGAAGACCGCATTCTCAACCCTGAAGGCTTGCGTTTCAGCGATGAATTCGTCCGCCACAAGATTCTCGATGCCATTGGCGATTTCAGCCTGGTGGGTTATCCGATCCTCGGCCACATCAAAGCTTACAAGGCCGGCCACGACATCAACCACCAGACGGTAGAGAAGATCCTCGCCTCGCCGGACAGCTGGCAACTGGTGGAACTGGGCGAAAGCGCTGCCAAAAAACCTCTGGCGGTGGCCAGCCAGAGAGCCTTTGCCCCGGACATGGCCTTTTCCTGAAAAGTCATTTTCGACAATCATTAAAAAAAGCAGCCCGCGGGCTGCTTTTTTTTTGCCTCTTGGGCGATCCTGATAGAACTTGCATTCCGCCCGATAATTGGCCTAGAATTGCATATTTACTCAACAGTAGAGCATCATGAGCCCTGCGATCCATAATCCCCCGCATAAAAATCCCGAGAGACGCAAACGTCGCCGAGAATGGCTGATCGCCGGCCTGGTTACCCTGCTGCTGGTCCTGCTGGGGCGCTACGAACACGAGCTGTTCGACTTTTCCGCCCAGCTCCCCCTCTCCCAAAGCATCCTGGTTCTGGTCCTGATCAATGTCAACGTGCTGTTGATCATTCTGATCCTCTTTCTGGTCCTGCGCAATGTGTTCAAGTTGCTGTTGGAGAGACGCCGCAGGATACCCGGTGCGCGACTGCGCACCAAGCTGGTAGTGGCTTTTGTCGCTCTGTCACTGGTGCCGACAATGCTGCTCTTCTTTGTCGCTGCCGGCATCGTTTCCAGCACTATTGAAAACTGGTTCAACAGCGAAATCGAATCCTCGCTGGAAGAATCGCTGGCCGTTGCCCAGACCTACTATAAAAACTCCGCCACCAACGCCCTCTATTATGCCGACCAGCTCTCGCGCATCGTCAAGGAGCGCAAACTGCTCAACGAAACCAACCTGCCGAAACTGGCGGCGCTGATCGAGCAGAAACAGCAGGAATACAATCTCGGCGTGGTCGAGGTTTTTTCCTCTACCCACGAGGAACTGGTACGCGCCTCCAACCCGCTTGTGCCGGCTGCCGACTTCACCGATCCCGACTCGGAAACCATTCGCGAAGCATTGCAAGGCAACCGCCGCAGTCTCATCACCCCGATCGGCAAGGCCGACCTGATTCGCGGCATCGTACCGGTCTATTCAAACTGGAACCCCAACGACGTGGTCGGCGCGGTGGTGGTCAACTACTACGTGCCCTATTCGCTCGTCAGTAAAATGAAGGAAATCTCCTCCTCTTTCGAACAGTACAAAGACACCAAACTACTCAAAGGCAAGATTCAGAAGGGTTATATCCTGGTCTTGCTGCTGATCGCCCTGGTCATCATCTTTCTCGCCACCTGGTTCGGTTTTCACCTGGCCCGCGGCATCACGGGCCCGATTCAGGAACTGGCCCTGGCCACCAACCGGGTCGCCGAAGGTGATCTCGACGTGCAGATCGCCATCCAAAGCGACGACGAGATCGCCTCGCTGGTCGAGGCCTTCAACAAGATGACCGCCGATTTGCGCAAGGGCCAGCAGAACATTCGCCGAGCCAACCGGGACTTGCAGGCCTCCAACCTGGAACTGGAACAACGCCGGCGCTATATGGAGATCATCCTCAAGAACGTCACTGCCGGTGTTATTTCCGTCGACCGACGCGGCAATTTGACCACCATCAACAAGTCAGCGGAAAAACTACTGAAGATCCAGACACCCAAGGTGCTTGGCAAAAACTTTCGTGAGGTAATCAAGACCGAGCACCTGCCTCTGATCAAGGACCTGCGCAAACTGCTGACCGAATCGGGCAGGGACTCCATTCGCAAACAGGTGACCGTCGATCTTCCCGACAACAAACTGACCCTGCTGGTCAACCTCACCACCCTGCGCGACGAGAACGGCGAATTCATGGGTACGGTGGTCGTTTTCGACGACATGACAGAGCTGATCCGCGCCCAGCGCATGGCGGCCTGGCGGGAGGTGGCGCGACGCATCGCCCACGAAATCAAAAACCCCCTGACCCCCATCCAGCTCAGCGCCCAACGTCTGCGGCGCCGCTATCTGAGCCGTTTCAACGACGACGACACGGTGTTCGACGAATGCACCATGATGATCGTCAAGCAGGTCGACGAATTGAAGAATCTGGTCAACGAATTCTCCAGTTTCGCCCGCATGCCGGCCAGCAAGCCAACCCCCAACAACCTTAACGAGATCATTACGGAAGCGCTGGTGCTCTACCAGGAAGGGCACAAAAATATCGCTTTCGATTTCCACGCCGACTGTGGCTTGCCGGTCTTCAACCTCGACCGCGATCAGATCAAACGGGTGGTGATCAATCTGCTGGACAATGCGGTCGGCGCCGTTGATCCCGGTGGCCATATCACCGTCGAGACCGGTTACAACGAGGAGCTGCAGATAGCCTCCTTTACCGTCGCCGACGATGGCTGCGGCATCCCGGTCGAAGACAAGCCACACCTGTTCGAGCCTTACTTCTCAACCAAGAAAACGGGTACCGGCCTCGGTCTGGCCATCGTTTCCAGCGTCATCTCAGATCACAACGGCTATATCCGGGTCAAGGACAACCAACCACACGGCACCCGTTTCATCGTCGAGCTGCCGGTGACAAACGACCACGGCTCTTTAACATAGGAATTCATCATGAAAACCATCCTGGTCATAGACGACGAACAGAGTATCCGCGAAAGCCTCAAAGGCATTCTGCTGGACGAAGGCTACCGGGCACTCTTTGCCGAGAGCGGCGAGGACGGGCTGAATCTGTTGCGCGACGAAAGCCCCGATCTGATTCTCCTCGACATCTGGCTGCCAGGCATCGACGGCCTGGAAACCCTGCGCCTGATCCGGGAAGACTTTCCCGAGCAGTCGGTGATCATGATGAGCGGTCACGGCACCATCGAAACCGCGGTCAAGGCAACCAAACTTGGCGCCTACGACTTTATCGAAAAACCGCTGTCGCTGGAAAAAGTGCTGCTCTGCATCGAAAACGCCTTCAAAGTCGGCCAACTGGTGGAAGAAAACCGCACCCTAAAGGCCAAAATGGCCAAGGATCGCGACATGATCGGCCAGAGCGAAGCGATCACCTCGCTGAAGGAGCAGATCGCCATCGCCGCCCCGACCTCGGGCTGGGTACTGATCACCGGGGAAAACGGCACCGGCAAGGAGCTGGTGGCCCGGGCCACGCACAACCTGTCCAAACGACGCGGCAAACCGTTTGTCGAAGTGAACTGCGCCGCGATTCCCGAAGAACTCATCGAATCGGAACTGTTCGGCCACGAAAAAGGGGCCTTTACCGGCGCCACGGCGATGCGCAAAGGGAAGTTCGACCAGGCCAACGAAGGGACCCTGTTTCTCGATGAAATCGGCGACATGAGCCTCAAGACCCAGGCAAAGATCTTGCGCATTCTGCAGGAACGTAAGTTCGAACGGGTCGGCGGACACCGGACCATCGAAGTCGATGTGCGGGTTATCGCCGCCACCAACAAGGACCTGGAAGAAGAGATCGAGAACGGCAATTTCCGTCAGGACCTTTACTACCGGCTCAACGTCCTGCCCTTTCACGTACCGCCGCTGCGCGAACGCCGAGAGGACATCCCCCTGCTGGTTCAGCACTTTCTGGCCCATTTCTGCAGCCAGGAAGGGCGGCCGATCAAAACCATGGAACAAGCTGCCCTCGACGCTCTAATGGACTATTCCTGGCCGGGCAACGTCCGGGAGCTGAAAAACCTGGTGGAACGCTTGGTGATCATGGTTCGGGACGATACCATCACTCGCGGCCACCTGCCGGAGGCGGTTCTGGGCACCTCGGCAACTTCTGCCCCGATCACGACGGCCTCTACCCTCAAGGAAGCCCGGGAACAGTTCGAAAAGGACTTTATCCGTCAGAAACTGGCCGAATTCGACGGCAACATCTCCCGCACCGCCGAAGCCATCGAAATGGAGCGCTCCAACCTGCACCGCAAGCTCAAGGCCTTCGGTATCGAGCACAAGAAATCCTGATCTGGAGAATTTGGCTCCTCAACGATTTTTCGAAGACATAATTGACAATCTGTTAGAATATCCTTAAATCCATGTGCGCCCGTAGCTCAACTGGATAGAGCACCAGACTTCGGATCTGGGGGTTGTGGGTTCGACTCCTACCGGGCGCGTTCTTCAAATGACCATAATATTGAAAAAGCCCGCCGGATATACCGGCGGGCTTCTTTTGCGTTCATAACCTGCGCACGGATCTGATGATCTGACACTTGCAGGGTTAACCGAACCGGTCGATGATATTCCCGCCACCCTCCTTCTACGCCCTCCTTTACACGGCCAGCGGTCAGCAGGAAAAAACAGTAAATTATTCTATAGCCTCATATATTGTCTCAAAAATCGGCCTATAGGTATTTCTTGAGAGCTTTTTTGTAGGAATTCGTTTGCCACTCAGTAAGTTGACTTGGTCTGCCACCCAGGCAACAATACTGTATCAGGCACAAGCCAACTCCGGCTCTTAAATGCTTCAAGTGGGCAGATGAGCAATGCGCACAGTTCGATATGGACAATCAGCGAACTTGGTCTGATATGCTCGTCAAAGTCCAGGAAATTTACGAATAAGTGCCGATAAGCTCAAACAACCGGTCGCCGTCTTTAGCGAGCGGTTTGTTAACTCCCACGTCATTGGTAAAGTGGTGTAGATAGCTGTTGACGAAGACGCATCGGCCCTTACGGGCTATGAGGATATTGAAGAAAAGCGATGCTAAAAACAATTCTTATAACCGGAGCGACCGACGGCATCGGGCTGGAAACCGCCAAGATGCTGGTTTCGCAGGGGCACAAGGTGCTATTGCACGGGCGCAACCCGGCAAAGCTTGAGAAAGTGGCGAAAGAGCTCGCCGCCCTGCCGGGCGCTGGGCAGCAGGAAAGCTACCTGGCCGACCTGTCGCGCATGGCCGAGGTGGAAAGCCTCGCGACGGCCGTGGCGGATAGACACGCCCGGATCGATGTGCTGATCAACAACGCCGGGGTCTTGCAGGTGGCCGAACCACTTACCCAAGATGGCCTCGATGTCCGCTTCGTGGTCAATACGCTTGCCCCTTACCTCCTGACCAAGCTGCTATTGCCGCTGCTGGGAACATCGGGACGTGTTGTGAATCTTTCCTCCGCTGCCCAGGTCCGCGTAAATCCGGAAGCACTGACCGGGCGGGTCGAACTGGCTGACGATATGTCCGCTTATGCGCAGAGCAAACTGGCGCTGACGATGTGGTCACGCGTCATGGGTCTTGAATTCAAAGAAAGTGGCCCGGTCATCGTCGCGGTAAACCCAGGCTCACTGCTTGCCAGCAAGATGATGCAAGAGGCCTTCGGCGTGCCCGGTAAGGACATCCGTATCGGTGCGGACATCCTTTGTCGTGCAGCCCTGGCGGATGAATTCGCAACGGCTTCCGGCCAGTATTTCGACAACGATGCAGGTCGATTCAGCTCGCCCCATGCCGATGCGTTGAATCCAAAGAAATCAGAAGGGGTTGTACACGTTATCGAATCGGTTTTGGCAGAAATAACAGGCAAGAAACTATTTTTCAAAAAAGGATAAGGCCAATGGATGCAATTACGATGATCAAGGAACGCCGGAGTATTCGAAAGTATAAGCATGAAAAAGTTGCAAGGAAGACCATGGAGGAGATCATCGAGCTCTCTCGCTGGGCGCCTTCATGGGCAAATTTCCAGATCGCCAGATATACCCTGGTTGACGATGAAGCAACGATTGCAAAGCTGACAACCGAAGGGGTTCAAGGTTTTGCATACAACATCAACACCCTGAAAAATGCCCATGGAGTTGTAGTCTTAAGCTTTGTCAAAGGGAAAAGTGGCAGGCTGGATAAATACGGGGATTTTGACAGTTCCAAAGCGCATCTCTGGGAAGCCTTTGATGCCGGTATCGCCTGCCAGACTTTCTGCCTGGCTGCCCATGCCAAAGGTGTCGGAACCTGTATCTTCGGTGTTATTGACATTGACGCCATTGCCGAAATCGTCGGCCTGCCGGAGGAGGAGACCGTTGCCGCCCTGATTGTTTACGGTTATCCGGATGAGCAGCCAGAAGCACCATCTCGCAAAACGGTCGAGGAAATTCTCCGGTTTGTTTAAGAACCAAAACGTCAACGCGTCTTGTACGGGGAATCGTAAAGATCAAGGACCAGCTTTTTAGCTGGCCCTTGATCTTGATGGCACTTCAAAACTTTAAAAGCAATTAGTCGAGATCAAAGCGGTCAAGGTTCATGACCTTGTCCCAGGCCGCGACAAAATCTTCCACGAACTTCTCCTGGGAGTCCTCACAGCCGTAGACTTCCGCCAGGGCCCGGAGCTGGGAGTTGGAGCCGAAGACAAGGTCGATACGGGTGCCGGTCCACTTAAGTTCGCCCGTGGTGCGGTCGAGACCCTCGAACAGGTCCTCGTCTTCTGGGGTTGGCTTCCAGGTCGTGCCCATGTCGAGCAGATTGACGAAGAAGTCGTTGGTGAGGGCTTCTGGTCGATCGGTAAAGACGCCGTGTTGGGACTGGCCGAAGTTGGCGTTCAGGACGCGCATGCCGCCAACGAGGACCGTCATCTCCGGCGCGGTCAGGGTCAGCAGCTGGGCACGATCGACCAGCAGCTCCTCGGCCGTTACGGCGTATTTGGCTTTCTGGTAGTTGCGGAATCCGTCAGCGGCCGGCTCGAGTACTGCAAAGGAAGCCGTATCGGTCTGTTCCTGCGACGCATCTGTACGCCCCGGTGTGAAGGGGACGGTCACATTGGCCCCGGCGTTCTTCGCCGCCTGCTCGATGGCGGCGCAGCCGCCCAGCACAATCAGGTCGGCGAGGGAAACCTTCTTGCCGCCAGACTGCGTACTGTTGAACGCCTGTTGGATGCCCTCCAGGGCCTGCAGCACGGTCTGCAGTTGCGCCGGCTGGTTGACTTCCCAATCCTTCTGCGGTGCAAGGCGGATGCGGGCACCGTTGGCGCCGCCGCGCTTATCGGACCCGCGGAAGGTGGACGCTGACGCCCAGGCGGTGGAGACCAGTTGCGGGATCGACAGGCCCGCGGCGACGATCTTGCCCTTGAGGTCGGCGATGTCCTGGGCGTCGATCAGCTCATGATCCACGGCGGGCACCGGGTCTTGCCAGATCAGTTCCTCCGCCGGGACTTCAGGGCCGAGATAACGTGCGCGGGGTCCCATGTCGCGGTGAGTCAGCTTGAACCAGGCGCGGGCGAAGGCGTCGGCGAATTCCTCGGGGTTCTCCAGGTAGCGCCGCGCGATCGGTTCGTAGATGGGGTCGAAGCGCAGCGAGAGGTCGGCCGTGGTCATCATCGGCCTGTGTTTCTTAGACGGATCGTGCGCGTCAACGATCATGTCCTCTTCGTCCACGTCCTTGGCCAGCCATTGCCAGGCGCCAGCCGGACTCTTGACCTTTTCCCACTCGTACTTGAACAGCACCTTCAGATAACCCATGTCCCATTGGATCGGGTTCGGCTTCCAGGCGCCCTCGATGCCGCTGCTGATGGTATCGCCGCCTTTGCCGCTGCCGAAGCTACTCTTCCAGCCGAGGCCCTGTTCCTCGATGGGTGCGGCTTCCGGCTCGGGACCGACCTGCGCCGCATCGCCAGCGCCATGGCATTTGCCGAAGGTGTGGCCGCCGGCTACCAGCGCCACGGTCTCTTCGTCGTTCATGGCCATACGTCCGAATGTTTCGCGGACATCGTGGCCCGAGGCGACCGGATCCGGGTTGCCGTCCGGGCCTTCCGGGTTGACGTAGATCAGGCCCATCTGCACGGCGGCGAGGGGATTGTCGAGGTCCCGTTCGCCGCTGTAGCGGCTCTTGGGCTTGTCGCTGGTAGCCAGCCATTCCTCTTCGGCCCCCCAGTAGATATCCTGTTCCGGTTCCCAGATGTCCTCGCGCCCGCCGCCGAAACCGAAGGTCTTGAAGCCCATCGACTCGAGAGCGCAGTTGCCGGCCAGGATCATCAGGTCGGCCCAGGAGATTTTCCTGCCGTATTTCTGCTTGATCGGCCAGAGCAGCCGGCGTGCCTTGTCGAGGTTGACGTTGTCCGGCCAGCTGTTCAAGGGCGCAAAGCGCTGGTTGCCGGTCCCGCCGCCGCCTCGGCCGTCACCCATGCGGTAGGTGCCCGCGCTATGCCAGGCCATGCGGATCATGAGGCCCCCGTAGTGGCCGTAATCGGCCGGCCACCAGTCCTGGGAGTCGGTCATCAGGGCAAAAAGGTCATCTTTCACAGCCTGGAGGTCGAGTGTCTTGAATGCCTCAGCATAGTTGAACGCCTCGCCCATGGGATTGCTCAGGTTGGCGTGCTGATGCAGAACCTTGAGGTTCAACTGGTTCGGCCACCAGTCCCGGTTCGACATGCCGCCGCCGGCAATGGGTTTTTTGGATGCACCCGTTACCGGGCATTTGCTTTCATCGTTCATAGGGTTGCCTCCTTTGTTGTTCTGAGTATACACCGGTTGGTGCTAACGATCCTGTTTCGGTGCTAACCCGCTTTATTGATTCTATCGAACACTCCGATTGATATCGGTTGCGAACACTAGGCGCATTTCAATACGGTCGTACCATTCATTGGGTGCCGGGTCTGTCTCAATCG
>ENA-ORCU01000608-ORCU01000608.1-marine-metagenome-genome-assembly--contig:-NODE-608-length-12572-cov-2.876110_pt1 | contig 12572 bp, 10 predicted proteins | sample MGYA00248631_ERZ508512 | MGnify/ENA primary metagenome ERZ508512 (study PRJEB26183, sample SAMN06268844) | marine metagenome | isolation source: Tt an P1 anaerobic enrichment on pine from sediment taken...
CGACGATCTCGACGATATCCACCCGCTGTTCCACGGCGCGCCCTCCACCACGGCGTTCAAGAAGCTGCGCAAACGCATCGTGCGCGCCACGCGCGAGGCGATCGAGCAGTACGGCATGATCGAACGCGGCGCGCGCTGGCTGGTCTGCCTGTCGGGCGGCAAGGACAGCTATACCCTGCTGGCCGCTCTCTACGAGCTGAAATGGCGCGGGCTGCTGCCGGTCGAACTGCTGGCCTGCAACCTCGATCAGGGCCAGCCGGGCTTCCCGGCCACGGTGCTGCCGGAGTTCCTGGAAAAGATGCAGGTACCGCACCGGATCGAGTACCAGGACACCTATTCCGTGGTGAAGGAAAAGGTGCCGGCGGGGCGCACCTATTGCGCGCTGTGCTCGCGGCTAAGGCGCGGGAATCTCTACCGGATCGCGCGGGAAGAGGGCTGCTCGGCCGTGGTGCTGGGCCATCACCGCGACGACATCCTGGAAACCTTCTTCATGAACCTCTTCCACGGCGGGCGGCTGGCCACCATGCCGCCCAAGCTGGTGAACGAAGAGGGCGATCTCTTCGTCTACCGGCCGCTCGCGCATGTGGCCGAGGAGGATTGCGAGAAATTCGCGCGCGCGATGAACTACCCGATCATCCCCTGCGACCTCTGCGGCAGCCAGGACGGGCTGCAGCGCCAGCAGGTGAAAGCGATCCTCGACCAGTGGGAAAAGAACGCGCCGGGCCGCCGCCAGGTGATGTTCCGGGCGCTGATGAACATCCGCCCCTCGCATATGCTGGACCCCAGGCTGTTCGACTTCGCCGGCCTCACCCGCGACCCCAAGGCATTTGACGAAAATGCCCCCGAACTCCCCCGGCTGCGTTAACCCCGCGCTGACATTCCTCCCCTAGCCTCCCGTCTCCTGAACCCCACCAGGAAAGGAGGCCTCCCATGCCCCCCACCGCCACTTCGGCCGTGATGCGTCTGCGTCTGGCGCTCGGTGCCGTCATGGGCGGGCCGCAGGCGCTGGCCTTCCTGCCTGCGCTGACGCTGGCGGCCTTCTGGCTGGGGGGCGAGGCGGCGCTTCTGGCGACGGCGCTGATCCTGCCGGCGCTGGTCAGGGCGGCCGCCGCCCTCGGCACGCACGAGGTCGCCGCGCGCGACCCGGTGACCGGGCTGCCGCCCCGCCGGGCCGTCGTCGAGGCGCTGGACCGCATACTCGCCGCGCAGGACGGGCACGAGAGAGGCACCGCCTGCCTCGCGCTGGACCTGGAGGGGCTGGAGGGCATCGCCAAGCGTCACGGGCCCGCCGCCACCGAAACCGCCCTGGCGCAGGCGGCCGAGCGGCTGTCGGGCGCGCTGCGCGGCACCGACGTGCTGGCCCGGCTCAACGAGGCGCGCTTCGCCATCGCACTCGGCCCCATGCCCCGCGCCGATCTGGGGGCGCTGCTTCAGACCGCGCACCGGCTGCAGAATGCCCTGGCCGATCCGGTCACCATCGGTGACAGCACCGTGCCCCTGACCTGCTCGATCGGGCTTTGCCTGCCCGAACGCAGCCCCGCCCCCGGCGGCAGTGCCCTGCTGGAAGCGGCCGAAACCGCCCTGCAGGAGGGCCGCCGGCACGGTCCCGCCGCGGTGCGCGCCTTCTCGCGGGAAATGCAGGTCTCGGCGAAACTGCGCAGCAGCCTGGTCGAAGAGGTGGCCGAGGCGCTGGAAAACGGCCAGATCCGGCCCTGGTTCCAGCCCCAGAGCTCGACCGACACGGGCGCGGTGACCGGGTTCGAGGCGCTGCCGCGCTGGTCACATCCCGAATACGGGCTGATCCCGCCCGCCGGCCTGCTGCCCGTGGTCGAGCAGGCCGGGCTGTCGGTGCGGCTGGGCGAGAAGATGCTGACCCACAGCCTCGCCGCCCTGCGCAGCTGGGACCATGCCGGGCTGCCGGTGCCCTCGGTGGGCCTCAATTTCTCCGGCCACGAGCTGCGCAACCCGCGGCTGGCCGAGCGCATCTTCTGGGAGCTCGACCGGTTCGGCCTGGCCCCCGAACGGCTGACCATCGAGATCCTGGAAACGGTGCTCACCGACGGCGGCGACGACATCATCGCCCGCAACATAAGGGCGCTGGCGCAGCGCGGCTGCCGCATCGACCTGGACGAATTCGGAACCGGGCATATTTCGCTGGCGGCGATCCGGCGCTTCGCCGTGAACCGGCTGAAGATCGACCGCTGCTTCATCACCCGCATCGATGCGGACCGCGCGCAGCAGGAAATGGTCTCGGCCATCCTGATGATGTGCGGGCGGCTGGGGCTCGACACGCTGGCGACGGGGGTGGAGCGGGCCGCCGAACACGCGATGCTGGCGCAGCTCGGCGTGGGCCATGTGCAGGGCCGGGGCATCGGCCGGCCGATGCCTTTCGAGGACACGCCGGCCTGGATACGCAAGCACGACAGGAAACTGGGCAAGGCCGCCAGCCTGGGAAAACAGGCGGGATCGCGCCGGCATATCGGGTGAAAACCGCTTGACCTCGGGCCGCTCAGTCTGTTGAACCACCGTGACCTTTAAAGGACAGGTGGCGGCCCTCATGGACGATCAGAACAAGAACCTCATCCTCGCAACCGCGCTCAGCTTCATTGTGATCCTCGGCTGGTTCATCCTCTTCCCACCGGAAGAGCCCGTGGTCGAGCCCGAGGCCCCCGCCGTGACCCAGACCGCCGAGACCGGCGCCCCCGTCCAGGCCGTCACCCCCCCGGCCGCCGGCGCCCCCGCCGCCGCCGAGCCCGCACCCACCCCCGCGGCCGCGGCGCCGCGCGTGGCGATCGAGACCCCGCGCCTGTCGGGCGCGCTGTCGCTTCTGGGCGGGCGCGTCGATACCCTGTCGCTGACCGACTACAACGAGACGCTGGATCCCGCCTCGGGCAAGGTGTCTCTGCTCTCGCCCGTGGGGGCAGAGCAACCCTATTACGCGCTTTACGGCTGGGCGCCCGCGGGGACCCTCGCCTATGAGGATGTCCCCGGCGCCAACACCCTGTGGACGCTGGAGCAGGGCGAGACCCTGACCCCCGAGACCCCGGTCACCCTGAAATGGGACAACGGCAAGGGCCTGACCTTCCGCCGCACCATTGCGGTGGACGAGGACTACCTCTTCTCCATCACCCAGTCAGTGGAGAACGCCACCGGCGCGCCGGTGCGCATGGCGCCCTACGGTATCGTCGCCCGCCACGGCGAGCCCGATACCCTGGGCTTCTTCGTGCTGCACGAGGGCGTGGTGCGCCAGTCCGACAAGGAACTGGAAGAGATCAAGTACAAAGACATGCCCGACATGGACTTCGTCGACCGCGAGGCCGCCCGCGCCGAGGTCGTGCAGGTCGAGCAGAACGGCTGGATCGGCTTCACCGACAAATACTGGATGACCACGCTGATCCCCAGCCCCGGCCAGGCCTTCACCTCGGTGGTGAAATATGTCGCGGGCGCCGAGATCTACCAGGTCGAGACCCGCCAGCCGGTGATCGAGATCGCCGCGGGCGGCACGGCCCAGGCCGGCTCCATGCTGTTCGCCGGGGCCAAGGAATGGGAAACCATCCGCCACTACCAGAACGACACCGGCATCTTCCGCTTCATCGATTCGATCGACTGGGGCATCTTCTTCTTCCTGACCAAGCCGATCTTCTTCATGCTGCACTGGCTGCACGGCTTCATCGGCAACATGGGCTGGTCGATCATCGCCCTGACCCTGGTGATCAAGGCGGTGCTGTTCCCGCTGGCCTACAAGTCCTACAGCTCCATGGCGAAGATGAAAGAGCTTCAGCCGCGGATGGAGGAGATCAAGGAGAAGGCCGGCGGCGACCGCCAGAAGCTCCAGCAGGCGATGATGGAGCTCTACAAGAACGAGAAGGTGAACCCCGCCTCGGGCTGCCTGCCGCTGCTGCTGCAGATCCCGATCTTCTTCTCGCTCTACAAGGTGATCTTCGTCACCATCGAGCTGCGCCAGGCGCCCTGGATCGGCTGGATCCGCGACCTCTCGGCGCCTGACCCGTCCTCGTTCCTCAACCTGTTCGGCCTGCTGCCCTACGCGGTGCCGGACCTGGGGGCGTTCCAGATCATCTCGCTGGGCGTGCTGCCGATCCTGCTGGGCATCTCGATGTTCCTGCAGCAGAAGCTGAACCCGGCCCCCACCGACCCGGCGCAGGCAATGGTCTTTGCCTGGATGCCCTGGGTGTTCATGTTCATGCTGGGCAATTTCGCCTCGGGCCTGGTGCTCTACTGGATCGCGAACAACACCATCACCTTCACCCAGCAGTACCTGATCATGCGCAGCCACGGCTACAAGCCGGACGTGTTCGGCAACATCCTGTCGAGCTTCAAGAAAAAGCCGAAGTCGGAGAAGAAATGACCGCGCGCGTCGCCCCCGTCCGGCGGCGCCCGGATGCCCCGCGGGCCGGGGGCCGGTCGCGATGACCGGCCTCGCCTTCCCCCTGGCCGAAGAGCCCGACGAGGTCACCCTTGAAAAGGGGCGCCTGCTCTTCGCCGGTGAGACGGACTTCCTGAAGGGCGTGGTGGCGATGGACGGGCTGCCGCCCGCCGACCGGCTGGAGGTCTGTTTCGCGGGCCGCTCCAACGTGGGCAAATCCAGCCTGATCAACGCGCTGACGGGGCGCAGGGGGCTGGCGCGGGCCTCGAACACGCCGGGCCGCACGCAGGAAATCAACTATTTCACCTGCGGCGACAGCCATTATCTGGTCGACCTGCCCGGCTACGGCTATGCCGAGGCGCCGGTGGCCGTGGTCGAGAAATGGCAGCGCCTGCTGAAGGCCTACCTCCAGGGCCGCCAGACGCTGCGCCGGGCCTTCGTTCTGATCGACCACCGCCACGGCATCAAGAAGGTGGACGAAGAGATCCTCACCCTGCTCGACCAGGCGGCGGTGCCCTTCCAGGTGGTGCTGACCAAATCCGACAAGGTGAAGGCCAAGGACCGCGAGAAGGTTCTGGACCAGGTGCGCAAGGCCCTCGCCAAGCACCCCGCCGCCTACCCCGAGATCGTGGCCACCTCCTCGGAAAAGGGCGACGGCATCGCCACCCTGCGCGCCATCATCGCCACGCTGGAATAGCGGGGTCGGCTGGCCACGGGGTTCCTTCCCCCCGAGGGGAAGGACAGGATGGGGGCAACGGTAAGCTCTTGCCGCATCGGCGGCACCGGTTTACCAACATGCCCCAAGGACGAGACATGATGAAAAAGCAGACCGCCATGAACCGCGACTGGATCGCCACCGCCCGGACCCTCTCCGAGGCGCTCCCCTACCTGCAACGCTACGAAGGCGCCACCGTCGTCATCAAGTTCGGCGGACACGCCATGGGCGATGACGAGGAAATGGCCAGCTTCGCCCGCGACATCGTTCTGATGCGGCAGGTGGGCGTGAACCCGGTGATCGTGCATGGCGGCGGCCCGATGATCAACGAGATGCTGGCCAAGCTGGACATCAAGTCGGAATTCGTGAACGGCAAGCGCGTGACCGACGCCGCCACCGTCAAGGTGGTGGAGATGGTGCTCTCGGGGCTGGTGAACAAGCGCATCGTGCAGGCGATCAACGCCCAGGGCGGCAAGGCGGTCGGCCTGTCGGGCAAGGACGCCAACCTGATGATCTGCGACCAGACCGACCCGGCGCTGGGCTTCGTGGGTACCCCCACCGAGGTGAACCCGGCCGTGCTGCGCCAACTTTTCGCCGCCGAGATGATCCCGGTGGTGGCGCCCTTGGGCGCGGGGCGCAACGGCGAGACCTTCAATATCAACGGCGACACCGCCGCCGGCGCCGTCGCCGCCGCGCTCAAGGCCGACCGGCTGCTGCTGCTGACCGACGTGCCCGGCGTCAAGGACGAGACCGGCCAGGTGGTGACCGAGCTCACCCCCGACCAGATCCGCGAGATGACCGCCAAGGGCGTGATCGCCGGCGGCATGATCCCCAAGACCGAGACCGCGCTTTCCGCCATCGAGGGCGGCGTGCGCGCGGTGGTCATCCTCGACGGCCGCGCCCCCAATGCCTGCCTGCTGGAGCTGTTCACCGAACATGGCGCGGGCTCGCTGATCCGGGCGCCGCGCTGAGCCCATGGCGGGGCTGGCCGAGATCGACGCACTGGCCGCCCGCAGCGCCCTCGAGGTTTTCGGTGCCTTTCACCCCGCCCCCGCGGACGGCGCGCCCCAAGGCTGCGCCACGCTGGTGCTGCTGGGCCCGCGCGAGCCGGGCTTCTGGCCGCATGTCTCGGCCCAGCCCGAGTTCCGCGACGGCGCGCCCGATCCGCTGGACCGCTGGTCGGCCCGCGTGATCGGGGCGCTGGCGGATGAGATCGGGGCCACCGCGCTCTTCCCCTTTACCGGCCCGCCTTGGCCGCCGTTTTTCGACTGGGCGCTGCGCTCGGGCTGGGCCTGGGCCTCGCCGGTGCGGCTGCTGGTGCATGCGAAGGCGGGGCTGATGGCCTCCTGGCGCGGCGCGCTGGCCCTCAGCGAGCGCCTGGAGCTGCCCGCCGCCCCCGCCTGCCCCTGCGACGGCTGCACCGGGAAACCCTGCCTCAGCGCCTGCCCCGCGGGCGCGCTGGGGGCGCGGGGATACGACGTGCCGGCCTGCCATGACTTCCTCGACACGGGCGCGGGCGCGGCCTGTTTGCAGGGGGGCTGCCTTGTGCGAACGTCCTGTCCTGTGAGCAGATCCTATGGCAGGATGCCCGCGCAATCCGCGTTCCACATGGCGGCCTTCCACCGATGACCCTGCGCCTGATCCTGATCCGTCATGCCAAGTCCGGCTGGGACGATCCGCTGCAGGACGACCACGACCGGGTGCTGAACAAGCGCGGCCAGCGCGCCGCCCCTGCGATCGCGCAATGGCTGGTGGAGCGCGGCTATGTCCCGGCCGAGGTGGTCAGCTCCACCGCGCGGCGTACGCTGGAGACGTGGGAGCGCATGGCGCCGGCCTTTCCCGAACACACCGTGATGCGGCGCGAACCGGGGCTTTACCACGCCTCGGCCGACCGCATGCTGTCCGCGCTGCACGATTGCGCCGCGAGCCCGGTGATGATGCTGGGCCACAATCCGGGCATCGCCGAATTCGCGGCGCAGCTGGTGGCCACGCCTCCGGCGCATCCGCGCTTTGCCTCCTACCCGACCTGCGCCACGCTGGTGGCCGATTTCGAGGCCGGGGACTGGGACGAGGTGCGTTTCGGCACCGGGCGCGTGGTGGATTTCGTCGTGCCGCGGGATCTAGAGTGACACCTGTCAGGGACTGCTGGGCGAACGTCAAACGGCCCGTTTGATCCGGGGGCAGCGTCCGCCCTAGGCGTCGTCCCATGAAAAACCCCGGGCCGTTCAGCCCGGGGTTCGCTGCAATCGGAAACGCGTTGTGCGTCAGTGCCCAAGGATCTGGCTGAGGAACAGCTTGGTCCGGTCGCTCTTGGGGTTGTTGAAGAACTCTTCCGGCTCGTTCTGTTCCACGATCTGGCCCTGGTCCATGAAGATCACCCGGTTGGCCACCTGGCGGGCGAAACCCATCTCGTGGGTGACGCAGAGCATGGTCATGCCCTCCTCGGCCAGCTCGATCATGGTGTCGAGCACCTCCTTGATCATCTCGGGGTCCAGCGCCGAGGTCGGCTCGTCGAACAGCATGATCCGCGGCTTCATGCAGAGGCTCCGCGCGATCGCCACCCGCTGCTGCTGACCGCCCGACAGCTGGCCGGGATACTTGTGGGCCTGCTCGGGGATCTTGACCTTTTCCAGGAAATGCATCGCCGTTTCCTCGGCCTCCTTGCGGGGGACCTTGCGCACCCAGATCGGCGCCAGCGTGCAATTCTCCAGGATGGTCAGATGCGGGAACAGGTTGAAGTGCTGGAACACCATCCCGACCTCGGAGCGGATCTTGTCGATGTTCTTCAGATCCGAGGTCAGCTCGGTCCCGTCCACGACGATCTGCCCCGCCTGGTGCTCTTCCAGGGCGTTCAGGCAGCGGATCAGCGTGGACTTGCCCGAGCCCGACGGGCCGGCAATGACGATGCGCTCGCCCTGGTTGACCGTCAGGTTGATGTCGCGCAGCACGTGGAAGGACCCGTACCACTTGTTCATGTTGGCGATCTGGATGGCGACCTCGTCGCTGACGCTCATCTTCGAGCGGTCGATTTCGCGGTCGATGGCAAGTTCAGACATGTTGTGAACTCCTTAACGGTGACCAGTCTGAAGCTTGCGCTCCAGGAACATGGAATAGCGGGACATGGAGAAGCAGAAGATGAAGAACATCAGCGCGATGAAGCCGTAGAGCTCCCACACGATGCCGTTCCAGTTTGCGTCTGCACGAATGGCGTTGGACAGGCCCAGCGGGTCCATCAGGCCGATGATCGACACCAGCGTGGTGTCCTTGAACATCCCGATGAAGGTCGACACGATCCCGGGGATCGAGATCTTCAGCGCCTGCGGCATGATGATCAGCCGCTGCGACTGCCAGTAGTTCAGACCCAGGCTGTCGGCGCCCTCGTACTGCCCCTTGGGCAGGGCGGCGAGGCCGCCGCGGATCACCTCGGCCATGTAGGCCGACGCGAACACGGTCACCATGATCATCACCCGCAGGATGATGTCGAAATTGGTGCCCGGCGGCATGAAGATGTTCAGCAGGGTCGAGGCCACGAACAGCAGCGTGATCAGCGGCACGCCGCGGATGAACTCGATGAACCCGATACACAGGCCCCGCACGATCAGCAGGTTCGACTGCCGCCCCAGCGCCAGCACGATACCGATGGGCAGCGAACAGACGATGCCGGTCACGCCGATGGTGATCGACAGCATGAAGCCGCCGAAATTCCGGCTCTCAACCGTCTCGAGGCCGAAGGGCAGGACGCTCTGCAGGAGCGAGGCGAAGGTACCCGCTACGAAAAGCCACCACAGGATCGGCACCACGATGGCGGCGATGACCGCGGCCAAGCTGCCATTGAAGCGCGAAACCACCGTGTAGGCCGCAAAGCCCAGCACGAAGCCCATCGCCGCCGAGACCGGCGTCCAGATCGTGCCGCCCCACAGCAACCACGGAACCGCGAAGGGCGCGACCACGGTCAGCCACAGCATCTTGCGCGGCAGCGACGAGAACAGGATCGGCGCCAGCGCCCCCAGCGTCAGCACGGAGGCCAGGTTCGGCCGCCAATACAGGTGATCGGGGTAGAAGCCGTAGATCAGCTGCAGGTAGCGCTCGCGCACCACGGCCCAGCAGGCGCCCGAGGTGCCCTCGCCATAGGTGGTCGAGATCGCCTCGCGGCATTCGTTCAGCGAATTGGCCGTCCAGCTCGACTGGAAGATCCAGGGCAGGATGCTGGCCAGCACGTAGTAGACGAAGGCCAGCGACAGCACGGTCAGGACCGAGTTGAACCAGCCCGAGAACAGGTTCTCGCGGATCCAGCCGATCAGGCCGACCGAGCTTGCCGGCGGCGCCTTTTCGGGCAGCATTTCGGTGCGGACAAAGGAGATATCTGCCATCTTACCGCTCCACCAGTTTGACGCGTTCGTTGTACCAGTTCATGACCAGCGAAATCAGAAGCGAGATGGTCAGGTAGACCAGCATCAGCAGCAGCACGCATTCCAGCTCGCGGCCGGTCTGGTTCATGGTGATCCCGCCCAGCGTGCCGGTGATGTCCATGTAGCCCACGGCGATCGCCAGCGACGAGTTCTTGGTCAGGTTCAGGTATTGCGAGATCAGCGGCGGGATGATCACCCGCAGCGCCTGCGGCAGGATCACCAGGTTCATGATCCGGTTCTGGCGCAGGCCCAGCGCCGCGGCGGCCTCGGTCTGGCCCTTGGAGATGGCCAGGATGCCGGCGCGCACGATCTCGGCGATGAAGGCGGCGGTATAGAAGCTCAGCGCCAGCCACAGGGCCAGCAGCGAGTTGCGCATGTGGATACCGTCCTGGAAGTTGAACCCCTTGAGCGCCGGGTAGCCCAGGTGGAAACCCAGCACCGCCAGCAGCACGATCAGCGGCACGGCCACCACGCCCAGGCGCAGATACCATGTGGTCGGACGCTCGCCGGTGGCCTCTTGAATGCGGTCGGCCCGCCTCTTGATCAGGCCCGAGACGAACAGCCCACCCGCCAGCACCAGCAGGACCGCGATCAGGTCGACGCTGATGTTGAAGGCACCGAAGAACGAAATATCGCCCAAGCTGCGGCTGAACAGCGGTTCGGGGACGTAGACGCCGCGGTTGGTCACCGCCACGGTATCGCCCAGCCACATCGAGGCGGTGGCGTTCTCGCCCCGGAAGGCGCGCGGCGCGGGCAGGGTCTCGATCAGCATGGCCATGAAGAAGACGATCCACAGCAGCACGGGCACGTTGCGGAAGGTCTCGACATAGACGGTCATGATGCGCGCCACGAGCCAGTTCCTGGACAGGCGCAGCACCCCGATCAGAACGCCCAGCACGGTGGCCAGGGCGCAGCCCAGCGCCGCGACCAGCAGCGTGTTCAGCAGGCCCACGAACGAGGCGCGCAGGTGGCTGTCGCGCGAGTTGTACTCGACCAGGCGCTGGTTGATGTCATAGCTGGCCGGTTCGCTGAAAAACCCGAAATCGATGGGTTTGCCCAGCGCGTCGAGGTTCTGGATGGTGTTGTTGATCAGCCAGGCCGCCATCAGCATGAACCCGATCAGCGCCACGACCTGGATGGTCATGGAGCGATACCGGGTGTCGTAAATCAGCATGCTGAGACGAAACGACTCCTTGGGAGGGTCGGTGAATGTCGTCATGGGAATTCCCCGTAGCCCCTGGGCTTATCCTTCCGGCGCGGTCTTTGCCACGCTCTTCGTGCCCAGGTGTTCTTGTTGTTGGTCCTGAAAGGAGGAAGGGCGCGGATCAAACCGCGCCCCTCGCTATCGCTATTTTACCGGAACGGCGGCGAGTAGAGCAGGCCACCATCGGTCCACTGCGCGTTCAGGCCGCGCGCCAGGCCGATCGGGGTGTTCTCACCGATGTTCTTCTCGAACAGCTCGCCGTAGTTGCCGCCGGCCTTGAGGGCCTTGACGGCCCAGTCAGCGGACAGGCCCAGCATCTCGCCCAGGGTGCCTTCGCTGCCCAGCAGACGGTTGATTTCCGGGTTGTTGGTGCCCTTGGCCAGCTCGTCGATATTGGCCGAGGTCACGCCCAGTTCTTCGGCCGCGATCAGAGCGTTCAGCGTCCAGCGGACCACGTCACCCCATTCGTTGTCGCCGTGGCGCACGAGCGGGCCCAGCGGCTCTTTCGAGATGATCTCGGGCAGCACGACATGCGCGGTCGGATCCTCGAAGCTGGCGCGGGTGGCGGCCAGGCCGGAGGCGTCGGTGGTGTACACGTCGCAGGCACCGGCCAGGTACTGCTGCTGCGCTTCGGCGTTGGTTTCGATCGGAACCGGCTCATAGCTGATGTTGTTGGAGCGGAAGAAGTCCGCCAGGTTCAGCTCGGTGGTGGTGCCGGTCTGGATGCAGACGGTGGCGCCGTCCAGTTCCTTGGCCGAGCTCACGCCCAGCTCTTTGGGAACCATGAAGCCCTGGCCGTCGTAGTAGTTCACGCCGACGAATTCGAACTTCAGGTCGACGTCGCGGGTGAAGGTCCAGGTGGTGTTGCGGGCCAGCATGTCGACCTCGCCCGAGGCCAGCGCGGTGAAGCGCGTCTTGCCGGTGGTGGGCACGAATTCGACAGCGGCCGGATCGCCGAACACGGCGGCGGCCACGGCGCGGCACATGCCCACGTCAAAGCCATTCCAAACGCCGTTGGCATCCGGCGCGGCGAAGCCGACCAGGCCGGTGGTCACGCCGCAGTTCAGCTTGCCGCGGGCCTTAACGTCGTCCAGCGTGCCGGCAGCGGCAGCGCCGGCGGCCACGCCGGCGACGGTCAGCGCGCCGAGAAATACGGTTTTCTTCATCTTTACCTCTTCCTGATGGTCCACCCGTGAGGGTGGCTTCTGTTTTCCCATCCCCATTGGGCAGGGGTGATACTGTGAAGGCAGTGGTCCCCCTCAGTGCCGCAAGTTTGGGCAAATTCGTACAAAAACGTCAAGGGCGGGGTCGGTTTTGACCAAACGTCAACAGCGCTCCGGCGCCGTTTTTTCCGAATGATAAAAAATCGAGCAAATTCTGCGCCTTCGCGCTGTCATTCTGTCGCTTTCGATAGCGTGTAGAAGCGCAGCGCCTGGAGGAATTCTTGTTTTTTTCGCGCGGCCAACTCGGCGGCTTCCTCGTCGGCGCCCCATTGCTCCTCCTGCCAGGCCTCATCGATTCTAGACAAATGCCAGAGAGTGTCGGCATCTGACCAGTTTTCAAGGGCCGCGAATCCGATGATCAAGGAGCCCGACAATCCCACCAGATCGTGCAGCGCGGTCAGCGCAAACGGGTCAAGGGAACGGACCCGGGCGCGCAGCGCGTCGAGCGCCGGTTCGGGCTGGGCGATATGCATCACGCCCGCCGTGGCCGTCAGCCGCGCGCCCAGCGCCGCCTCGGCCCAGTCGAGCAGCGGATCCCAGGCCTCGGCCTGGCGCGCGGTGAGCGCCTCGGGCCCGTCGGCGCGGTAGCACAGCAGGTCGGTCTCGCCATAGGCGGCGATCAGGCCGGCCACCTCGT
>ENA-ORCU01000609-ORCU01000609.1-marine-metagenome-genome-assembly--contig:-NODE-609-length-12556-cov-2.335844_pt1 | contig 12556 bp, 8 predicted proteins | sample MGYA00248631_ERZ508512 | MGnify/ENA primary metagenome ERZ508512 (study PRJEB26183, sample SAMN06268844) | marine metagenome | isolation source: Tt an P1 anaerobic enrichment on pine from sediment taken...
AGGGAGCTGAAAGTCGTACGAAGCTTTGACTACCGAGATTTCAGGGATCGGTTGTCGTGAGAGGGTGTTTTGAGAAATAGGCGGGCAGCCTAAGCGGTTTATACGAATTCTAACCGTCCTCAAAACAGCTGCGCAACACAGGGAACCCGAAGGGCAAGTCGTAGGGGACGTAACCCCCGGTGGTTCGTTCGGTGAAAAAATCATCCGAAAAACCAACAGCGCCTACAGTTTACGATCATAAAATTAACCAACCTGCACCTACCGGCAGGTGCCTGATCAGGATGAAAATATGAGCCGCTGGAGAATCAAGGATTCTGAAAGAATTATGAAAAAAATCGAGTCCGAAAAAAGATCGACTTAATAATTTGCCTCACCCATTGCATTCGGCGTAGGATTCCGTTCAAGCGCAATTGATCCACTTATACTGTTAACAGAAAGGGAAAATGTCATGATTAACCACGACATCATTGTGATGGGGGCATCTTACGGCGGCATAGAAGCCTATTTGAAGCTCGTCGCTTTATTGCCAAAGGACTTGAAAGCGAGTGTATTCATAGTTCAACATATTTCGGCAGATCATGTAAGCTATCTGCATGATATGCTTACCCGGAATGGATCACTTCCGGCCGTCCAGGCACAAGATGGTAAAAAATTCAAGCAAGGCCGAATATATGTGGCCCGTCCGAATTATCACCTGCTGATTAAAGAGGATCATATGTCTACCCCAATGGGACCTAGAGAAAACCGAATGCGGCCTTCTATTGATGTTCTCTTCCGATCCGCTGCTGTCTTCCATAACTCCAGGGTTGTCGCTGTCCTGCTTTCAGGCTTTCTGGATGACGGAGTGATCGGGATTAACGCCGTAAAGAAATGTGGTGGTATTACGCTGGTTCAGGATCCGAAAGAGGCTGCTGCGCCTGAGCTGCCTCAAAATGCAATCAAGCATGCCGAAATAGATCATGTTCTTCCTCTGCAGGAGCTGGCCCATAGGCTGGTGGAAATTGTGGACCAGCCTGCAGGTGAACCGAGCACATTCCCGGAGGAACTAATGGAAGATATAAAGATTTCTGAATATCCGATGGTTAATATAGAAGCCATGGACAGGCTCGGTGAAAAGACCTCATTGACCTGCCCGGAATGCGGGGGTATTGTCTGGAACCTCAAAAACGAACCCATCGCTCGCTACAGGTGCCATACCGGACATTCCTTCACGACGCGAGCCCTCTTGGACGGGCAAGCCGAGACAATCGAGTTCTCCCTCTGGTCGGCAGTCCGTATGATGGACGAGCGGGTAAAGATTATTAACAGCATGGTAGAAAGTGATAAGGAGAGCGGGAGGACAAGATCCATCGCCTCTTATGAAAAGAAGATAAAAGAGCTCCAAAATCACTCCAAGATCATCCGAAATTTTATTATGTCTGGATTACTTACTGCGGCCATTTCAACACAGGAAGATAAGAACTCTTCCCATAGTCTATAGCAGTACAGAACCAACCCCAATTGCAGTGAACCAATCTGTACTGATAACGGTGAATCCTCTTAATGCTCCTATTATTTTACCCCCATGCCTTCCTGACAACCTTCCAAGAACTATAGAAAATGGGTGAAACAGACGCGTTTTCGTATTGTCTTTCGAGTACAGCCTCGGGAGACGCCAAATACCAAAGATAAGGAAGAAGTCAAAATGGACACATCGCAATCTGCCGCCATTCATACAGGTCTGCTGATCTCGCGTTATGTGGCATTGTTGCAGGGCGTTTATTTCCTGGTCAGCGGAATCTGGCCCCTGCTGCACGATGCTTCTTTCCAGGCGATTACCGGACCCAAAACGGATATCTGGCTGGTACACACAGTGGGCCTTTTCTTGATCGTCGTTGGAGGGGTGCTGGTCCTGGCGGCGCTGCGCCGTCGGATCGATCTGCAGATCACCCTGCTCGGTGTGGGCAGCGCTTTGGCGTTGATCGGTGTTGAGCTGGTGTATGTGTTCAACGGCACCATTTCACCAGTCTACCTGATCGATACGACGATCGAGCTTCTGTTTCTCATCGGTTGGATGCTCCGGCAGGTGTCGATTGACGCAGGCCATGCACGCTGACGGCTTTTTGATGCATGGCCGGGCACCCACTATGCATTCACGATCTCTTTTATCGTCAGAATGATGCGTTCAGCCGCCTCGGATTTCGACACGTAAGCGGCGGCTCCCGCGGCGGCCATCTTTTTTCGGGTTGTTTCGTCGTCATACATGCTCAGACCGATGACGGCGATGCCGGGGGATTTTTCAAGGATACTTTGGGTGGCTTCAACACCGTCCAATCCGGGCATGCTGACGTCCATCAGAATCACGTCCGGCTGATGCTCCAGGGCCATGTCGACAGCCGCCTGTCCGTTGCCCGTCTGCCCGATCACCCGAAAGCCATCCTGCTGACTCAACAAAGATGACAGCCCTTCCCGCACGGCCTCGTGATCGTCGACCACCAGGATCCGGATGCCGTTCCGGCTTGCCGGAAGAGGCGGCACCTCGTCTGATGTGTGCCTTTTCGAAGCGGCAGCAGTGTCGGTTTCCCATTCCGTTTCGGGCATTTTGGGTACGGCGCCCGCGCTCAGGGGAACGGTCAGGGTGGTGATCCATCCGTCGGCGGGAACGGATTCGATGCGCATCCTGCCGCCAAGGGCGTTAATTCGCTCCTCGATGCTGAACAGGCCGAAGCCGGGCTCGACGCCGCGCCGGGCGTAAACCTGCTCCAGATCGCCACCGCTTCCATCGTCGGCGACCCGAACCTGGATCCAGCCCTTCCTTTCCCGGATGTGGATTTGCGCCTTTTCCGCTCCGGAATGCTTGACCACATTGAACAGCAGTTCCTTGACCGCCTGGAAGAGAAAAGCGGTGATCGCCGGAGACTCGGTTTCCAGCTTCCCGCTGCGGCTTACCTCCAGTGACAGTCCATAATCTTCCTTGAACTGCTTCGCAAGCATGTCGAGAACGGCCATGAGACCATGGAAGGACAGCCCAGCCGGACTGAGGTCGCGGCTCAATTTGCGTGTCGTTTCGACGGCCCCGCCAAGCATATCGACACATCTGCCGATAATCGGGTCCGATTCACGGCGACCGGAGAATGACGGCTCGATTGTGTAGAGTTTCATTTTCACGGCCACCAGTTGCTGCTGCAGGTCGTCGTGAAGCAGCTGCGCAATGCGCTGCCGCTCGAGTTCCTCGGCTTCGGAAAGCTGGATCGCCAGACTCTGCAGCTTTTTTGCACGGTTTCGCAGCTGGTCCGTGCGCTTGGCCACCTGCTGCTCCAGGGTCTGGTTCATACGCTGTTGCGAGGCTTCCGCTTCCTTCTTTTCTGTAATATCGGCACTGGTGCCGACTAAGCCCATGAATTTACCGGAGGAGGAAAACCGGGGCTCTGCCCAGGACTCGACCCACCGCCACTGGCCGTCGGCCCGTTTGACCCGAGCCTGTTGGTTGAAGGGACGTTTATCCCGGACGCAGGCCTCGAACGCAGTTATGTAGTCTTCTGCATCGTCCGGGTGCACCAGTTTGCGCCATGTGTCGGCCTTCAACGCCGAGGGCGCTACACCAAAAAACTCGTGAAACGTTCGGTTGACATACTGCTGGCGTCCCTGGGCGTCGTGCACCCATACGATGAGTGGCAATCCATCGGCCATGGAACGGAACCGCGCCTCGCTTTCCCGCAGCGCGTCCTCGGCGCGTTTGCGCTCGGTGACGTCCACCATGGTCAGGCGATGCCCGCTGACCCGGCCCCTGTCGTCCCGGTCCGTCACCAGATCCACCCGGACCCAAAAGGGCTGGCCGCCCGGCCGCTTAAGCTGCAATTCGCCGTGTTGCACCGCTTCGGTCTCCCGGCTGCGGGTGCGCAGGGAAAGATAGGCCTGCTCACCCTTCGGGCTGAGAAACTGGGTGAAGGGCCTGCCCATCATGCGTCGGTTGTCGTCCCCGGTTCCCAGGAGCCGGATCGCCGTTTGATTCAACCGGGTGATCAGTCCCGAGGGGTCCAGGCTCACGTATCCGCAAGGGGCGTTCTCGTAGTACAGCTCCACGTATGTGCGGTTCAGCTCGGACAGCTCCCGCTGCGCGGCCTGCAGTTCCTCGTTCTGGATCCCCAGCTCCATTTGATGGACGCGAAGCTCCTGGATCAGGTCCAGCATCCCTCGGGGAAGGTCTTCGGGTGCACTGCCCATCTGTTCGATCAGGGCTTCGGCTTTTTGCCGGAGCGTGTCGAACCGGTTGTCATCTGAATCGTTAAATGCCACTATTGGCCCTTTCCTTGCTATGATCGATCGCTACCGCTTTTCCCAGCGCTCCCGGAAGGCGAGAAACAACCGGCTGGGATACCCGCTGTCCTCGGGCAGGAACTGCCCTTTCACGGAAAAGCGGCGCTCGTCGATTTCAAGATCCGCGGCCTCGAAGCTCTCTTCGTCCGCCATGGCCGTCTCCAGCCGGTCCTTCAGATCGGTGCCTTCCAGCAGGCCGTCCCGCAGCTCGAACAGCTCCGATCCCGCCGCCTCATTCTTCTCCAGGTCGAAAAGACGGCAGAACGCCTGGTTGGCCAGAATCAGACTGCCGTCCCGGTCGATGACCGACAGGGCGTCCGGGTTCAGCTCGAACACGCTGGCCACCGCCTCCCTATCCTTTTTCTGCGCGTCGATGGAAACGAAGGTGAGCACGGCGCCGTCGATGCGGTTGTCCGTGGTGCGATAGGGGATGATGCGCATCTTGAACCACTCGCCCGCCTCGTTGCGCACCTCCTTTTCCACGGGCGTAAGTTTGTCCAGCACCCGGGACAGGTCGTCGACCAGCCCCTCGTGCGTCAGGTTGGAGGTCAGATGCGGCAGCGGCCGGTCGATGTCGGTCTGGATCAGGTTGAAAATCTCGCCCGCCCCGGTGGTGAAGCGCTTGATCTTCATCTCGTTGTCCACGAACACGGTGGCGATCTCCGTGGAGTTGAGCAGGTTGCGCATATCGTCGTGGGCCTTGGAAAGCTCGTCCACCTTGCTTTGAAGCTCCGCGTTGACCGTGTGCAGCTCCTCGTTGGAGGACTGCAGCTCCTCATTGGTGGACTTGAGCTCCTCGTTGGAGGACTCCAGTTCCTCGATGGTGCTCTGGTGGCTCTCGCGGGTGCTTTGCAGTTCCTTTTCCAGCTCGCTGATCCGGCGGTCGCGCATCGACCCCTCCTTCGCCTCCCCGTCCGGGTCGGCGGAAACGGCCGGTGTGTCCACGTCCTCGAACACCACCAGATACTTGCCCTCCAGTTCCGAAGGCTCGGTCTGGGGCCGCACGTGCAGGTCGATGACCTGTACGTCGCCGTTGGTGCGCACGCCGACGTGTTTGCGCACCACGGCCCGGTTCTCGCCCGCCGCCTCGCGCAGCGCCGAGCTCATCTCGATGCGCAATCCCGGGCGGGCCATGTCCACGATGTTGTGCGACGGTGTTCCGCTGCCGGTCTCCAGGTATTTGCCCGTTCGGCCCTGGACGTACTGGATGTTGCCGTCCTCGTCTACTAGCACCGCCACCGGCGTGAACGCCTCGAGCAGGGCCGTGTGCACCGCGGGACCGATAGGGTTCTTGACGGCGACACCGACCGGCGGCGCGTCCGGCAGCGCCAGCTCCTTTTTTGCCACGACTTCCGGGAATTGGATCCGCGGCTGCATGGACTGGGACACCTCCTTGCGCCGGAAAATCTTCCACTTCTTGTCAACGGCAGCGTACAGGTTGGAAAAGCTGCCGATGGACTCCGATGAACCGAGCACCAGGATGCCCTCGGGCACCAGGGTGTAGTGAAACAGCGGCAGGAGCTTTTTCTGCGCCTCGGGCTTGAGGTAGATCAGCAGGTTCCGGCAGCACAGCAGGTGCAGCTTCGAAAAGGGCGGGTCCTGCAGCACGTCCTGCTCCGAGAACACCACCCGCTCCCGAATATCCTTGCGGATTTGGAAGAAATTGCCTTCCTTGGTGAAAAACCGCTTCAGCCGCTGCTGGCTCACGTCGCCGGCGATGCTCTCCGGATAACGGCCTTCCCGGGCCTTGGTGATCGCCCGGGGGTCCACGTCGGTGCCGAACAGCTGCAATTGAATCCGCTTGTCCGCCTCGTCCAGGCATTCGGCAAAAATCATGGCCAGTGAATAGACCTCCTCGCCGGTGGAGCAGCCCGGCACCCATACCCGCAGCGTGTCATCGTCTGCCAACCCCTCGATCAGATCCGGCAGCACCGTTTCCTTCAACACCACAAACGACTCCCGGTCCCGGAAGAAACTGGTCACCCCGATGAGCATCTCCCGGAACAGGGCCCGCCGCTCCTCGGACTTGTCCCGCAGAAGCTGGAGGTAGGCCTGGTTGTCCTCGATCTGATGCAGTCCCATGCGGCGGCCGATGCGCCGAAGCAGCGTGTTGATTTTGTAGTGGGAGAAATCGTGCCCGGTTTCCGATCTCAGGCGTTCGAAGACCCGGCTCAGCCATTCCTGCCGGTCTGCGTCTTCCTTCTCGGCGTCTTCCACCACCGAGATGTAGCGGGAGAAGTAGCGCTGCAGCTTATCCGGCATCTGCTCGGGGGCCAGCGCCTGGTCAACATTGCCGGTGTCCATGGCGCTGCGGGGCATGGCCGCGTGCTGGGCCGTCTCCTCGGACTGGACCAGGACGAGCCCGCCGACGCCCTTGATCTCCCGGATCCCCACCGACCCATCGGTTCCCGTGCCGGAGAGCACGATGCCCGCGGACCGGATGCCCTGGTCTTTGGCCAGCGAGCGGAAGAACCGGTCGATGGTGTGCTGGGGGCCGTCCTTCTCGGTTTCCGCAAACACGATGGTGGTGTCCTTCACGCGGATCTCGTGGTCCGGCGGCACGACGTACACGTGATTGGCTTCGATGGGCTTGCCGTCCTCCGCCGTGGCCACCGGGATGGATGATACGTTCTGCAGCAGCTCGGGCATCATGCTCGGCTTGTCCGCGGCCAGGTGGATCACCACGATGTAGGCCATGCCGCTGTCTTCGGGCACCGCCTCAAAAAAGGACTTCAGGGCCTGCAGCCCGCCAGCCGAGGCGCCCAGGCCGACGATGGGGAATCTCCGCCTTTCCGCTTCCGCGTTGTTCCCGGGGTCGTTGCCGCCGTCGACGTTTTTTTTTGCTGCGTTGGCATCACCGCCGTTGGACGACCATTCTTTTTCTGCCATGTCAATTTCTCCCGACACCTACGAGCGGAAAACGTTCTTTCGGATAACCATCAGTCGCCGTTTCCCGATGCGACGATCGCAAGGCATAATCAATGGAATTGAAATCGCTCTAAAAGGAGGGCTCTCAATCGGATTTATCAATTCAAAATACATGATTGCCGGTATTTTGAACAGAAAAAATAAATTTAAATGCACGCCTGTTTAGAAAAAACGGTGCCTTTTCAACGGCTTAAGCCTCGGTTAAATCGGGATCTCCATTTGACGTGTACGTTACACCCGGAAAATAGGGTGGATTGTTCGGTACATGGGCGTCAGCGGCCTATGGCCTGGCTGGGCGGTCGCAATCATCGGCAGCGCCACGGCAGGCTTGGTGATCGGATTTGCCGTCGTAACGGGTCTGGACCCCTACCGCTATTTTATGGATTGCCTACAGTTTGACGCGACGCAGCCGCAGCGCATTACCCACGACCGACACCGAACTGAAGCTCATCGCCGCCGCTGCGATCATGGGGGAGAGCAGCAACCCAAAAACAGGGTAAAGCACGCCGGCGGCGATGGGGACGCCCAGGGCGTTATAGACAAAAGCGAAGAACAGGTTCTGCTTGATGTTGCGCATGGTCGCCTTGGAAAGCAGGCGGGCACGGACGATGCCCCGCAGGTCTCCCTTTACCAGGGTAACGCGGGCGCTCTCCATGGCGACGTCGGTGCCGGTGCCCATGGCGATTCCCACTTCGGATTGGGCCAGTGCCGGGGCGTCGTTGATGCCGTCGCCGGCCATGGCCACAACATTGCCTTCTTCCTGGTAGCGCTTGACTGCGTCGGCTTTGTCTTCCGGCAGGACATCGGCCACAAAATCGTCGATGCCCAGCTTCGATGCCACGGCTTCGGCCGTGGTCCGGTTGTCGCCGGTGAGCATGACAAGGCGGATGTCTTCGCCGTGCAGCTGCTCGATGGCCTCCGGCGTCGTCTCCTTGATGGGGTCGGCCACGCTGACCAGACCGGCGGCACTGCCGTCCATCGCAAGATACATGGCGGTCTGTCCCCCGGCCCGCAATTGTTCTGCTTTATCGTCCAGGACGTCCGTCGCCACATCGTGCTCGCGCAGCAGCTGGGCATTGCCCAGCAGCAACTGGTGACCGTCGACAACACCGGAAACGCCGCGTCCGGTATGCGAATTGAACTCGTTCGCCTCGCGAAGCTCGATGCCGCGCTCCCGCGCACCCGACACGATGGCAGACGCCAGGGGATGTTCACTGGCGTTTTCGAGACTCGCAGACAACTGCAGGACCCGGTCATCACCGCCCTCATCGACGGAATGGACCTTGGCGAGCGAGGGCTTGCCTTCGGTCAGTGTGCCAGTCTTGTCCACGACGAGGGTGGTCACTTTGCGCAGGGTTTCGATGGATTCGGCGTCTTTGAACAAAACCCCGAACGTGGCGCCCTTGCCCGTTGCCACCATGATGGACATGGGCGTCGCCAGCCCCAGGGCGCAGGGGCAGGCGATGATCAGCACCGAAACGGCCGCGATCAGGGCGTAAGCCATGCGGGGTTCCGGCCCGACTATAGACCAGACGATGAAGGCTGCGACAGCGACCGCGATCACCGCCGGTACGAAATAGCCGGCCACGATGTCGGCCAGCTTCTGGATCGGCGCCCGGCTGCGCTGGGCTTCGGCCACCATTTCAACGATCTGCGAAAGCACCGTGTCGGCACCGATTTTCTCGGCCTCGATCACCAGCGAGCCTGTTGAATTGACGGTGGCGCCGATGACCTCGGCGCCCTCGCTCTTTTCCACCGGTACGGGTTCACCGGTGATCATCGACTCGTCCACGTTGCTGGCGCCGTCGAGGACCTTCCCGTCCACCGGGACCTTCTCCCCGGGCCTTACCCGCAGTTTGTCGCCCACTTGCACTTCATCCAGCGGGACGTCCCGTTCCGATCCGTCCGCCTCGATGCGTCTGGCGGTCTTGGGTGCGAGCCCCAGCAATGCTTTGATGGCCGCTCCCGTGCGGCTGCGGGCGCGCTGTTCAAGCATCTGGCCTAGCAATACCAGGGTAACGATCACCGCCGATGCCTCGAAATAGACGCCCACCGTTCCTTCCGCACTCCGAAAGGAAGCCGGGAAAATGTGAGGAAAGAGCAGCGCCACCACGCTGTAGACATAGGCGACCATCGTCCCCAGTCCGATCAGGGTGAACATGTTCAGATTCCATGTGGCCACCGATTTCCAGGCCCGCACATAAAACACCCATCCGCACCAGAGCACTACCGGGGTGGCCAGAATGAATTCGGCCCAATGCAGGACCTTGGGCCCTGCCATGGTTTCCAGAAAGCCCAATCCGAGCAGGTCGCGCATGGCGATCAGCACCAGGGGCAGGCTCAGTACGGCGCCCACGCAGAAGCGGTTGCGCATGAAGACGTATTCCTGATTTTCCTCCTCGTCGGCGCTGACTGTGCGCGGTTCCAGGGCCATGCCGCACTTGGGGCAGTCCCCCGCCTCGCTGCTGACCACTTCGGGGTGCATGGGGCAGATCCATTCGACCGTTTCTTTTTTCGCGACAGGTGAACTCGGTTCGAGGGCCATGCCGCACTTGGGGCAGTCACCCGGTTCGTCCTGGCGGACTTCCGGGTGCATCGGGCAGGTATAAACGGTTTGCCCCGTCGATGCAGCCCCTTCTTTTTCGTTTTTTTCCGGTGAAGGCGGATTGATGTACTGCTCGGGATTCTCCTTGAATTTTACCAGGCAGTCCCGGCTGCAGAAGTGGTACGACTGCCCCTCATATTCATGGGAAAGGGTTTCCGGAGATTTCTCGACGACCATTCCGCAGACAGGGTCCTCGGCTTGTGCGTTCTCGGCAACGGTTTCGGTCATCCCGTTCATGGCACCCTCCTCACGTTCCATTCATTTTGAATATTTCATAAAGCCTGCTCCCAATAGGGTATTAACAATTCCTGCCAAAAGCCAGGGATAGAGCGGCAGAGCAGCAGAAATGGGGCCTGGTGTGAGACCATCTACATGCATCGCGGTATCAGGCTGTCTCTTGTCCCGGTCTCGGGGGACAGGGTTCGATCGATCCCGGGGAGAGTTCTCTGCGGCAGGTATTCTCAACCAAGATCATGAACAACAATCCCGCGGCGCTCTACGGCATGGGGTGGCGATTACGGGACGACCTGTTTTTGCGCCGCCTGCATTGCCAGGCCACCAGAGCGAAAACGACCAGTAGAACAACGCCGCTCAAAATAGTCATGGTCGGTGCATTCATTTAAGCCTCCTGGGTGCTGTCGCCTTCGGGGCGGGGAATGAACATCGGTACCTGCTGCCGATATCTGCGATAGTCATCGCCGAATTTTGCCATCATTTGGCGCTCTTCCTTTCGGGCCAGCAGGGTATAGGCACCCACGATCACCGGAAATGACAGGACGGAGATAATCGTGGGCCAGTGTACGATGCCCTCACCAAAGACGATGATAAACAATCCCGTGTACTGCGGGTGGCGCATGCGGGCATAGACGCCGTTGGTCACAAGACGCCCTTCGCGCCGTGCGCGGTAGACCTGGCGCCAGCCTTCCACGACCAGCGTTGCACCACTGAACACGATCGAATACCCGATGACCATGGCGACCAGGTGAGCAATCGGGGTGCCGAAAAGCTGAGTCCAGAGATTGCCTCCCTGGGACCATGCCAGATCAAGGTTGAAAAACCGCGCCAGAAAATAGATGGTCAAGGGGAAGCCGTACATCTCGGCATATAGAGCGATGATAAACGCCTGCACCACACCCGCGCTGCCCCACTCCTTCCAGCTTTGGGGGGCCAGGTAGCGGTAGAGCAGCCATGATACGATCACGATAAAGATGGCCGCCACGCCCCACATTCCACTGTGCATAAAATGACCTCCTTTTGCCGGCCCCCCATATTGCGGGGCGTTCAATCGACCGGTCCTATGACTTCCCGCCCAGGCCGAAATTATAAATGCTGGCGATGGTGGCGCCCGTAAGCCAGCCCAGGATGAAAATCTCCACCAACCCCATGGCCATTTCCCACAGGGGCATGTCGGTCCGGATAATGGTGGAGACGTCAAGACCGTGCATCAAGCTGTTGAAAAACACGATGCTGGCCTCCCGGCCCACCGTCCACATGACGAACACGCATCCCAGGTAGAGAATGGCGGAAGTCAGACCGAAGGCCATTCCGAACCGCTTAACATTAATGATCATGGTGCCCGCCTCCTTTCCGGGGGGGATGGCCGTCATCCTTACTTTTTTGACGAGCCTCCATCGTCAAAATCATCCACAAATGGGCGCCAAAAAACGCAATCAGAACGACGAGCATCGACCCGGCGCTGCGGATGCCGAAAAGCGGCATTAAAAAAATGATCAGCAGCGGGAGAACGCATCCGACCAGCATCCATCGTCCGTGATTTTTCATGGTGTGCTCTCCTTGCAAAGCAGACAATTCGCAGCCTCGGTCTCTCCGGCTAATCGCCGAAGTCCCTGTTTTCTCAGGATCTCAAAATAGCAAGATAAATGCCATTGCATGCCTGCGTCCCATTATATCCGGCGATGTCAAGAAGGGCGGATCCTGGCGTCTCTGTTCCCATTGATCTTTTGTTGCTAGTGAAATCCATGCGGAGGAACACTGAGTAATTTTTACGCGCTGTTTAAACAGTCGTTTCAAAATACCGGGTAATAAAGACACACACTCCGCCGCGAACCGCATCCATATGACTGTTATGGTTTTTCCGAACCAGTTTTTTCAACCGAAGCATTTAGTATCGATGGATTGATTCGACGCATCACAGTCGTGTTTTTTTCCTTCAAGGTGCCCGCGGGACCTGCCAAACCAGCATTATCGCCGCTGCCAGCAGTGCCACCCCTGCCAATAGGTAGGGCAGGTGCAGGGAGAGGGTTAAAAGAAATCCGCCGGCCAGCGGCCCCGTGGCTTGGCCAAGACTGTTGACGGCATTCTGCATTCCCATAACGATACCGGCGTTGGCATTCGAATCCCGGCTGACCAACGCTGCCAGAACCGGAATGATGATGGCCATACCGAATCCGAATAAAGCGGTGAGCATCAGCACACTCGCCATATTTTTCGATACCATGAGTAGGATCAAGGCTGTGCCCATAATGACCAACCCCCAAAAAATAAGCCTTGCTTCAGGAGTACGATCGATAACCCAGGAGATCACACCTCCCTGTGCCGCTGCCATGACAAACCCGCATACCATCAGCACAAGACCCATCTCCGAGGGACCGAGGCCCATGACAGGACCGGCATGCAGGGCAAAGGTTCCCTCAAACATTGCCATGGCGAACTGGGCCAGAAAAGAAAGTGAGAGTACTCGCCTGAAGGAACGGCGTTTCAACATAT
>ENA-ORCU01000610-ORCU01000610.1-marine-metagenome-genome-assembly--contig:-NODE-610-length-12554-cov-2.776308_pt1 | contig 12554 bp, 12 predicted proteins | sample MGYA00248631_ERZ508512 | MGnify/ENA primary metagenome ERZ508512 (study PRJEB26183, sample SAMN06268844) | marine metagenome | isolation source: Tt an P1 anaerobic enrichment on pine from sediment taken...
ATACACGGTTCGTTAAGATGGGCGGAATTCAGCAGGAATTGTCTGCTTCTCATCCTCGCCAGCTGTTGCTCGACCTCCCCTTGCATCAGTCGCCCATCGCCTGCCCCGGCGCCAGGTTGAACGAAACCATCCGCAGCGACGCCTGCTGTTCGCCCGGCGGCACCACCGTCAGTTGCTGCACTTCGAGACGCGCCTTCGGCGTGGGCAGCGGCATGCGTTCGGGCTCGGCCGGCACCTCGGCCAGCAATTCGCCCAGTCCGTGCCAGCCCCGCGCGGCGCGCTGGATCAGCTCCCACTGGCCGATCGACTGGTCGATCGGGGCCAGCGCCCGCCCCATCAGGATCGAGCCCGCGATCATCGCGCCCGGGGTCAGCTCGCCCCGCAGCACCAGCCAGGCGCCGAGCGCCAGCATCGCCGATTGCAGGAACAGCCGGAAGGTTTTGGAGGTGGTCTGGAAGGCACCGGCGCGGTCGGAGGCCTGGGTGCGGCGCTGGGCGGCAATGTCGCGGGCGCGCTCCCACCGGGCGAAGGCCGCGCCTTCCATGCCCAGGCTGCGCACCATCTCGGCCTCGCTGCGCAGTTGCTCGGCCAGGTGATCGGCCCCGGCGGCGGCCGCGTTGGCCTGTTCCACCGGCGTCCGGGTGCGCATCTGGTTCAGCACCGCGACGAAGACGATCAGCCCCCCGCCCCCCAGCGCGAGGATGCCCAGCCACGGGTGAAAGATGAAGATCGCGGCCAGGAAGACCGGCGTCCAAGGCGCGTCGAAAAGCGCCAGCAGCGCGGGCGAGCCGAGAAAGCGCTGCACGGCGTCGAGGTTACGCATCCCGCTTTGCGGATCGGGGGCGCCGCGGGCGACCGCCTGCTTACGCAGCACCGCCGAAAACACGCGCGCGTCCAGAAGGGTCTGGAACCGTGCCGCCACGCGGGCCATCACGCGCCCGCGCGAGAGATCCAGAAGCCCCATCATCAGGTAGAGGAAGGCCACCAGCACGAACAGCGCGAGCAGCGTTTCATTGGACCGGCTGCCCAGCACCCGGTCATAGATCTGGAGCATGAACAGCGGCCCGGTGAGCATCAGCAGGTTGACGAAGACGCTGAACAGGAACGCGCTGGCGAACAGGCCCTTGCTGGCCCGACGCGCCTCGCGCAGTTCGCCCAGGCCTTTTTCAAGTTCGGCGCGTCTCATCGCCATTGCTGTTGGCTCCTTACTTGCCTGCCGGCATGTTGTCGCACATGTCACCTCAAGGCCACAACGGTTTGGTTGTATAACGCGCGCATATGGGCTTCTTTAGTGGCGTGACTATGTTCGCGCGGTGACAGATCTGCCTGCCGCAGAGTGCATTCCGTGGAAATAAATTTGAGGGCCGACCCGATGAACATTCTGTTGCGCCTCGCCGGACTTGCCGGGATCGGCCTGCTGACGGCCTGCACGCCGCCCCAGGGGCCGGGGGAGATCAATGATCCCTTCGAGACCCGCAACCGCGAGGTGCATGAGGCCAACAAGAAGCTCGATCGCAACATCGTCCGGCCCAGTTCGCAACGCTACGGCCGCGCCGTGCCGAAGCCGATGCGCCAGGGAATCGAGAATTTCTCGGACAACCTCGCCCTGCCGGGCATGGTGGTGAACGACGTGCTGCAACTCCGGCTGGATGATGCGATCTGGAACTCGGGGCGCTTCCTGTTCAACTCGACCATCGGTCTGGCGGGGATCATGGACCCGGCCGGCGATATCGGCATCACCGAACGCAGCACCGATTTCGGCGAGACCCTGCATGTCTGGGGCTTCAACGAGGGCGCCTATCTGGAACTGCCAGTGCTCGGCCCCTCGACCGAGCGTGACGCGGTCGGCAAGGTGGTGGATTTCGCGCTGAACCCGGTCGGACGGGTGCTGGGCTGGCCCGAGGGCGGGGTGAAGACCGCCGCGGATGTCGCCGCACGGGTTGGTGATCGCTACGACCATACCGAACTGATCGATTCCATCCTATATGAGAGTGCGGACAGTTATGCACAGGCGCGGCTCTTGTATCTGCAGAACCGCCGCTTCGAACTGGGCGACCAAGAAGAACCGGATTACTACGATCCCTATGAGGACCCCTATGGTGAATGAACTAAGCCGTCGCTCCGTTCTGTCGGGCCTGATGGCCGGCGTGGCCGGGCTGGCCCTGACAGGCCCGGCGTTTGCGCTCAACACCGAACAGGCGCGCAACCTGATCAACGACCTGGTGAACGAGATCAACAACGTCATCAACTCGGGCAAGCCCGAGACGGCGATGTATGGCGATTTCGAGAAGATCTTCATCAGGTACGCCGACGTGCCGATCATCGCGCGCTCGGCTCTGGGCGTCGCGGCGCGCTCGGCCAGCGCGGCGCAGATGAACGCCTTCACCACGGCCTTCCGCGGCTACCTCTCGCGCAAATACGGCAAGCGCTTCCGCGAATTCATCGGCGGCAAGCTGGAGGTCGAAAGCGCCCGCGCGGTGAAGAGCTTCTACGAGGTCAAGACCACTGCCTATCTGCGCGGCGAGGCCCCGTTCGAGGTGGTCTTCCTTGTCTCCGACAAGAGCGGGCGCGACCTGTTCTTCAACATGTATATCGAGGGCGTGAACATGCTGGCGACCGAGCGGACCGAGATCGGCGCCATGCTGGATGCGCGCCGCGGCAATATCGACCTGCTGATCCAGGACCTGAAGACGGCGGGCTGACCGCGCTGCTGAACGGTCCGGCCTGATCGCTGCGCCGGGCTGGTGTCCGGCAGGGAATGGCCGCGCTCAGTTGCGCCGTCCCAGCAGGGTCTGCAGAACCTCGAGCAGCACCGCCTCGGCGGGGTCCTTCCTTTTCCGGCCGCGCTCGGCGAGCGTGTCTTCCCGCGTCCTTTCGGGCACCAGCATGGGCAGCGGGCGCGGCGGCAGCCCCTCATGGACCCGGAGCATGGTCTCGCGCCAGATCTCGGCCGGCAACCCGCCCCCGGTGACGCCGGTCAGCGGGGTGTTGTCGTCATAGCCCATCCACACGCCGGCCACGTAATCGGCGGTGAAGCCGATGAACCAGGCGTCGCGCGCGGCCTGGGTGGTGCCGGTCTTGCCCGCCACCTGGCGATCCGGCAGCTCGGCGCGGCGGCCGGTGCCGCCCTCGATGACCTGGGTCATCATGTAGATCAGGCTTTGCGCCGCGCGTTCCGAGATCACCCGTTCGCCCATGCCGCCCTCCTGCCCGATCAGCGGCGTGTCGTCGCCCTGCAGCCGCAGTTCGACCAGGCCGTAGGGGCGCACGCTGCGCCCGCCGTTCAGGATGCCCGCATAGGCGCCGGTCATCTCCAGCAGGGTCGATTCGGACGCCCCCAGCGCCAGCGCCGGCCCGGCGGCCAGATCGCTCTGGATGCCGAAATCCGAGGCGACCTTGCGCACGTTCTCGCGCCCCACCGCCTCGGAGACCCGCACCGCGGGGATGTTCAGCGAATATTTCAGCGCCTCGGTCAGCGTCACGCGGCCCATGAACTCCTTGCTGTAGTTGCGGGGCGAATAGGGGCCGGAGCCCGGCACGTTGATGGTGATCGGCTCATCCACCACGGTGGAGTTGGGCGTGTGGCCCAGATCCAGCGCCGCGGCATAGACGAAGGGCTTGAAGGCCGAGCCGGTCTGGCGTTTGGCCATGGTGGCGCGGTTGAAGGCGCCGCTGACCCGGGTTTTGCGCCCGCCCACCATGGCGCGCACCGCCCCGTCGGCCGACATCACCACGATCGCGGCCTGTGCCTTCGACCCCTCGCGCACCTTGTTCTCGAAGATCTCCTTCATCGCGTCCTCGGCGGCCTTCTGCAGCCGCTGGTCGAAGGTGGTGCGGATGATCACGTCCTCGGTGGTGTCGCTGGACAGGAAGGACGGCGCGGCGTCCATCACCCAGTCGGCGAAGTAGCCGCCGGCGCGCGCGGCCGCGGCCTCGGACAGCTCGGCCGGGTGGGCGCGGGCGTTGTCGGCCTTCTGAGCGGTCAGGTAGCCCTGGTCCTCCATCAGCCCGAGGATCAGGTTGGCGCGGTCCTGCGCGCGCCTGAGGTTGTTGGTCGGCGCATAGGTCGAGGGCGCCTTGAGCAGCCCGGCCAGCATGGCGGCCTCGGCGGCGTTCACCTCGTTGGCGGATTTTCCGAAATAGCGCTCGGCGGCGGCCTGGAAGCCGCGCGCGCCCGCGCCCAGGTAGGCGCGGTTGAGATAGATGGTCAGGATCTCGTCCTTGGAGTATTTCGCCTCCATCGCCAGGGCGAAGGTGGCCTCCTTGACCTTGCGCCACAGGGTGGTGCGGCGGCAGTCGGCCTCGTAGGCGGTTTCGGACCCCCACTTGTCCGGGTCGAAGGGCACGCCCAGGCACAGCAGCTTGGCCGTCTGCTGGGTGATGGTCGAGCCGCCATTGCCCGACAGCGGCCCGCGCCCCTCGCGCAGGTTGATGCGGATGGCGCTGGCGATGCCGCGGGGACTGACGCCGAAATGGCGGTAGAACCGCTTGTCCTCGGTGGCGACGATGGCGTTCTTCAGCTCGGGCGCGACGGTGTCGGCGCTGATCTGGCCGCCGAACTGCTCGCCGCGCCAGGCGAAGACCTCGCCGTCGCGGTCGAGCAGCGTGACCGAGCCGCGCGCGCGCCCGTCCAGAAGCTCGCTCACCGGCGGCAGGCTGGCCTGGAAATAGAACACCGCGCCCGCGACCAGCAGCGCCACCACCGCCGCGACGCGCCAGGTGAAGCGCCACAGCAGCCCCAGGAGCCAGCCGAAGATCCCCGCGAAGAAGGCCACAACGGGGTTGCGGCGGCGCGCCTTGGCGGGCGCCTTCCTGCGCCGGGCAGCGCCGGTCGCCGGCTTTTTCGCCGCCTTTTTCTTCGCCGGTTTGCCGGGATAACGCCGATCAGCCACCAATGGCGGCTTGCCCCTGCCCCGCATGTCAACCTCGATGCCTTATTGCTCTTGGGTGCGAAGATACCGCGCCGCGGCGAGAAAGTGGAGCGCCCATCCGGTCACAATTTCGCTTTCCTATTGTGCCTAATAAATAGGCGAAAGGCATTATTTGTGCAAAAATTGTGCAATTATGCCCCCGCAGCCGCCCCCGGACCCCTGGGTTTCCTTGAGTCAAGCGCAGGCTCTTCGCTTGCTGTCTGCGTTCAATCCCCGCGACGGGGACTGCCAACCGGAAGGGTGACAACGTGAAACTGATCATTGCAGCAATCAAGCCGTTCAAGCTGGAGGAGGTGCGTGAAGCGCTCACCGCCATCGGCGTGCGCGGCATGATGGTGACCGAGATCAAGGGCTTTGGCTCGCAGTCCGGTCACACCGAAATCTACCGCGGCGCGGAATACGCCGTGAACTTCGTCCCGAAGGTCAAGCTTGAAATCGTGGTTCCGGCCGCGATGGCCGACCAGGTGGTCGAGACCATCTCCTCCACCGCCAAAACCGGAAAGATCGGCGACGGCAAGATTTTCGTCCTCGACGTCGGGCAGGCCGTGCGCGTGCGCACCGGCGAGACCGGCGAAGACGCGATCTAACCCGCGGCGACGACCTTCGAGAAAGGATAACGAAAGATGAAACTGAAAAACCTTCTTCCTATCGCGGCGGCTGTGGCCGTGATGCCTTCCCTGGGCCTGGCCCAGGAGGCCGAGGTGCCGGCCGCCGTGCCGACCGACGTGGTCTGGATCCTGAACTCGGTGCTGTTCCTGGTGGGCGGTTTCCTGGTGATGTGGATGGGCGCGGGCTTTGCCATGCTCGAAGCCGGGCTGGTGCGTTCGAAGAACGTGACCATGCAGCTGACGAAGAACGTGGCGCTGTTCTCGCTTGCCGCGATCTTCTACTACCTGATCGGCTATAACCTGATGTACCCGCTGGGCACCTGGTCGATCGATGGCGTCCTTTCGGGCATTTGGGGCCCCGGCGTTCTGGAAGCCGTGGGCGTGTCCGCCGACGCCGTGGACGACTATGCCTACGCGGCAACCGGTTCGGACTTCTTCTTCCAGCTGATGTTCTGTGCGGCCACCGCCTCGATCGTTTCGGGCACCCTGGCCGAGCGGATCAAGCTGTGGCCGTTCCTGATCTTCACCATCATCCTGACCTCGATCATCTACCCGCTGCAGGCGTCGTGGAAATGGGGCGGCGGCTTCCTGGACGAGATGGGCTTCCTGGACTTCGCCGGTTCGACCGTGGTGCACTCGGTGGGTGGCTGGGCCGCTCTGACCGGCGCCATCATCCTCGGCCCGCGCCTTGGCAAATACGGCAAGGACGGCAAGGTCAATGCCTTCCCGGGCTCCAACCTGACCCTGGCGACCCTGGGTGCCTTCATCCTGTGGCTGGGCTGGTTCGGCTTCAATGGCGGCTCGCAGCTGGCCATGGGCTCGATCGGTGACGTGGCCGACGTGTCGCGGATCTTCTCGAACACCAACACCGCCGCTGCCGGTGGCGCCATCGCGGCGCTGATCATGACCCAGCTTCTGTACAAGAAGGTCGACCTGACCATGGTGCTGAACGGCGCGCTGGCCGGCCTGGTCTCGATCACCGCCGAGCCGCTGACCCCGACCCTGGGCGAAGCGACCATCATCGGCGCTGTGGGCGGCATCATCGTGGTCTTCGCGGTTCCGTTCCTGGACAAGCTGAAGATCGACGACGTGGTGGGCGCCATCCCGGTGCACCTGATCGCCGGCATCTGGGGCACCATCGCGGTTGTCTTCACCAACCCCGATGCCTCGCTGATGACCCAGATCTACTCGATCGTCGTGGTCGGTATCTTCGTGAGCGTCGCCTCGGCCATCGTGTGGTTCATCCTCAAGGCCGTCATGGGCATCCGCGTCCCGGAAGAGGACGAGATCACCGGTCTGGACGTCGCCGAACTGGGCATGGAGGCCTATCCCGAATTCTCGAAAGGCTGACCTCCCTTCCTGTCAGTTCGAGAACCAACTGCCCGGGCGTTCGCGCCCGGGCCTTTTTGTTGTCAGATTGCGCGGGCATGCGCCCGCATTCCCTTTTGCAGGAGGGGCGCCCGGCGGCGCGGCCATGCAATACCCCATCGTGGCGCGGGTGGAGGGCGCGCGCCGTGAGTATTTTCGCCAAGAAGAAGAGGGCTCAGATGCCTGCGGCGAGGATCGCCTCGGCCAGGCGCGGCACGTCCTGGGGGGTGAGGCCGGCGAGGTTCATGCGGCTGTCGCCCACCATGTAGATACCGTGGTCGCGGCGCAGTACCTCGACCTGCGCGGGGCTGGCCCCGAGGCGCGAGAACATGCCCCGGTTCTCCGCCAGGAAGCCGAACCGGTCGGAGCCCGAACGCTCGCGCAGGGCGGCGGCGAGCTGGCGGCGCAGGGCGGCGATGCCTTCGCGCATCTCGTCCAGCTCGTGCTGCCAGTCGGCGCGCAGCGCGGGGTCGGCGAGGATCATGCTCACCAGGCGCGCGCCGTGATCGGGCGGGAAGGAGAAGTTCACCCGGTTCAGCGCGGCGAGGTTCTGCTGTGCCCGGGCGCGGGAAGCGGCATCCGGCGTGAGTGTCAGCAGGATGCCGGCGCGTTCGCGGTAGAGGCCGAAATTCTTGGAGCAGCTGGCGGCGATCAGGGCCTCGGGCAGGGCGGCGGCCAGGAGGCGGGTGCCGGCGGCATCGGCCTCGATCCCGTCGCCGAAGCCGAGATAGGCGAGGTCGATGAGCGGCGTGGCGCCGGTGCGGGACAGCAGCTCGGCCAGGGCCTGCCAGTCGGGCAGGGCGAGATCGGCGCCTGTGGGGTTGTGGCAGCAGCCATGCACGAGCACCACGTCGCCCGGGCCGGTCGCGGAGAGGTCTTCGAGCATGGCCGCCGGATCGGCTGCGCCGGTGGCGGCGTCGAAATAGCGGTAGCTGTGGCGCGCCAGCCCAACGTGATCGGCGATCGGCGCGTGGTTGGGCCAGGTGGGATCGGGCAGCCAGATCCGGGCTTGCGGGTCGGCGGCGCGGATCAGTTCGAGCCCCGTGTGCAGCGCGCCGGTGCCCCCGACGCTGGCCGCCGCGGCGATGCGCGTGCGGTCGATGCCGTCGCCCAGCACCAGGCCGGACATGGCGGCATGGAATTCCGCGTCACCCGTCAGCGCGGTGTAGCTCTTGGTCTGCTGACCCTCCCAGAGCCGCTTCTCGGCCGCCTTGACGGCGCGCATCACCGGGGTCTGCCCCTGCGCGTTGCGATAGACGCCCACCCCGAGGTCGATCTTGGCCTGCCGGGGGTCCTCGGCGAAAAGCTGCATCAGCCTGAGGATCTGGTCTTCGGGCTGTTGCGGGAGGGGGGCCAGCAGGGGGGTCATCCGGTGGCCACTTTGAGGTCGTTATACATGCCCCATTCCGCCCAGGAACCGTCATAGAGCGAGTAGTCGGTCTTGCCGAAGCGCTCCATCGCCAGGCACAGAATGGCCGCGGTCACGCCCGAGCCGCAGGAGGTGATGGCGGGTCTCGAGAGGTCGACGCCGGCCTCTTCGAACAGGGCCTTGAGCGCGGCGGGGTCCTTCATCGTCCCATCCGCGTTCAGCAGGTCGCCGAAGGGCAGGTTGCGCGAATTCGGGATATGGCCCGAGCGCAGGCCGGGGCGGGGTTCGGGCTCTTCGCCGCGGAAGCGGGCCGCGCTGCGGGCGTCGATGATCTCGTAATCGCCCAGCTTGGAGGCGGCGGCGACCTGGGTGACATCCTTGACCAGATGGGCCTGGCGCTGGACGGTCATGTGCCGGTCGCGCACCACGGGCGGCAGGTCCTCGACCGGGCGGCCCTCGGCCAGCCATTTCGGCAAGCCGCCGTCGAGCACCGCGATGTCGGTCTTGCCCATCAGGCGGAACAGCCACCACACCCGCGCTGCCGAGAACAGACCTGCGCTGTCATAGACCACCAGCTGGTGGCCGTCGCCCACGCCCATGGCCCGCATGCGGGACATGAATTTCTCGACCGGGGGCGCCATGTGCGGCAGCTCGGAGCGGTGGTCGGAGATCTCGTCGATGTCGAAGAAGCGGGCGCCGGGAATATGGGCGGCCTCGTATTCGGCACGGGCATCGCGCCCGGCGTCGGGAAAATACCAGGAGGCGTCGAGGATGCGCAGGTCCGGATCCTTCAGATGGGCCGCCAGCCAGTCGGTGGAGACAAGGGTCTTGGGGTCATCGGTGGACATGGGGCGCACCCTCCGGCAATGGCGTGTGCTGCATGGATAGAATGGCGCCCCGCGCGAGGCAAGGGCGGGGCTCAGCCGCCTTGGCGCAGCAGGCGCTGTTTCTGGCGCTGCCAGTCGCGCTTGGCCTCGGTGGCGCGCTTGTCCTGCGCTTTCTTGCCCTTGGCGATGCCGATCTTCAGCTTGGCCACGCCCTTGTGGTTGAAATAGAGCACCAGCGGCACCAGGGTCATGCCCTTGCGCTGGGTCTCGTTCCAAAGCCGCGCCAGCTCCTTTTTCGAAACCAGGAGCTTGCGCTTGCGCCGTTCCTCGTGGCCCCAGGTCTTGGCCTGTTCATAGGGGGCGATGTAGCTGTTGATCAGCCACAGCTCGCCATCCTCCACGGTGGCATAGCTTTCGGCGATGTTCGAGCCGCCCTGGCGGAGCGATTTCACCTCGGACCCCTGGAGCACGATGCCGCACTCGATATCGTCCTCGATCGCGTAGTCGTAACGCGCGCGGCGGTTTTCGGCGATTACCTTGTAGTTGGGGTCGGATTTCGGTTTGGCCATGACGCGGATGTATGGGGTGCAGGCGCGGCTGTCCAGAGGGTGCGCGGCATGCCTGCTCGCAAACCCTGGGTGAATTGGGGCTCCGCCCCAAACCCCGGAGTATTTGGACCAAGAAGAAGGACGGAAAGCTCCCTTGCCTTCTTCTTGGAAGAAATACTCTCGCCGAAGGCGGTCGCGACGCTGCGGCCGGGCGCGGCGTCAGTCGTCCTGGGGCGGCTTGTCGACCGTTTCAAGCCAGGGCTTGATGTCCACCACCGGCGTGCCGTCATAGCAGTCGATGGCGTCGATGCCGACCACGCCCTTGTCCATGTCCAGCGAGGTGATGCGCACCGTGCTCATGGCGATCGGGTTGGGGCGGGCGGGCGAGCGCAGGGCGAAGGTGCCGCGCGGGCCGTCGGTGTGGCGCGGGTTCTGCAGGATCAGGTCGCGCCGGGCGCGGTCCATCCAGTACATCACGATGATCGGCTGGCCCGGCTTCAGCCCGGTCAGGCCGCGGGCATAGCCCGGCTCAAGCTCGATCCGCGCCCCTTGCGCGGTTTCGCGGGCCCGGCCGATATTGCGGGGCGCGGTGCCTTTTTCCCAGGGTGAACGGATGCGGCCGATAAAGGCCACGCGCGGGCCGTCGGAGGCGGCGGGGTCGAAGGGGAGGCGCTCCTCCCCCTCGCGGATCTCGCCGACCATGTCAGAGGAGCCCGGCATGGCGCAGGGCGTCGTCGATCTGGGCCGCCGCGGCCTCGGTGACGGGCAGGACCGGCAGGCGCAGCTCGTTTTCGCATTTGCCCAGCCGCGACAGCGCGTATTTGGCGCCGGCCACGCCCGGCTCGGCGAAGATCGCGATATGCAGCGGCATCAGCCTGTCCAGAAGCTCCAGCGCCCGGGCGTAGTCGCCGGCCAGCGTCGCCTCCTGGAACTGCGCGCAGAGCCGGGGCGCCACGTTCGCGGTGACCGAGATGCAGCCAACCCCGCCATGGGCGTTGTAGCCCAGCGCCGTGGCATCCTCGCCCGAGAGCTGGAGGAAATCGGTGCCGCAGGTGATGCGCTGCTTCGGCACGCGGGAGAGATCGCCCGTGGCGTCCTTCACCCCGATGATGCGCGGCAGCCTGGCCAGCTCGCCCATGGTTTCGGGCGCCATGTCCACGGCCGAGCGGCCGGGGATGTTGTAGATGATGATCGGCAGGTTGCAGCAATCATGCATCGCCTTGAAATGCGCGATAAGCCCGGCCTGGGTGGGCTTGTTGTAATAGGGCGTGATGTGCAGGGCTGCGTCAGCGCCCACCGCCTTGGCGTGCTTGGTCAGGTCGATCGCCTCGGCCGTGTTGTTGGAGCCCGCGCCAGCCACCACGGGCACCCGTTTTTTCACCTGGTCCACCGTTATCTCGATCACCCGTTTGTGCTCATCATGGCTGAGCGTGGGCGATTCGCCGGTGGTGCCGCAGGGCACGATGCCGCTGGAGCCGTTCTCGATCTGGAAGTCGATGAGGCGCCGCAGGCTCTCCTCATCCACCGTTCCATTCTTGAACGGGGTTACGATGGCCACCAAGGCTCCCTTGAACATGACTAAGACTCCTCGTTTGGGGTTTTAACCCGGAATATCCGGGTTAGGGATTAATGCCTTGCCTCTATTTTTATATTGCCTGGGGCGGGACTTCTAAATAAACCCCCTGCCCATGGTTCTATTATTTTGCAAATTGCCTGGCGATTACACCGCCATCCAGGCGAACGCCTCCTGGTTCAGCACGCCCTCATATATATATGATGCCGGGCCCTCCAAAAAGACCTCGCTGAACTCATCGTGGTTCAGATCAAAATGCACGGTGAGCTTTTCGCCGCTGCGCACCCGCACCGTTATTGGCGGTCTTAATATTCCCTTGGCTCCGGCCGTCAAGGCCGCGGCCACCGCGCCGGTGCCGCAGGCCAGGGTCTCGTCCTCCACCCCGCGCTCATAGGTGCGCACCCAAAGCTCGTCCTCCCGGGCCACGGAGAAATTCACATTGGTGCCGGCCGGGGCGAAATGCTGGTGGAACCTGAGTTCCCGGCCCATATCCTTCACAGGCGCGGCTTCCAAGTCATCCACCGGCACTACCGCATGCGGCACGCCGGTGTTCACGCCATCCATGCAAACGGTTTGGCCCGCGGCTTCCAACTCCAGGCCGCGGTAGGCGCCCAATGGCGGCACCATTTCCAGCTTAACCAGCGTGCCTTTCACCCAGGCCCGGATGGGGCCGGCCAGGGTGTCGAACACCATCTCCGGCGCGGCCAGGCCCTTATCCAAGGCAAAGCGCGCGGCGCAGCGGCCGCCGTTGCCGCACATCTCGGCCGAGGACCCGTCCGCGTTGAAGAAATCCCAAAGGAAATCAACCTTTCCCAGCTTGGGGTCCACTCTAGCTGATGGGGACAAGAGAATCAACCCGTCAGCCCCCACCGAACGGCTGCGCTTGCAGATCGCCTCTGCCAAAAGCGGCATGGCCTCCTTGGGCACTTTCGCCTGGCGATTGTCCATTAATATGAAGTCGTTGCCGGTTCCGGTCATCTTGGTGAAGGAAAGACCGGCCAGGGGCGCAAGCTGGGCCATGGGATCTGGGGTTGACATAGTTTCGTCCCGCGTAAAAGGCTGGCACGCCTAAGTGCACGGCGCCTGGAAACAAATCAGCCCGGTAAAAGGGCTATCCTGTGGGAGATACCATAAAGTGGCCGTATCGTCACTCATCAATTAGACAAGGAAAGTTTGGATGACCATTGCGGGAAGTGATTGGGGATTTTCTCTAGCGCTTCTTGCGCTGCATGCGGCGCGAGGTCTTTGATCTTGTCTTTGGTTTGTCGGCGGGTTTGGTGAAGATTGCTTTCAGGTCCAGCCAGGCTTTTATAATGAACACCGGCGTAAG
>ENA-ORCU01000611-ORCU01000611.1-marine-metagenome-genome-assembly--contig:-NODE-611-length-12552-cov-2.396313_pt1 | contig 12552 bp, 11 predicted proteins | sample MGYA00248631_ERZ508512 | MGnify/ENA primary metagenome ERZ508512 (study PRJEB26183, sample SAMN06268844) | marine metagenome | isolation source: Tt an P1 anaerobic enrichment on pine from sediment taken...
GTCAATGAGGCAAGATACCGCTTGATTGTCAGGTTGGATTCAATTCCGACAAAAATGTTACTGGCCGCCACCAAAGACTCGGCACCGGAGATGCGCATCAATTTCGTAAACACATAGCTGAAACCGCGAAGAACCAACGGCATGATTTTGCAATAATACAACACAGACGTTAAAGCTGAAAAGAAGATAATCGTCGGAAAGGCCTGAAAAGCCAGGATGAAACCAAGCGATGTCTCGCCCGATTCATCCACCTGTCCCGGTCCCAGTGCTAGGCGTCCGAACACGAAGCGTGCCCCCGCAGAGGCAGAATCCAGTACACGGATAACAATTTCGTTAAGGACCATAAAGACCTTGGCTCCTGCCGGCACGATGAAAATAAGGACGCCGATTAACAACTGCAGGCTGATCCCCCAGACCACCACCCGCCAGTTCATATTTCGCCGCTGTGCTGACAATGTCCAGGCAAGACCGATCAAAACAAAGATGCCTGCAAAACTGATTAGATTATAAATGTCCATCAAGCTTTCCTTTACAGTCTGAGTAAATTATAGCCATTATATCTCCAATCCAAAACCAAAAAAGTGACAAATTTGGAACTCTCTTTGAGTCTTCTCATGTTAATTTGTGAATTTCCTATTTCACCATTGACGCGAACGGAGCACAGCAGCATAATGCATTGTTTTGAAATGAATCATATATGACATAATAAACAGGTATCTAACATGAAAATTCTCGTTATTAACGCAGGCAGTTCATCGATTAAGTATCAGTTGTTCGACATGCCGGGCTGGACTATCCTGGCCAAGGGCATGGTTGAACGCATCGGGACTTCGGATGCAACGCTCGTCCATAAATATAACGGCACTAATCATACCGCACAGGTCGAAGCGGGCGACCACGAAGCCGCAATGGCCGTGATTCTGTCCACGCTAACAGACGCCGCCATCGGTGTCGTACAGGACATCAGCGAAATTGAGGCCGTCGGTCACCGCGTGGTCCACGGCGGCGAAGAATTTTCCGGTTCAGTTCAGATCGACAAACATGTTATCGAATCCATTGACCGGTTTGCAGATTTAGCGCCACTGCATAATCCGCCGAACCTGACGGGGATTCGCGCAGCGATACACGCTTTACCGAATGCTGCGCAAGTGGCCTGCTTTGATACGGCGTTTCATACCAGTATCCCGGAAGTGGCGTACCTGTATGGGCTGCCTTATGAAATTTATGAAAAATACCGTGTGCGGCGATATGGATTTCACGGAACAAGCCATCGCTATGTCGCGCGACGCTGCGCCAAGGTCATGGGGGTGGATAAAACACAAGCGAATATCATCACGGCCCATCTGGGCAACGGATGCTCCATCACCGCGGTCAAAGAAGGCAAGAGCGTGGATACGTCGATGGGTCTGACCCCGCTGGAAGGCGTCGTCATGGGCACCCGCTGCGGCGACATTGACCCGGCAATTCTGTTCTACCTGGGCGACAAAGGCTATGACATGAAACAGCTCAATGATATATGCAATAAAAAAAGCGGGCTGTTGGGGATTTCCGGCATGTCGAACGATATGCGGAATCTGAAGGGACTGGTTGACGAAGGTAACGAGCGGGCCAAGCTGGCGGTCGATATTTTCTGCTACCGGATCAAAAAATACATCGGGACCTACACGGGGGTGCTGGGCAAATTGGACGCGATTGTCTTTACCGGCGGTATTGGCGAAAACGGCCCGGGTTTACGTGCCCAGATATGCGCCGAACAGACACAGATCGGCATCGAGATCGACCCGGCAAAAAATAACGCCAAATCATCCGATGAACGACTCATCAGCACCGACGCAAGCCGTGTGAAGGTGTATGTGATTCCGACCGATGAAGAGGCCGCCATTGCCGGAGATACTTACGAATTAGCTATTGCTAATTCGTAAAATAGTGCGGTTTTTTGTGGATGGAAAATACTTGTTTTGTGCAATTTTTATCTCGATTTAACAACAACTCGATTGTGAGACAGCAGCAGACCTTAACCGTCAGCAAATAACGCCCTCACACAAATCTAACATTCCAAGGGTAAAGTGGTTTCGTATCTAGTACTATATGAATAGAATAAGGACTCGATGGATGTTAAAAGCGAAAATATTGGTTGTAGAAGATGAGAAGGATGTAAGGGAACTGATCTGCTATAATCTGGACAAAGGCGGATATGAGACAGATACTGCTTTCACGGGACAAATGGCACTTGAAAAGGCAATAGATGATAAACCGGACTTGATTTTACTGGATATTATGCTGCCGGAAATTGATGGACTTGAAGTCTGTTACAATCTTAAGAATAACGGCGAAACAAAATCGATTCCGGTTGTCATGTTAACGGCTAAAAGCTCCGAAGAAGATATCAATAAAGGCCTAGAAATGGGTGCCGATGGTTACATTACAAAACCTTTCAGCATCCGTGATTTGATGACTCATATCCAAACGATTCTGCATCAAGAAACCCTGGATGCAAAATGAGACTGTCAGGCACCTGCAGGATTGACTTGACCACTTCATGATTGGCGTGGCGCTGATTCTTTTTCTATAGCGCTCGCTGGAGAAGGATGCCGCAATTGCGCCACAGTTGGGTGAAACTGTCACGGGGGATGTGAACCAGTCCTGCCATCGGATCGGCAACGGTGACTGTGTTTTCCTGAACTGCAAGAACCGCCACACAATGGTCGGTCACCGGGGCATCACGTACAACCGCCAGCAAAATCGCATTCGGCGGGAGTTGATCAATGGAATTCATATACAGGAATGAACATTCAAGACCCCGATCGGCGTAGTCGGATTTGAGGGTGTGATACAGTTCCCACGGCGAGGTCCCGATCACCGGAGAGGTGCGTGATCGCCGTGCCAGTTCTCCTTCGGCGGCATCGAGGCCCAATTGATTCAGCGCGGTAACCGCCGCAGCCGGGCCGCAGGTGAACGGTTGACTTTGACGACAGACACCGTCGGTATCGATTCGGTTTTCCATTCCAACCAGGTCAGACTGAATCATCGCCGGTCCCACAAACGGGAAACTGATCAGAATTGCAATAAAGACTGCCATGACGGCACAGGTGACAAAACGTGACAGTGCACTGCGAAGCTGACCCAGCGGCGCGGTCAGCCCCAGCGTAACTGCAAATGCGAGCAGTACAAAACGCAATCGGCTTGCCACAATCGGACACAATAAAGGAAAGGTGCCCCATAGACGACCCTGCCGCGCCAGCAAAACCAGGCCTACCACTGCAAACGAGGCACACATCGCAAAGATGCGGGCATGGGTAGATCGGCCGGCGGCCCAACGTCCGAGAACAAACCCGACGATGGCAATCAGCAGAATACCAAGCGTTTCAAGCCAGAGTTCCATGGTCTCCCTTCCTGTGCGTCGACATCCCGAAGACCGGGGTTTTCCATAAAACCCGGAGGAGATGAACGGAATTCGAGATTGTTATACGCACTTTTTTATCACCCTATTTACCCATATCATACCACATATAGTCCATTTTCGCAAGGATTGGACGGTTCAATGGATAAGGAATTGGAATTTCTGTTTAAAAAAGACCTGGTATCTTGAAAAAGATTGTTTTTATCGGACACTGTTTCCCAAAAACACGACCTAAGAAATATTTTTTAGGGCATCTTCATTGAAAAATAAAATCGTTTGATCATCAATGTCTAAGCCGATTTGAGTGTTTTTTCCCAAATCATTTAACAGAGTAAAAATATACACTCTCTCATTACTTTCACGTATTTTTTTGACCATAACTGATTGATCATTATATTTTTCAACCGCAATAATTTTATAGATTTTCTGTTTCGTAAGATAAAAACTTGGTGGTATTTCGTCGTGAATTAAAACCCCCACAAGGGAATTTATATCAACTTTTCTTTGATCTATGCTTTCCCTTTCATCACCTTTAGCCGCATATTTCTCAAACCACCCATTATCTTCGAAGTATATCGTTAAAGGATATGAATTACCATACATTGGAAATCCACCGTAGTAAAAATGCACGTGATTGCCATTTTCTCTGGATTCTGCTAACTCTTTTAGTACCTTAGAAAGATAAATTAATCCATCGTAGTTCCCTGACAAAACCGGACCCGAATTTTTCGAATAAGATAGATGAATTTTTTCGTGGCCCGTTTCTATAACCTTTTCTTTTGTAGTATCTTTAATAAGGGGTGGAATCTTTAGTGATTTTGAAACCACTTCAAAAAAAGCGTTAAAATCTTTATTATCACTAAAATTCTCTTGAGCATATTCCTTGCACTTGTTAAAGGCTTGCTTCTTTTGAATCTCAGAAGATAAATCAAATTCAGACGTTAATTTTTGGACAAGTCGTCCATAATTCATCGTACTATTCTCTTACATTTGCTGATTGAACCAATGCACGTGTTATTGGAAACGTCTCGATCCCCATCAGGTCCGCGATGCGTTTGGGGATATCGGTGTTGTCCATTGTACCGGCAAACTTTTCAGAACCGGGACCGTAAGCATAGAGCGGAACGCGGGCACCGGTATGGTTGCCTGAGGTCCATTTGGCCTTGAGACCGCCGTCATCGGTCGGTTCCAGTTTCAATCCGCCGGTTTCATGGTCGGCGGTGACAATGACCAGCGTTTTCTTGTCCGCGCGTGCAAAGTCAACGGCCTGCCGCACTGCCATCTCAAATAATAAGGTCTGCCGGATGGTGCGGTCGGTTTCGTTGGCATGGGCGGCCCAGTCGATCTGACTGCCTTCGATCATCAAAAAGAATTTTGGAGTCGGTGAAAACCACTCTTTGCCGGGCGAATTGAGCAATTTGATTGCAACATCCGCCATTTCCGGGAGCATCGGTTCCGGGGCTACGGTATCCATTCCGTCATCGGCAAATAAACCGATCACGGGTGCTGGATTGAGGGCCAGCATTTGATCCCGATTTTCAATCATCTGGTAGCCGCCAATTCTCGCTTCGGCCAACAGGTCATCGCTCCAGTATTTTTGCCCCCCCCCCAGCATGACATCCACCCGGTTATCCAGTAACTGACGGGCGATTTCTTTTTGTTTGTCCCGCGAATCCACATGACTGGCAAAACCGGCAGGCGTTGCATGACTGATCGCCGATGTCGCCACCAAACCCGTGCGCCATCCCTTTGTTTGCAGCAACTCCAGAATCGTGCTGTACGGGGTTTCGTCAGGTGCCATGCTGATCATGCCATTATTGGTTTTGATGCCGGTTGCCATCGCCGTCGCCGCGGCGGCTGAATCGGTCACTGCGTTACTGGCCGAACGTGTCGTTACGGCCCCCTGAATCGGCAGACGCTCCATATGCAGTTTGTGTACATCCCCGACGCTGAAATGACGTGCCAGGGCGACATGTTCAAACCCCATGCCGTCACCGATGCACAAAATGACATTGCGAACTTCCTGCCCGGATGGGTTGGACAGGAGTGAATCTGATGAAGGCGGTTCATAGAAGGTGGTATCGCCATCATCCGGCAGCGAAGCCATGCGGTAATAAAAGCTTGTCGGAGACGGCCTGCACCCTGAACTTATCAGCACAATACAAATCAGGGCAGCAACTTTCAGAGTTAATACATACCGTGAATTCATCTTCATTGATTCAGCCTTTCGCTTTGGCATACCAGTCCGGATCCCGTTGGAGTTTCTCACGCGCTTCGGCGGTCATCATTTCGAAGGCAGGATGGGCACTTTCCCATGCCCGGTCTGTATACGGGGTTGTTTTCATCTTGGTTATTTCGATTTCGGCGTTCTTAAAATAGGAGCCGTATATATGCAGAGAGTCACTGATATCGACATACCGGCCGACTGCGACGGGAGTACTGATTTTTTCGGCAATCGCACCGGCAATGATCTTTTGCAGATCCGTCAGGGCATAGGCATTCATGAACCAGGCTTTGTACAGATCCCGGCTGCGCCAGTGCGTATTCATATTCAGCACGAATCCTTCTTCGGCCCCCACCAGGCGGCACCAGATGCGTTGCAGGCACGGCGGATCATCTGTTTTAGGATCGCATGTCGGCATCCAGGTAATGGCCTGGGCGCGGCGCGTGTGCGAGCAATCGGATAGCGCGTCGATGATATACTGTATTTGATCGGTCGGGATAAACGGCTTGGGGCTGTTCGGATCGCGCAAATCCTCAACGGGGCTGTAAGCCGCCAACCGCTCGTGATAAGTATAGGTCCATTTTCCGGCCGCCGGGTCAATCCAGTGATCGTGGATTCCGGAGACTACTTCCTGTCGATACGACTCCAACTCTTCGGGACCGCCGGGAAAGTTTTTATGTATTCGCGGCTCGTTGAAGGGGTTGGCCACGGTAATCATGACCGTCGCGTCCTTGCTTGGCGGATCGCCGGGTTTGTCATACTGGGTCTGGATCGTCAATCCCTGCTCCCAGACAGCCACGACGGCCTTTTCCCAGGCCTCGGGCAGATTCTGTGCAGTCACATGAATGGTCGGCACATCCGCTGAACACAACGTCGCTGTCATCGCAACATCCTCCGTAATGTATTTATTCTGATCCTAATTCTGCTTCCGTTAAATTAAACTGGGCTCGCTTATCTTCGGGGATCTGCCGCAGGAGTTCACGGGCCTGTTGGGCGTATTCCGTGTCCGGGTAATCCTGAATGATACCCCGACAGATAGCCACTACCTGCTGGTACCCAAGGATGCCTCTTTGGGCCATTTTCATGTTATTTTGAGCAAACGTCAGCTTTCTCTGAGCTTCCTGGGCCGGCTGTACAGTTGGGGCCTCAGAAACCGCTTGCTGAGGGGTGGTATCTTCAGAAGATTGCGTTTTTTGTTCGCTTGAACAACCAGCCATCCATACAGTTGTCGTGATAAAAATAATTACAAAAAAATACCGAGTGAGTTTCATCATTGTTTGATCTCCGTTAAAAAATCAGTACCCTAATTCTTCATCCGTAATGTTGTACGGTCGTCTCCATCGATCGGGAACGCGACGCAACAGTTCTCTCGCCTGATCGGCGTAAGTGGTATTGGGATACTGTTGCAACACTTTTCGAGCATCTTCAATACCCTGTCTGGGGTTTTTCGCTCGAAGTTTACGGCTTTCCTCGATATGCATTTGAGCTGACTGCAAAAGTTTTTCCGCCTGCACCTCATCTTCCAACGACAGGGGTGTTACATCCGGGGGGCGTCCAGGTACAACCCTGCCGGATGTCAGCTCGTTGTATACAATCGGCTGATTCGGATCGGCGGGTTGATTGGGATCGCGGCCGGTATTCCTCAACATCTGCATCCTCATGTCCGGCGTTTGCATCCGGTCTTGCCCGGCCTGCTGCTGTTTGTCCAAATCGATCGGAATCCCGGTCACTTCCGTCAGGATAAACGCGGGCATAAACCCGTCCGCTGTTCCGGCATATTTGACCTTGCCCTCCACGTCCACAATCACCATATAGGGCTGCTCCCAGTCCCAATCGAGAAATTGACGTCCGTTCGAATCAGGCGCCGCAGCAATGACCACGGGGATCGCTTCCTGGCTGAAATCCGACAAGGCGTTCAAAGCCTCCGGTTGCGGCGGATCGAAGACGTTGATCTGGACAAACTTGACGTTCGGCCTGTCCGCACAGGCCTCCCTCAGGCTTTCAACGTAACTCCTCTGGGTTTCGATATCTACAGTGGCCGCACTGAGCATATCCCCCGCCATTCCCGGCGTCATGCCGTTGACCATCTCACGTGCTCCCCGCTGCATCCGTGGGTCTATGCCCCGGATGGCTTGATTAACCAGTCCCTGCGAGGCACTCTGAAGCTGTTGCTGCATATCATCAGCATCGCCGGGCGATATCGGAACGTCCTGCCAGAAAAGGGCACACAAGGTATCCGTACCGGGTTTGTATTCAAATTTTTCACCAGAGGCAGTGTATAATTCAACACGGCCCAATTCCTCTTTGACGATCCGCGTATTCAGGCCAAACAGATCACAATCCAGAACTCCCTGCTGTGAATACGGCTGCACAGTAACGGTACTGCTGGTGGGTTCAACGTTGCGGCGACGCCTGGAAGAAGTTCGTCGCGTCTGAGAGGTTGTATCGGGTTGATCAACCCGGGGCACTCGGGGACTTCTGCTCATCAGCATACTAAACAAGGCCTGGCTGTTCCAGGCATCCTTACTGGCTTCATTGGCTTTGCTTGAACGTGAAGACCAGTTAAACGCCTGCAGCGTGTTTTTTTGATAAAAGTACGTCCAGGATTGCAGGAGCATGAATTGCGCTTTTTGCTTGTCATCAAAGGCAGCAGCGTATTGCTTGCTGTCTTCCAGCAGTGCTGCGGCCTGCTGTATTTGGGCATCCTGGGGTCGCTGATTTTTATTGGTCAGTTCCAGAAAATCCCTAAGTGTCCGGTCAATTTCCATCGCAGTGCTCTGGGCTTGCTGCTGCATCAGTTCTCTACGCTGCTCCGCGGGCGAAGGGCCGTTATCGCGCCCCCTTGTGTTTCCCATAGAACCACTATATCCGGTGTAAGAAACAAAACAAAAAAGTAAACAAACAAAGAGCACGGGATTTTTGTCGATCAAATAAGTCCGATTCATTTGCTTTCCCTTCTTAATGTATTTCATATATAAAATGATACCATTAGTTCTATTTTACCATTGTTGACAAGCAACGAAAAGTAATTCTTGGGTATTTTCCCACTTTTGCCGGATTTGACACTATTAACCGAACTGAAAACAATAATTGACATTCGTCTATCCGGAACGTAGTATGATTGTAAGTTATGATAAAAACTTAACTTTAGAGGGCGACAATGTTTACAGGAATCATCGAAACCGTCGGGACCGTGCGACAGGTGACGCCGGCGGGCAATCAGATACGTCTCAGTGCCGATATCGGCTGTTTGGCTGAGGGAACGACATTGGGCGACAGCATTGCCGTCAACGGGGTGTGCCTGACGGTATGCCGCCTGGATGGGACCTGTGCGGTGTTCGATGTGAGCACAGAAACCCTTCGCCTCAGTAACCTGGCCGGGCTTAAGGCTGGTTCGAAAGTGAACCTGGAACGGGCGATGAGCGCACAGGGGCGATTCGGCGGTCATGTCGTCCAGGGGCATGTTGACGGAATCGGTAAAATTGCTGCGATTCGCAAACAGGCCGATTTTGCGGAGTTTCGATTTGAGACGACGCCAGAATTGCTTAAGCAAATGGTGCCTAAAGGGTCGGTGGCTGTAGACGGGATCAGCTTAACCGTCGCAAAACTGGACAAAACCGGGTTTGAAGTAGCCTTGATCCCGACAACTCTGGCCGAAACCACCTGGAAAATGGCCAAAGTTGGTGACTCCGTTAATATCGAAACCGACATCTTGGTTAAAATCATCCAGCGACAACTGAATCATTTGCTCCCTGATTCTAACGGATTGACAATTACCAAACTCAAAGAATGCGGCTTCTAATGGACCTTGCACATCACAAAACAACTTCCTTTTTAGTCCTGCTGCTTTTCGTTTTTATTCTATCTTTCAGTTTTCAGGGCGTACGCGGTGTCTGGGAACCGGATGAGGGGTACTACATCGGATCGGCGGCTTCAATGAAAATGCAGAAGAATTATTTAGAGCCGACGTTGGGGGAAGAAGTTTTTTTAGATAAACCCCCGATGGTTTATTGGGGTGCTTTGGCAGGATTGAAATTACTTGGCAATACTGAATTCGCTGCACGATTTTTTACAGGATCGTGTTTCGCACTGACAATATTTACTGTTTTCGCATTTGAGCTATCCCTGTCCGGCCGTTTTGAAAGAGCATTCTGGGCCGCCGTGTTTTACGCCACGATGGTTATTCCTTTCTTTGCTGCAAATTTTGTTACACCGGATACGCCGCTGACCTTGTTTACCACGTTATCCATATTCTGTTTCTGGAAAAGTATTCGTCCCAATGCAACAAAAACAGGTTTGTGGATCGTCTTACTGGGTGCAACCGTCGGTCTTGGTGTTTTAACCAAAGGGCCGGCAGCAATGATTCCCTGTGGTGCGATGTTCGCCTATTTGCTGGTGCAAAAGCAAATGAAACGATTTTTCTTTAATCCCTGGATTGTCGCTGCGGCGGTTGTTTTTGCAGCAATTGGTCTGAGCTGGTACATCTATATTTCATGGAAACTTCCGGGGGCGGGGGCTTATTTTTTCGACAATATGATTTGGGGGCGTCTGATCTCGGAAAAGTATCAACGTAATCCCGGCATGACCGGTGCATTGATTTACCTGCCCGTGATTCTGCTGGGCACGATGCCGTGGAGCGTTCTCTGGTACGACAGCAATCGGGGATTAAGAACGTTTTTTAATAAACGCACATGGAAGGAGATACCTTCTGATCCATCTAAAACACTATTGGCCTGCTGGATATTGATTCCCCTGTTTGTTCTTTGCATGGCCAGTTCAAAACTGGGGTTGTATGCCCTACCGATCTTTCCCGCGCTTGCATTAGCTACAGTCCGACTTCTGCCAGTCGAAAAACCGCCCAAGCTGAATTTTATATTGATATGGTTTGGGATATTACTGATCGCCCGGTTGGCTCTCAGTGTCATGCCCACCTGGCATGATAATCGAAAACTCTGGCTCGAACTACAACCCTATTTGCCTGCAAGTCAGTACGAAATTGTCACCGTTGACGAACGGGCCAGCGGGCTGTGGTTCTATGGTGTACAGGAAGTTGAAAATATTACGCGAGATTCTGATCCCTACCCGACATTTATTCCGACCGAAAACCTGCAAAGCGAAATCGACGATATGACACAGGACCACTACCCGCACCTATTCCTTGTCCAGGGAAGAAAACATCTTCCCGCAATCAAACAGACACTCCTGAATACTGATTGGGATGTCAAAGAAATTGCATTAGACCATGGCCGATGGCTGTTGATTTGCGATCCACAACCTCCTATTCCTCAGATCCCACCTCAAGAAAGGCAACAAGGTATATGACAAAGGTTTTTAACAAATACCTCATGAAATTTTTATGGATTGTGGGGATCATAATTCTTGCTTTCATCCTGTTTACATGTATCCAGCTCCAAACGATCCAACTCCCGGAATCCATGACCGGCAGCCCTGAAGTGATTGATTCCATCCAACAGCAGGACCCCCAGCATTTCAGTTTTATTTTAATGGGAGACACCAAGAGCGGGACTGCAACCATGGAGAATCTTTTAGAGATCACGGCTCAGGAAACCCCCGCATTTGTTGTTATTCTCGGCGATTTTGCCTCCAAAGCAACGCCATATGCGCATCGTTTTTTTGCCATGGAGGCCCAGGAATACGCCAGCCGTATCCCTATCCTTGTGATTCCCGGCAACCATGACGTAGATACCGACGGTCCTTTCACCTTAACCGATTTTGAATCTTTATACGGTCCCGCTAACAAGTCTTTTCGTATCGATGGATATTTGTTTATTCTTTTGAATAATCTGGATGATTATAATAAAGATGGTCAGTATATTGATTTTCTGGAAAACACCATTCAAAGCCAGGAGACTGTTCCTGAACATATTTTTGTCTTTATGCATATCCCGCCAGCCGGATTGAACGCTCCTATTATGGCCGGAGAATTGATTCAAAGTGAACGTTTTTTGGAGACCGTTCAAAAATATCATGTGGATTACGTCTTTTGCGGGGATCATCATGGGTATGTCAAGACAAAATTCAATGGCGTCAATTTTATTATCTCCGGCGGCGGCGGAGCCAACCTGCGCGGTACACAGGGCCATTTTCATCATGCCGTCAGGATTGCGGTCAATGGTGATGAAATCGATGAAACGGTCATTGCGGTAAAACGAAAAATCGAAACCCTCGAGATGCTTGAGCAGAATATAGCAAATTATATCTGGGCACCTTTTATGGAACATCCATTTTTATCGAGTGGAATTCTTATCGTCATCATTTATTTTCTTTTTATTCATTCCCATAGGCAAAAAATAGTGACCTCTTTAAAAAAAACACCCTGAATGATATAATATCTCAGTGAACAATGAGTCTCGGATTTTTATTTAATAATGAGAGTATGAATATCCCAAAAAATGCAGGATAGCGGACAAAATTTGATCGGTAATGAGATTGTTATCGGGATTACGATGGGTGACCCCGGCGGGATCGGGCCGGAGATCGTTGTCAAGGCACTGGCCGACCCGATGGTTCGGCGGTTGGCCAAATTTGTCGTCTTCGGACTGGCTGAGCATTTGGAATATGCCGCTGACCTGGTCGAGGTGCAGCCCTTCTGGCTTCGTCATCCCCATGAAAAACTCAGCCGGGACTACCCCCGCCAGGTCGTAGTAGCTGATTACGATGAATATTCGGTTCCTTCATGGATTCACTGTTCGACACGTGTGTCAGGGCAGGCCTCGATGCAGTTTTGTATGGACGCGATTGAGGCGACCAAGGACGGGTTGATTGATGCCGTGGTAACCGCCCCTATCAGCAAGACAAGCTGGCATCTGGCCGAAAGTCCGTGGACCGGGCATACAGAAATGCTGGCCGACCAGTGTAAATCCCCGCGGAAAGTCATGATGTTTGTAGCCGGACCGTTGACGTTAGC
>ENA-ORCU01000613-ORCU01000613.1-marine-metagenome-genome-assembly--contig:-NODE-613-length-12531-cov-3.299422_pt1 | contig 12531 bp, 6 predicted proteins | sample MGYA00248631_ERZ508512 | MGnify/ENA primary metagenome ERZ508512 (study PRJEB26183, sample SAMN06268844) | marine metagenome | isolation source: Tt an P1 anaerobic enrichment on pine from sediment taken...
CCCGGTCATCAGCGATTTGAAGCCGAAATTTGTTGTGTCGGGTTAATTGCGTGCCATATCGGCCCTGAAGGGGCCGCACATACCAGCCCCGGGCATCGCCCGGGGAATTATGGCATCCACTCTATTTTTTCAAGCACTGAAAGGGCGTTACAATAAGGCGTGTCGGGTCTGTATTGTGTCTTCAATTTTTTCCTGCCTGTCATGAGGAATACGCTGAAAGGCGACTGCTTTGGCTCCGGGTCCAATGGCTGCCCATCAAACTCCCTGTTAATTTTTGTCACGCCTTTTCAGGGCTCAATGATTAAATTTACCGGGGTTCCCCGGGCGTTGCCCGGGGCTGGTATGTCACGCCCCTTTCAGGGCTTTTTCCCTGCGGGCTGGATGGGGGCGTGTCGCCGGAACGGCTGATCGCTGAAGCGATCACTACAAACCTGTTTGGGGTGCAGGCTGCTTATCTCCTTTGTAATTTGTGACCCTTCACTGCGAATTACTACAGGTAGAGGCACAGCGCGCTGTGCCCCTACCGGGCTGAATCGTTCCAATCCGACTGGATCGCCATGCTGTGGCTTGAAATTTCAACTGTTTTTTCGATTACGATTACGATTACGAGCACGCACCACGAACAACGAACAACGAACGAAGCACCAAGAACAAAGCACCAACCAACACTGCATCAACTCTGAAGCTGGTTGAGTTTATAATAAAATCCCCGGCGGCCCATCAGTTCCGTGTGGGTGCCGCTTTCAATGATTCGCCCCTTGTTGAGCACCAGAATTCGGTCTGCATTGCGAACGGTGGCCAGGCGATGGGCCACTACGATGGACGTGCGTTTGGCCATGAGTTGAGCCAGGGCCGCCTGGATTTTCTGCTCGGTGTCTGAATCGATGTAGGATGTGGCCTCATCGAGGATGATCAACTCCGGGTCCCGGGCAAATGCACGGGCGATGGAGAGAAACTGCCTCTCACCGCTGGAAAGCGTTTTCCCGCCTTCGCTGATCCGGGTATCCATGCCGTCGGGAAGGCGGTCGATCAACTCCCTGCACTGGGAGACGGTAAGCATTCGATCCAGTTCGGTCCCCGAGAGACGGCGCCCGTGCTGGTTGATGTTGTCCCGGATGGTTCCGGAGAACAGAAACGGATCCTGGGTGACCAGGGCCATCCGTGATCTCAGGGTCGCGGTGCTCATGTCCCGGATGTCCATCCCGTTGATTTGAACCCGACCGGCGGTCGGATCGTAGAATCGGAGAATCAGGTTGATCAGCGAGGTTTTACCTGATCCGGTGGGCCCCACCACCGCCACAGTCTCCCCGGCCGTGATCCGAAACGATACGTCCCTCAGCACCGGCTCATCCAGCACGTAGGAGAACGATACGCTGTCAAAGGCGATGTCCCGGATGCGGCCGTCACCGGCTGGCGCCGGCCCGGACGGTTGCGCCGGCTGGGGGAGCTGCTCGCGGTTGTCCAGGATCAGAAAGATGCGCTCGGCTGATGCCAGGGCGTTCTGGAGAATGTTGTACTTTTCCGCAATATCCCGGATCGGCCGGAAAAACATGCGCATGTAGAAAATAAAGGCGGACAGATCGCCAAGGCTCATGGTTTCCGTAAGGACCCGGGATCCGCCGAAATATATGATTCCGGCCAGGGCCACCGAACCCAGCATCTCGATGATGGGCAGAAATACGGCAAACACCTGTACCTGCATCATGCCGGCCAGGTAGTTTTCGTGGTTGGTTCGGGAGAATCGTTTGAAATTGTTACGTTCCTGTTGAAACAGCTGGACCACTTTAATCCCGCCGAGGGTCTCGGAAAATCGGGTATTGATCTCGGCGACCTTTATCCGAAGCGTTCGAAACGCCTCGCGTGACCGGGAGGCAAAGTAAATTGAGGCCAGCAGAACCACGGGCAGGACGGTATAGGATATCAGTGCCAGCTGCCAGTGGATGCTCAGCAGCACGGCGGCTATGCCAATGAGCAGGAAAATGTCCTTGAAAACCGTGGCAATCACCGAGGTGAAAAGCTCGTGCATGTTTTGAATATCGTTTGTTACCCGGGTGACCAGCCGGCCGACGGGATGGCGGGTAAAGAAACTCACGGTCATGCTCTGGATGTGATCAAACAGGCGTGTTCGAAGGCCGTGCATGACCATCTGGCCGGTATATTCCATCACCATGGCCTGGAGAAAATTCAAGATGAAGTTGGTCAGAATGATCGCCAGGAAAGCCGCCGTGAGCCAGGCCAAACCGGTCATGTGCGGCTCTCTGAGAATTGCCCGTTCGGCGCTGGAAAAATCCTCCAGTGCTGACAATGCGATCCAGGCCGATTCGCCCTCTATTTTGAAGCGGTCGGCGTTGGCCTGGACAATGGTCCGTATGTCCCCGTTTTTAAGATCCACCTGCAGATACCGCTGCCGCTTGTCGGGTTCCTTTTCCGGCCGACCGGCCGGTGTTTCAAACGGAGTATACTGGGGGACAATGTATCGATCGATGGCAATCTTGGTGATATATGGCAGCGCAATGTCCATCAGGGCGATCAGGATCACCAGGACCAGCGAGGCTGATATCAGGAGCTTATACGGTCGGATGAATGGATACAGCCGGCGAAGCAGTTTAACGTCATAGGTCCGGCCCAGTTGCTCTTCTTCAAAATGCCCGAAATCAGTACGCATGAAGCTCCTCTTCGATTTGCTGCAGGCGGAAGGTGGCGGCGTAATATCCGTTCAGTCGCATCAGGTCGTCATGGGTGCCGAGTTCCGATACGCGACCCTGGTCAAGGGTCAGGATCCGGTCGGCGAACCGGACCGCCGACAGGCGGTGGGACACGATGATCAGGGTCTGTTTTTCGGCGACCGACTGGAGTGTATGGACGATTTCATGACCGGTCTGAGCGTCGACCTGGCTGATGGGGTCATCGAGGATCAGGATGGCGCGCTTCAGCATCAGGGCTCTGGCCAGAGCAACACGCTGTTTCTGACCACCGGAGAGAATGACTCCCTTCTCGCCGACAACCGTGTCGAGTCCGGCTGGAAATGTGCGGATCGTTCGGTCCAGGGCAGCCTCTTTCACCGCACGTTCGATGGTGGTCCCGTCGGCGTCCGGTGCGCCGAAAGCGATGTTTTCCCGAATGGTGCCGGCGAACAGGAACGGCTCCTGGGGCATGAATGAAATCGACGCCCGCAGATCCTCCACGCGGTAGTCTCGAATATCCGTGCCGTCGATTCGGATCTGCCCCCGCGTGGCATCGAACAGGCGGGGAATCAGATTGACCAGGGTTGTTTTGCCGCTGCCCGGCGGGCCCACTACGCCCAGGATACCGCCCGGTTTCAGATGAAAGCTGACATCCTGAAGGGCATTGGGCGAATCGCCATTTGATCCGTACCTGAAATCCACCCGGTCAAATTCGATGTCGCCGTTCTTTATGCCGAGCGCTTTCGGAGTGCCCGGGTCGGTAATTTCCGGCTGGGTCCGGAGAATCCGGTCTACGCGGTCAAGGGACGCTTTTCCCCGCTGGATCAGGTTGGTCACCCATCCCATGGCCATCATGGGCCAGGTGAGCAGGCCCAGGTAACTCATAAAGGCCACGAAATCCCCGGGGGTTATGGCGTTCAGAATGGTCTGCCGCCCGCCGACAAAGAGAACGATGGCCATGCTCAGGTTGGAGAAGAGCAGCATCATGGGATAAAACGAGCCGGTGATCCGGACCAGTCGCAGGTTTTCCCGGATGTAGCGCCCGGACATAGTGTTGAATTGGCCGGCGGCCTCCTGCTCCCGGGTGTATGCTTTGATAATCCGGATGCCGGCAAAGCGCTCCCGGGCCACCTCGGTCAACTCCGAAAAGGCGGCCTGAACACTCTGGTATCGCTGGTGCATCTGCCGGCTGAAAAATCGGGTGCCGAATATGATGAGCGGTGCGGGAATCAGCACCAGCAGAGTGAGCTGTACGTGGATGTAGGCCATGAAACCCACGGCGGCGGCGCCCAGGACAACGGCGTCGGTCATGGCCACGACCCCCATGCCGGTGGCCATCCGGATATGATTGATATCGTTGGTGGCGTGAGCCATAAGGTTGCCCGTGGCGGTGGTGTCGAAAAAACGGGCGGAAAGCGTTTGCAGGTGAGAAAAAAGCCGGTTTCTGAGCCCCTCTTCAACCAGCCGGGAAAGGCCGATAAGATTTCGACGCCACAGGTAACGAAAAACGCCCATCAGCAGGGCCGTTGCGACGATATAGCCGGCATACGTGAGCAGACCGACTGGCTGGGTGCGAAATCCGGTCAGGTCATCAACGGCCCATTTGACGATGCGGGGGATGATCAGTTGGCAGAAATCCACGGCGATCAGGCACAGCACGCCGATGACAATCCGAAGCCGGTTTTCGGTGAAATAGGGCTTTACCAGTTGAAATGAATTCATCATGAGATCCTGTTCTGGTGGTGTTTCCAACAGGGCGAACGCTGCCCGGTTACGCCCCTGTCCGGGAAATACGGACTCGGTGCCGGAGCGGCTCGGCGATCATTTATTATAACACAATGCGTTGGCATTCAAACAATTGAAAATAAATCAAAACGGCACGATCGTTCGTTGACTTTAATCGGGCCGATTGTTATGTTGCACGGTTATGGAATCAGGAAAGATAGTAGAATTTATCGACCGTCAGAAAATACTGTGCGCGGTTGTTCTGGAAGTCAAGAAGCAGCGTCTGCGCCTGTTGACGGAAAACAACCGGGAGGTCAACCTGTCCGCGAACCGACTCTCCCATGCCAGCGATCTGCGCCTTGAGCTGTCCTCGGGCCGAACCCGTATGGTGGCGTCGCTGAAAGAGATAGCCGAGCGCCGGAAGGCGCTGATCGATAAGGTGGATATCAAAGAACTGTGGGAGGTGCTGAACACCGAGCAGGAATGGATCGATCTGGATACCATGACCGAGTTCTGTTTTTCGGGCGAGCGGAATTGCGATCATGAATCCGCCGTGATTCGCGCGTTTTTTGAAAACCGCCTCTATTTTAAATTTGATCACCATCGGTTTTTTCCGCATTCCGAAGCCCAGTTGGAACGGCTGATCGCCCAGGAAAAGGAAAGTGCGCGACGAACAAAGATTATCGAGGACGGCGGCCGGTGGTTCCGGAGCATTGCCGAAGGAACGCTCTCACCGTCCATTGAGACACTGACCGATGATGAAAAGGAATATGTGTCGATTCTCAAGTCGTATTTTCTTTATGACAAGGAGAGCTCCTGCAGTGGCCTGGGGAAGGCCATGGCAGCCCGGGCGGGCCTGGCCACCCCGGATCAGATGTTCCAGGTGCTCGTGGCGGTCGGTATTTTCGATCAGGATGAGAACCTTGATATTCTGCGGTTTGATATTCCGGTTCATTTTTCCACGACGGCCATGGCCCAGGCCGAATCACTGGTCGGCAACGCCGCTTCATCCCTGCTGGGCAATGGTCGGAAAGACCTGACCGAGCTTCCCCTGATGACAATCGATGGCCAGTCAACCCTGGACTATGATGATGCCATCAGCATCGAGAATTTTGGGGATCATTACCGGCTGGGGGTGCATATCATCGATGTCGGGCATTATATCCGCAAGGGTGAACCCATTGACCAGTCGGCCCTTACCCGTGGAAGTTCGATCTACATGCCCGATCGAAAAATTCCCATGCTGCCACCGGCCCTGGCCGAGGGGCTGTGCAGTCTGAAAGCCGGCGAGCAGCGCCCGGCGATCAGTATCATGATCAACCTGACTCCCCAGGCCGAGGTGATTGATTACGATATTATCGCCAGTCTGATCAAAGTGCATCATCAGTTGACCTATTTTGACGTCAACATGATGATTGATGACAATCCGGACATTGTCAGTCTCCGGGATCTGGCCACGAAATTCCGTCAATTTCGGCTGGATCAGGGGGCGGTGCAGATTTCCCTTCCCGACATCAACGTCTGGCTGGACGAAGACGGTGCGGTCAACGTAAGCCGGGTCAACCGGGAAAGTCCCGGGCGGATGCTGGTTGCTGAAATCATGATTCTGGCCAACTGGCTCATGGCCCGGTTTCTGGCGACTCATCAGGTGCCGGCCATTTTCCGGTCCCAGCCGGACCCCAAGGATCGCCTGTTCAAGGGTGACGAGGGAACGCTGTTTCAGAACTGCATGCAGCGGCGTCTGCTCAGCCGGTTTATTCTGGATAACAAGCCGGAGCGGCATTCGGGCCTCGGGCTTGATAATTATGTGACGGCCACTTCACCGATCCGCAAATATTTCGATCTGGTCACCCAGCGGCAGCTGCGGGCTGTCCTGGGGCTGGAGACGCCGTATACCCGTGAGGAGATCAACCGGACCATTCAGGTGCTCGAACAGCCCATGAGCTATGTGTCGACCATTCAGCGATCCCGGCACCGATACTGGTTGCTCAAATACCTCGAGAAGCAGATTGGCCAGCGGGAAGAGGCTATTGTTCTGGCCAAGCGGCGAAACAGCTACCAGATTCTGCTCGGCGGCTACATGCTGGAGTGCGATCTGCCCATGTCCAGCGGGATCGATCTCAGCCCCGAGGACCTAATCCAGGTAAGGATCCAGCACGTCAACGCCCGAAAGGACGTCATCTCCGTATACATGGGGTGATCCGGCGCCGGATCACCTCCGTTTTTATCTTCGCCTCCCACCTCGATGCGTTTACAGTTTATGCTGAATCGTCTCAATCCGGCAGGATCGCCATGCCGCGGTTTCTAATTTTAACCATTGCACATTTCCTGGGCCATACGCGGTTTTCCGATTACGATTACGAGCACGAGCACGCACCACGAACCAAGAACCAGGCACGAGTTAAAAATCGTGCTCGTGCTCAGCGAAGCGGTGCTCGTAATCGTAATCGAAATTTGATTTCCGCACGGGCAGACTTGCGAATCCTTCCGTACATGCCCGGTCATCAGCGATTTGAAGCCGAAATTTGTTGTGTCGGGTTAATTGCGTGCCATATCGGCCCTAAAAGGGCCGCACATACCAGCCCCGGGCACCGCCCGGGGGGAGTCAGCCTCCCTCTATTCTTTCGAGCCCTGAAAGGGAGTTACAATAGGCGTGTCAGGCCTGCATAGTGTCTTCAATTCTTGCTGTCTGTTCTATCGGTATCGCTATCGATTTCCTTGATGTAATAGCCGGCAGAACGCCGTCTATCGTAAGGCGGTACACATCCGGTATGTCGTGGCAAAGTCCCGTGGCTTTTCGATCCCGATCCCGATGGCGATTGGGGATAGCCAAACCAGTTTCTTGGTTTATTGACAGAAGTTAGTGAATAAGCGCTAAAGCGCTTACTACGAACCTAATAGGGATTCGGGTTTGCCATCTCTTGTAAGGGCACAGCGCGCTGTGCCCCTAGCGGGTTGAATCGTCCGATTCCGGCAGGATCGCCAGGCCGCGGTTTGAAAATTCAACCATTGCAGCATATTTCCTGGACCATACGCGATGTTCCGATTACGAGCACGAGCACGCACCACGAACCAAAAACAAAGAACAAAGCACCACGAACAAAGAACCAACCAACCTCATAACATCTTGACCTTTTAACTTTTTTTATCTATATTCACAAACTTAAACAGAGTTCAGTGTCCTAAAAATCGGTTACATCTTTCAGTCCGGCACTGCCGGGTGATTGAGGAGGGTATAGATCAGCGATAACCTACTTATTCTACGGGGATGCGGAACATGTCAGAGAAAATCGGAATTGTGATCGACAGTTGCGGGGATTACCCCAAAGGCATCGTGGAAAAACTGGGACTTCACGTGTTACCGGTCCATATCGTTGTCGACGGCAAGGATCATCTGCACGGAGTCAACATCAGTAACAAGGAGGTGAACCGCAACCTCAAGCGGATGCGAAAGGTTCATACCACACCCTATTTTCCGGGGGAGTGCGCCGATTTTTACGAGAAACTGCTCGAACGATATGATCGCATCGTTGCCTTTTCCATCTCCACCCATCTTTCCGGTTGCTATCGAAGTGCCACCAATTGCCTTAACCTGCTGTATGAAGACGAGGCGCGGCGCATCAAAATTTTTGATCTGGGCGGGGTGAGCCTGAGTCTGGCCATGGTGGTGATCAAAGCGATTCAGCTGATCCGCAAATACAATACCATTGACATCGAGCCTTACCTGGAGCGCTACATCAAGGAGGCGACCATGTGGGCAACGGTGGACAATCTGGTCTGGTTGAAAAACGGCGGTCGGGTCAGTGCATTTGCCGCATTTGTCGGCGGGATGCTGGATATCAAGCCGCTGATTTCCCTTGAGGACGCCAAGCTGCAGCCAAAGGAAAAGCACCGGGGCAAGATCACTGCCTTGCGTCGCATCGTTGAACTGGCCGAGGAACGGTACAATGAACTGGACGGAAAGGCCAACGTCTGGATCGGCCATTGTGAGAACCTCAATGAGATTCTTCGCACCCGCGAGATTCTGGCTGAGCGGATCGGTCTGGAGCCCCGAAAAATTCCCGTGGTGGAGGTCGGTGCCACCATTTCGGTCCACACCGGTCCGGGAAGCGCCTGTGTGGCCATGCTGCCGAAGTAGACCCAGGCCCCCTGCGGGGGCGGTTTTGAGTTCCGGGTTCCGGGTTCCGGGTTCCGAGTACCGAGTACCGAGTACCGAGTTCAGGGTAGGGGCACAGCGCGCTGTGCCCTTACGGGTTTAAAGTTCAAAGTAGGAGTAGGCATTGCGCCTGCCCGGCTGACCTGTGGTACCCCGTCCTGTAGGAGCGGTTTTAACCGCGATTCTGGTAAAATCAAATCGTTCACCCGCTTTCCCCTTTTCGAATCAAAATGCAGATGACCCGGCCGGTTTCCACGGTTACGGTCGCCCCGGGGGTGGTCAGCGTGTTGCTGACACCGCGTGATCCGCCAAACTGCAGGGTGGCTTGATTCAGAGGGTATTCCATGCCGGTCAGGGTCACGCCCCCGACATCGTCGCCCAGGGGAACCAGTGACAGGGTGTCCCCCGGCGCGCCATTAACGGTCAGTGATTTTTTCCCCTGGATGATCCGGATTTCCTGGGGGCCATCGACCAGCCGGCATGCGATACCGGCTTGCTCGGCGCGGATCAACAGGAGCATGTTGGTCAGGGTCATGTCCCATCGCCCGCCAAGGGCGCCGAGTATCAGAATTTCATCCGGACCGCGGGATACGGCCAGATCGATGGCCAGTTCCAGGTCGGCCTGGTCTTTTCGGGCCGGGTACCGGATGATGTCCACCCCATCGGCTTCAAGGTCCGCCAGCACCCGGGATCGGGCCGAGTCCAGATCACCGATCACCACATCCGGTCGAATACCCAGCGCACTGCAGTGATTAGCCCCGCCGTCAGCAGCGATGATGAAATCATCCGGCCGCAGATGCAACCGGTCGCTGTCCGGATGGTTCAGGTTCCCATTGGCGATGATGATGGTGCGGATAATTGTGGGTTGGTGGTTGATGGTTGATGGTGGCATGGCAGTTCCGAGTTCCGAGTTCCGGGTTCAAAGTTCCGAGTTCAAAGAAAAAACCAGTTCAAGGTCTCGGGGCAGGGTAGGGGCACAGCGTGCTGTGCCCTTTTTAGTTCCGGGTTCCGAAATCTCAAATTTGAAATTCCCCCTTCCGGGGACAGGCCTTGCGCCTGCCTGGCCTACCGTCGCTGCCCCATCCTGCAGGAACGGTTTTACCGCGATCCCTGAAAAGACAGGCTGCCACCATCCACAATCACCCCCCCACCATCATTCCTTCCCATTTTCCCACTCCACGATATATTTTTTGACGGTTCGCCGGTCCAGACCGGTTTTCCGGGCCACGGCCTCGAAGGTGCCGTGGCGGCGATAGAGCAGGGTGCAGTAGCCGGCCAGAAGGTCCTGGGCGTTGATTTCGCCGCGGACTATGCTGCCTGTAAGCCTGTCGGCCAGCTCCGGCCCGTTGGGAAGCCTGTCGCCCATATAGTCCCGCTTCAACAGTACCCGGCGGACGCACTGTTCCAGTTCCCGGACATTACCCGGCCACTGGTAATCCCTTCCCAGGCGCCGTTCGATGATTTCCTTGACCAGGCCGGCAATCTCCGGTGAGGGACTGCCGATCAGCCGGGTAACGATGAGCTCGATCAGATCATCGAGTTCATTGGGATCTTCCTGGATGCGCTGGTGAAGAGATGGAACCGTGATGATATCCGAGCAGAGCCGGTAAAAAAAATCGTCCCGGAATCGGCCTTTTTCCCGGATATCGTCCATGGTCCGGTTGGTGGCGGCAATGACCCGGCCGTGAAACCGATGGGTATGGTGGCTGCCTACCGGCGAAAAGACCCGATCCTGGAGCACCTGGAGCAGCTTGATCTGGATGGGCGCGGAGATTTCACCGATTTCATCCAGCAGGATGGCCCCATGGGGACTGCAGCGGTCGAAGACCCCCTGATAGTCCTCGATGGCGCCGGTAAAGGCGCCTTTTTTGTGCCCGAACAGTTCGGATTCCAGAAGGGTTTTAGGAAACCGGGAAAGGTTCAGGGAAACAAAGGAATGGGTAAAGCTTTCCACAAAGCATCCGGTCTGGGGATCGAACGGGATGAAGCCGGACCGTCCGATGGCCATGGCCGCCGTTCCCTTGCCCGAGCCGGTACCGCCGAGAATCAACGTGGAAAAGTCCTCCATCCGGCTCCAGAGATACCGGTTGTAGAGATCCAGGTTGTGCGTAAAGACGTTAGTCCACAGGTCCAGTCGCAATTGGGTCATGGCCTGGCTCCGGCCGACCAGGTTGCGGTAGATGAAAAAAAAGGCGCGCCGGAGTTGATAGCCCAGCGCAAAATAGCGGAGGGCCTCTTCCTCTGAAAACCCGCGTTTGTGAAAGAGCGCCAGGGCCGGTTCGGCAAACGGCACCTTGATGGGGGTATCGCCTGCCTGGATCTGGGCCTGGATGTGATGGTCGAAGTCGCTCCGGTAACGGTAAAAAAATTCAAAAAGAAATACCGCCTCAACCAGAGGGCGGTCCGGGCCGGAAAAGTTATTAATATTTGATTTTTCATCCTTTTCAAGGGATTCGATAGCCCGGTTCACCTCGCTGATGGCCCGGTTCAATCGCTCCCCATTGTCCTGGCTGGGCGCAAAACCGGCGATTTTCCGATCCAGATCCATCCGCTCATCGCTGAACGGGTTCGCCAGACCTGCCCGGCGAACCAGACTGAAAAATTCCTTTTCCGCGGCGGTCAGTCGTTTCTGCATAGCTGTTTTTTCCGTGATTGCCGGCGCAAACAAGTGAAACTCGTGCGTGCCTGAAAGCGTGCGAATGTGGTGGGCGGTGCCCACCCTGCCGCAATATTGTGTTTCGTGGTTTCCGTATCGAGTCTTCCTGGTACGAGGTCGATAAATGTGGGGTGGTCACTGCCCACCATTTTATCGTGATCCCAAGGGAGCATACATTATGTGAACATGCGATGTACAGAAAATGTTCGTTTTTGCCGGATATCTCCCGGGTGCCTTGGGTATGGGAGATCGTAAATCATCAACATTATCAGCGGAGACGGCGGTAATCGTCCGGGTGGCACGGCTTTTGATAAGACGAAGGAAGCTATTTTTTTGGCCGCCGCCTGCCGGGCGTTTCGATGGAAAGTCCGCCATCGTTTCATCCGGTGAACCTTTCGGAAAAATCCGCACAATAGCCTCGGCGGCTCAACCTGTTTGAATTCAGAGAACAATCAAGAGGAGCTTTTATGATAAAACGTTTACTCGATTCCAGACTGCCGCTGATCGTTTACAACCCCCCGAAGGTTTTCGACCTCAGCTATTTCAAGCGCATTTTTCAGGCCGGCGGCCTGCCTGTTCTGGATACCGAATTTTTTTCACCCAGCCAGATTCTCGAACACCTGAAGGCCCTGGCGGCAAGCAATATCCTGTTTGGCATCCGTCTGTTCGCCCGCAATACCGAGGCGGCGGAAGCCGTCCGGAACATCAACCCTGCCAATCTGGACCAGGTGGTTCTGGCCTACGATGACGCGGCTGATCTGAACGGATGGTCCGCCGAGGGGCTTCCCGGCAAACTCCTGGTGGAGACGATTGACGTCGACATTATCGATGCCCTCGATCCGATCGCTCCTCACGGCCTGATTGTCAAAGGTGGCGAGGCTCCGGGCAGGGTTTCCCGTTACAGCGCCCTGATTCTGATGCAATGGTACCTTGAAAATACCGACTTCCCGGTTTTCGTTCACGGCGGGGTGGGGTGGAACACCGCCGCGGGTATGTTCGCTGCCGGCGCCAGCGGCCTGGTGCTCGATGATCAGCTGTACCTGGCCGACGAGGCGCCCCTGTCTGATAATTTCAAGGCACTGATTGAAAAGATCGAGGAGAACGACTCCACGGTCATCGGTGAGTCCCTTAAAACACGGTTTCGATTTTTTTCCAAGCTGGGCACCCGCATTGTTCGTCAGCTCAAAGAGCGCGAAAGCTATCTGGCCGATCAGGCGGATGCCGAGGCCACCCTTTACCAGGAGATTGCCTCGGCCGTTGTCCCGCTGAACGATGCCGCCTGTGAGCCCCTCCAGAGCCTGTTTTATCTG
>ENA-ORCU01000614-ORCU01000614.1-marine-metagenome-genome-assembly--contig:-NODE-614-length-12527-cov-2.944980_pt1 | contig 12527 bp, 9 predicted proteins | sample MGYA00248631_ERZ508512 | MGnify/ENA primary metagenome ERZ508512 (study PRJEB26183, sample SAMN06268844) | marine metagenome | isolation source: Tt an P1 anaerobic enrichment on pine from sediment taken...
TGCAACGGGGGGTGCGGCTGGCTAGTGGGCGCAGCGGCTCCACCGAACTCACCGCCTTGATTGCTGCGGGCAGCCACCGTTTGACTGATCGGCTGAGTCTGACCTTAAGCGGCGGCTATTATATCAACCAGGCCGACTCCAACGAGTTCGCCGGGGAAGCCACCGACGAACGGACTCTGCGCCTGACTCCGGGGTTGAGCTACCGCTGGGACGAGGATTTGAGCATCAGTTTAGGCTATAACTACACCCGGTTGGATGACCGGGAAGACGATGAAGTGACCAGTCGTAATCTGGTTTTCATCCGCATCGATTATCGTTATCCGTGGGAGTTCTGAGGATGTTCGCCAATGCGGATTATTCAGTTAGAGAGGGCAGGTATGCAACAACATAATTTCTCCGTTCAGGATCTCTGGACTATTTTCCGCCGTCGCATGTGGGCTTTCCTGCTTCCGGTCGGGCTGCTGATCTCCGTGGCTGTAGGCCTCGCTTTGTTGCTGCCGCCGGTCTACAAATCGAGCTCCACGATTCTGATCGAAGAACAGGAAATTCCGCGGGATTATGTTCTGACCACGGTGACCGGTTTCGCCGAGCAGCGGCTGCAGTCCATTACCCAACGCATCATGAGTGCCACCCGTTTGCTCGAGATCATCAATCAGCACGGACTATATGCCGATAAACGTCAGAAATGGACCAGCGAAGAGACCGTGGAGCAGATGCGCGAGGACATCAATTTCGAAACCATCAGTTCGGACGTCATCGACCCGCGCACCGGCCGGCCGACCGCAGCGACCATCGCCTTTCAGCTCTCCTATCGGGCGGGGAGTCCTCGGGTCGCTCAACGGATCGCCAACGTGCTGACCTCTCTCTACCTGGAGGAAAATCTCAAAGTCCGCCAGCAGCAGACCGAAGGGGCCTCCCAGTTTCTGGAAGAGGAAATGCAGTCCCTCAAGGAACAGCTGGAGGAGAGCGATCGCAAGATCGCCCTTTTTAAGCAGAAGCATCTCGACAATTTGCCGGAGTTGGTCGATTTCAACCTGCAGTCCCTGGAACGTACCGAGCGGGATCTGGAACAGCTGCAAATTCAGCTGCGTATGTTGCGGGAGAGGGAGAGCTATTTGCAGAGCCAGTTGGCCACCATCCCCACAGATGAACAGAGCCAGGATCGCCAGCGCCTGGCGGCACTGCGCGTGGAGCTGACCAACCTGCTGGCCCGGGTGAGCGAAGCCTATCCCGATGTGCCGAAACTGAGGGCGGAAATCGCCGAGATTGAAGGACGCCTCGTTGCTTCGAGCAGCGATGCTGCCCTTGCCAACAAACCCGACAATCCAGGCTATGTCACTCTGGCGGCGCAGCTGGCCAGCACCCAATCGGAAATCGGCTCGATCAACGAACAGATCCAGGGGGTGTACCGCAAGCGCGACGATTTTCAGCGGCGGATCGAAGGGGCACCGCGGGTTGAAGAGGTCTACAAGGTGCTGCTCGCCGAACGCAACAACATTCAGCACAAGTTTGACGAACTGTCCAACAAGTACATGGAGGCACGCCTGGCCCAGGGGTTGGAACAGGACCAGATGGGCGAGCGCTTCACCCTTATCGAATCGGCCATGTTGCCGGAAAAGCCGGTCAGCCCCAATCGTCCGGCGATCATCCTGATTGGCCTGATTCTCGGTCTGGGGACCGGCGCCGGCCTGCTGTGTCTGCTCGAGTACAGCGACCACTCGGTGCGAACCACCGAAGAACTGTCCCGGGTGCTGCCCTTACCGGTGCTGGCCGGCATACCGGAGATCGTCACTGCAAGTCAGCTGGAGGCTGTCCGGCGACGGCGTCGTTTAGTGCAGGTCGGGCTGGTGGCTCTGATGGTTTGCGGTGTGATCGTCTTTCATTTTTTCATCATGGACCTTGACGTGTTCTGGGCCAAATTGAGCCGGCGCTTGGCGTAGTAAAGATGTGGCGGTCGCTTGGTACCGGTCACCTTCAAATGTAATGAATCGATTGGAGAAAAAAATGCCCGAACTGCAGCAGCCTCCCGCCACCCAGAAGAGTGGCTGGGTTTCACCCAACTACAACCGTTCGCGTAACGTAACCATCGATGAGCATCAAGCCGTGGAGAACCGCTGCGTAGCGCTGCGCTCGGAACTGCCGGAGGTAGAACACTATCGTATTCTTCGTACCCAGATTCTGCAGCGCACTCGGGAGAACGGGGGCAGTGCTATCATGATCACCAGCCCGCGGACCGGCGACGGAAAGACCCTGACAGCCATCAACCTTGCGCTGAGCTTTGCCCGCGAGTTCAAGAAGACCGCACTGCTGGTCGACTGCGATTTGAGAAAACAGCAGATTCAGCATTGTCTCGGCATCAGTGGCGGCAAAGGGCTTGTTGACTATTTGCTCGATGACTGCCCGGTGGCCGATCTAATGGTCTGGCCGGGCATTGAGAAATTGACTCTCATCTCCGGCGGTCGCACCATCGGAGAGAGCACTGAGCTGCTCGGATCGCCCCGGATGCAGGAACTGGTCGCCGAGATGAAGAGCCGTTACCCGGACCGCTACGTCTTCTTCGATGTGCCGGCGGTGCTTGATGGTGCCGACGCCCTGGCTTTCGCGCCGCTGGTTGACCATATTCTGCTCACTGTGCGAGCAGGGGTGACCGCCAAGGAGGATATTCGAAGGGCGGCTTCGCTGCTGCCTCAGGAAAAGCTGCTCGGCCTAGTGTTGAACGGAGAACAGAAGGAGTAGTAGGAAGTTTTTAAGGGCTTTTTAGAACGATGGCGGGAGGGCTTAAAACCCGGCGGCCTGCTCCGAAAGGATCAGGCCGCCAAGCGTAGGGATGCAAGATTCGGCAATTCATGTTCGTCTCAGGTCCAGGTCTTCGTTTTTAGTAAAGCGAAGATCTTTTTATTTTCTTAGAATCCTGTCGCTGCATAACGACGGTTTCGACCAGCGCCCAGGTGGACTATTTAACCGGTCCGGTGAAAATCCATTCGTTGTTTTGGACCGCTCGGTGGCAATTGATGCAGCCATCGACCTTGCCTTCAGCAAGGATGGTCTTGTCCGGCGCATATTTGAGCCAGAACCAGTCACCACCTTCGGGGTTATAGCCGGTCCGGCGATACATCACCGTAACCGCTGCCAGGGTTTTTTCAGGAGAATAGTTCTCTTTGACCAGAATAGCTCCGTCGGGTAAGTTACCACTTTTGCTTTGCAGCGCGGCAAGTACGTCGGGGCTCACGTAGGTTGTGAGATAGGCTCCATGAGGGTGCTGCCCCTTGTAAAGGGCTTCTTTGCCGGGGAACATGGGCCATTTCTGGTAGTCCTGGGTTGCGGTGATGAACTCGACCAGGGTCCTGCCGTCGGTGTCCGGAAGGGCAGTTGTTTGTTGCTCCGCCGGTTGTTCAGCCGGGGGTTCTTTTTGCTGACGGCATCCACCTAAAGGGCTCAGACAGAGCAGCAGAGTGCAGACTGCGAGTAATCTGGTCATGGCCTTTCTCCTCTGTTGGGCGATTCAAAAAAATGGCTGAAAACTTGGATGAAGTCTAACAAAGCGATATAATTATTCAAGTTGTCAAAATAATGGCACTCTGGGTCTGCCAAGGTCGGTCAACAAGGCTGCCTGCCGCCTTTAAATCGGCAAGGAAAACTCCGGAGTTGGCTCGCATAGTGCATGAAACAGAATTCTATTTTTTATTAAATAGAATCCTATTTTTTATAATGATTATTACTACGTAGAAAGACCAGGATCTCATTGATGACACTATTTCGACTCCCTCGGTTTATGCTTCGTTCCTTAATCTCTCTGCTTGCCTGCCTGCTTTTGCTGGGGGTCGGTGCAAGTTCCGCAACCGTCTCCCGCGATGATGAAGCGTTTGAGGTCAATCGGCAGCGGCTTCTCGCCTACCTGCTGTCTCAGCAGCTGACCCAAAATCACTATCGCGACCAGGCTTTGGATGATCTGTTCTCTGCAGCGACTTTCAACCTTTATCTTAAGCAGCTCGACAGTCAGAAACGATTTCTGCTGCAGGACGATGTCAAGCGATTGCGCGTTTTTGAGCAGCAGATCGATGATGAGATGCTGAGCGGTTATCTGCAGTTTCCGATAGTTAGTGCGGCTCTCCACCGGCAGCGTATCGACGAGGCCGAGAAACTGATTCACCAGATAATGGCCAAGGGATTTGAATTCCAGCGCAATGAAACCCTCCAGACCGATCCCGATAAGCTCTATTACTGCCATTCCATTGAAGAATTGCGCGAGCGTTGGCGCAAGACTTTGAAATATCAGGTGCTCAACCGGTACCTGGAATTATTGGATGAGCAGGATGGTATTGTGGCATCGACGGCCGACATGCCGGCCGATTATCGGATGGATAACCAGTTGCTCGTTGAGGCTAAGGAAAAAGTTCTCAAGTCGATGGATCAGTTGCTGTCGCGCTTGAGAAAGATTACTGATCGTGAATATGTCGATCGGTATTTCGATGCCGTCTGTCGCGCTTTCGATCCGCACACCAATTATCTCGCACCGGCCGAAGAGGAAGAGTTTGAAATCAGTATGAAGGGTTCGCTCGAAGGGATCGGCGCGACTCTGCAGCAGGTGGATGGATTCATCAAGGTGGTAAGTATTGTCCCTGGCAGCCCTGCGTCCCGCCAGGGACAACTGCAGGCCGAAGACATTATTCTGAAAGTTGCCCAGGGTGGCAGCGAGCCCGTCGATATCGTTGACGCCCGGCTGCAGGACGCGGTGCGTCTCATACGGGGGAAAAAGGGCACCGAAGTAAGATTGACGGTGCGCAAGCCCGGGGGGATGCAGCAGGTGATTCCTATCGTGCGGGACGTGGTGCAGATTCAGGAATCCTTTGTCCGGTCGACATTGCTCACCGGTCCGGCCGATCGTGGCGGGAACTTCGGTTACATTCGGATACCGACTTTTTATCGGGACTTTTTTGCCGACGGTAAGGATGGAACACCGCGTAACTGTACCGACGACGTCCAGGCGGCATTGCGGAAACTTGGCGCGCAACAGATCGACGGCCTGGTTCTTGACCTGCGCAACAATGGCGGTGGCGCCCTGACCGACGCTGTGCAGATAGCCGGGCTATTCATCAAACAGGGGCCGGTGGTGCAGATTAAAGACAGCAGCGGCCAGGTAACGGTGCTGGCCGACAAAGATCCTGGCGTGGCTTTTGACGGGCCGCTGGTTGTGCTGGTTAACCGTTTCAGCGCATCGGCCTCGGAAATTCTAGCGGCTGCCCTCCAGGACTATCGCCGGGCTCTGGTGGTTGGTGATCACGCCACCCATGGCAAGGGGACCGTGCAGACCGTTCTCAACCTCGACCGGGCATTGCTGCCGGAAAGTGGAAATCCGTACCGGCCGCTGGGTGCCATGAAATTGACATTGCAGAAGTTCTACCGCGTCAGTGGCGGTTCTACACAAGTACAGGGTGTCGAGCCGGATCTGTTTTTGCCCGACCCCCTGCCTTTGGTGCAGAGCGGCGAACGCTATGCTGAATATGCTCTGCCGTGGGATACCATTTCTGCGGCAACTTATACTCCCTGGCAGTCAGGAAACTTCGATCTGAAAGCGCTGCGAGATGCCAGTCAAAAACGGGTGGTTGCCTCCGCCCGTTTCCAGGTTCTGGAGAACATGCGAAAGCGCAGCCAGGAAAGGGGCGGAAACACCGAGCGCCCCCTCAATCTGGCGGATCTGTGGCAGGAGCTGAATGCCGCCAAGGCTGCTCAAAAGGCGGATTCGTCGGTTCTGGAAACGAATGAATCGGTTTCAGGTAAGGTCGACAGCAATGACTGGTTGAAGCAGGTCGAAAAGGATCTTTTTGTTGGCGAGGCACTGCAGATTCTGGCTGATCTGAATCATATGAAAGTGCTTGGCATAGGGGCGGGGCGTTCGGCAGAACTAGCCCGGTGATTTGAATTGTGAGGCCGATAGGATTTTTTTCGTTAGAGAAATTCTTTGATATGGTTCCATGGTTCGCGACCTGTGATATTATTGCAAATGTTGTTCGCCTTTGCAGTCAACCTTCTGCTGATAGTTTTTAAAAGGCATGAATGTTGCTGGGACTTCAAACAGCATTTCGCCTCGGAAACTTTGTCCCGGCTACGGTGAGGTAAATTATCCAATCTGGTATTAGAGCGATTGATCTGTCGAATGATGATGAAGGAGTCTATTGATGAAAAAGACCTTTTTGCTGATGGTGGGTGTCGTTGTGCTGTTGATGTCGGGTTGTTGTGCTTGCAACAGGGCGGATTGGCCGGAACAGCCGGTTCTGAGCCATATGAATACCGGACAGAAGGTTCAGTATCTGGCCAATGTTAAACAGACCCTTATCAATTTCCGAATGACGGCGGTCGACCTGCAGAGCCATCAGCCGCCCCGTTCAGTCGATGAAGAGCCGGCCGGTTGTCAGCGCGAAGGATTCCACTGCGACGTTATCCGGTACATCGAAGTTTACACCATGCCGATCCTCAACGATGCCGACGCTATGCAGAATCTTGAAACCCGACTCGAAGTTGCCAAGGTCAACCTGCTCGGAGCTTACGCCCTGTATGAAACTGGCAGCTATGGCCAGGCGCGAAAGCTGCTGAAACTTTTCGACAAGCGCTATCGCAAGGATGTTTCTATCGAGACGGCCATGGTCGACAGCCGTGACATGGAATTTGCCACCCTGGGAGAGGGTGCCAGCATGCTGCGGGCCAAACTAGCCATCTGACATCTGTTCAAATATCCAACCGCACCAAAAGGGGACTAACCAGATATGTTCAATACCCTGTCCGATTCCATCATCAATACCCTTACCTATCTCATCAATACTTATTCCGGAGTGCTTCAGGTCATAGTTTATTTCATCATGTTCTGTGTGTTCGGCGTTGCCTTGAGAAAGTCGTACCTTTCTTTCTGCGCTCTGGGAAACGTTGATTTCAAGACCATAAAAAATCGTCGGCAGCTGCACAACCTTACCGACAGTCCGCGATTTCCGGTGATGATTATTGCCGCCTCCTTCTTTGACAAGACCAAGCAGCATTACCTGGAAGAAAAGAACAGCAATACCGGTTCAGAAAAGGTTATTCCGCCGGACGATTTTATTCGCGACGCGGCTTTTCAGCACAGTGAGCGCTATTTCGAAGAAAAATTTCTTAATCCTATCGGCATGATGGCGAATCTTATGCCGCCCCTTGGGTTTATCGGAACCATCATCGGGATGGTGGTGCACTTTCTTTCCAACAGCGGCACCTTAAAGAGCGATCTGGCTATTGCCGGTATCGCTACCGCTCTGTACACCACCTTCATCGGTTTGGTCTGCTACACTTTCCTTGAGTTTATGAAAAAAATTCTTTACGGGCTTCTGCACAAGCGCATCGACGAGGGATTGACGGCTGTCGCCAGTTTCGATCAGGAATAAAGGAAGGGCTGATTCAGGATGAAAAATAAAAACGGTCAAACCTGGCTCTTTTCCTTTACCGACCTGGCTTTTTTATTGTTGATCAGCCTCAGTACCATTCCGGCTGCCGACAGCGTCACCATTCGATTCTCCGAAATGGATGTTCCGGTGGTTCCGGAAAGTCAGAATCTCGGTCCCCTCGGCCAATTGCGCGAGGTCTGGGAACTGCAGGTACATGCCGTCTCCGATGAATTTCCGGTGCCGTACAAGATCGTTCGTTTCGGATTGGGCAGCCGTGGCGATGGTAAGGAGGCCATGTTGCTCGCTCCCGAGGAGCTGGTGCCCGCACTCGAAAAATTGAGAGCCCGAAACGTTCAGCCGATTTTGTTGCCGGAGAAGACCTCGCTCAGCCAGGATCTGCTCTATGCCGCCGGGGCCATGGCCAAGGTCTGGGGAGCAGAGCACAGCGATGCAGTGGTACAGCCCGACGTTTCTGAGGAAGGTTTATAATGCTGGAGATTGGCAAGCAGAGTCTTTACGGTTGGGGCGTCTGTCAGATTCCGATGCCCAGGGCCCGCAAAGATATCTATGGGGATCGCCGTCGCAGCCAACGGCCGGTCGATTTTCCCGATCGTCGTACCAGCGGACTCCTGCAGCCTTTCCCGGCCGTTTTCGCCAGCATTTTGCGGAAAGATTTTCCCGCAGTGCGCACCGCAATTGTGGTGCTGGCCTCTACACTTCTGCTGCTGGCCTTCGGCTTGACAACCCGCTCCACTCCACCGGAGATCGAAGCTCCGGTTCCAGAGCCTGTTGAGATTGTTACCAGAATGCTGAAGGAACCGTTGGTAGAACCGCCGGTTCCCGCGGAACCTGTTGTGGCTCAGGAACTTCCCAGGCCGCAGAGGCAACCGCAGCCGATCGCAGTCAAACCGCCGGTTGTCAAAGAGGTTCCCCCGCAGCCGGTTGCTGTCAAGCCACCGGTCGTCAAAGAGCCCCCCCCACAGCCCAAAAAAATAGTCTCACTGCCACCGGCCAAGGTTCAGCCGCTTCCCAAGAGGGTAGTTAAGCCGAAGGTTCAGGCTGTTGAAAAGCCGGTGGTCATGCCGAAAAAGACCGTTTCTCTGGCCACTCCCCAGCGTCAGGCGCCGCTTTTGTCGAAACCAGCACCTTCCAGTACGGTTCCAAAATATACGGTGCCCACATCAGAACAGCCTCGTGTGGTTACTGCCAGACCAGTACTTGGCCGTCGTTCAGCCGAGCCGCTGGTTGCTGCGCGCAAGGCGGCTCCGGTGGCTGACTATCGCCTGAAGTCAGGAGCTTCGGGTCAGCCGGCGTTGGTACAGGGCAATCGGTTTGCGCCGACCGCACCGGGTACGACCGTCGATCTGCCTGATGCCAGCGGGCGCAGCGGGGACTTTTCCATGCCACGCAGCCAGGGCGGGCATGCCGTTGCTACCGCCGGTCGCTCCTTTGCCCCGAAACCGGGGCACAAGGAAATGAAAATTGCCGCCGTCGGCCAGGTTGCGGGAAGTTATGCCGCTTCAAGCAGCCAGGTTGCAGCGCCTCCGACCAGCGACCAGGTAGGCGGTTTTACCGACGCGGCGCCAAGCTCCAGTATAGACCTGCCGGTTGCGCCAGGGCACAGCGCGGTTTCCACTGTTGCCAGCAGCACAGGTTCCACTGCCGGCGTTGCGCCAGCCGACAGCACGGTTAATTTCGTCGGTGACGGCGAAGCCGGCGCCGATCCGAATCTTTTCATCAGTCTCAATCAGCTCGATGCCTGTGTCGATCAGAGCGAGGAAGACCGCTTGCGCACCGAACTGGCCATTCGGCTTGATGAGGGAGGGGTGTTCCCTTGCGGTGAAATGAAATTTTATATCGACTATGTTGAAACCGGGCAAACTGTGCAGATGCGCATCTATAACCCGCGTAATTTTGCTGATAAATGTGCCGCTTTACTTTCAGCTATTGAATGTATCAACCATTCCAAATAGTGAGGAAGCCTATGAAATTGTTCAGATTCGCATTGATTTTGATGGTGGTTTGTTTGGTTCCTATGCGGTCGATGGCGGAAACGTTGCCCCAGGGGCAATGGGATAACCTGCTTGACGTCACTTATCGTTTCAGCTGGTATCCGCAGGACGATCTGCAGCAACTACTTGCTGAAAAGGGCATAGAATACGGCCAAGAACTTGAGGAATATCGCGATCTGTTGCGGCAGGAACTGCAGCTGCAAACAGGTGCCGCAGACCGTATAGACACTCAATCGGCCGGTGAAGGACAGCAGTGGAAGAAGTATTATCATCTGTCACTGGCCGAATTCTGTCTCTATCTTGCCAACGGCGATCCCCTGCAACTTGAAAACGCCCGTGCGGTCATGGAGATCCTTTCGGGCAAGTCGCAGCAGGCCGACGTAGCATTCTGGTTGTTTCTGTATGACGCCTATCAGGAGATGCTGGCCAAGGACGCACGCGCTTTCAGTAACGCCGTCTACGACCTCTGGCAGAATGTGGTGCTGAAGCTGGAGGTTGATAATCTGCGCATCCAGCGTGAGATGGGCAAGGCCGGCTTCGTCAAGAGTCTGCCTTACCTCTACGAAAATGTCGCTCACCTGATCATCCGCCGGGCCATTGTTGAAGAGCAGATTCCGGGCCTTTCTTCCCTCGGTGTGATCATTCTGTCCATCGAAGACAAGCTGACCGTGGAGAACGGTTACCGAACCGTGGTGGAAGCGACCGTGGAACGGATGCGCGGGCTGAATTCCGACAACTACAACCTCAATTTTGCGGTAGCCTTCCTGGAGGCTATCGCCAGTCGCAACAATTTCGAGGGTGAGCAGAATCCCGATCTGCTGGTGGCTAAATATCAGCGCGCCGACTCCTACTATCGCCTGGCTTGGGAGTGGGCCGATACCCGCAAAGGCAAGGCGGCGGTGCTGAGTCAGCACATGGGTTTCTCCACCTATGTAACCCGCCGTCTCAGTGACAGTGGCGACCCCTTGACGGCGGACCCTTTTTTCAGCGAACTGCCTGCGGCGGCCGACCGGCAGCTTGATCAGGCCATCGCTCTGTACAATGAGCTGGCCGCTCCGGGAGTGCAGGGCGGCGAATATACCTCTGCCGGCTTTTACGAGCGGAACAATTATCTGGCAGCCATGCACAAGCTGTGGGATTCTACAGCCAAGCTCTCCATTATGTTGGCCGGGTATTACGAGGATACCCGGCAGGCTGTACTGCATGGCCAGATCTTCCCCGCCGAAAGTCCGTTGCTGAAATATCTGGCGTTGTTCGAGAAGTATGCACGCAATGATGCCGACATCGTCCCTGACAATGCCTATTTCCTGGCTGCCTTTGCCGCCGGAGAGCTGGCCGATCTCTATCGCAAGCTTGGCGATTACTCCACCGGGGCGCAGGCCAGCGAACTCTTTTTCGCTTATCAACTTCAGGCAGTGGAACTTTTTCCGGTCGATATCGTCGGCATTCTGCAGTTGGCCTATCAGGCTAATCAGGACGGCCGGGTGGAGGACTACTTTGATTACACCAGCCGGATCGGCGAGCGTCTTCAGGAATCGGCAGTCGGCCAATCCGATCGCCAGGGCGATTACGCTGCCATCGTCGGTCAAATGCACGAGGATATCCCACAGGTGATGACCAATGCCTACTCCCTTGTTAATTTCATTCAGGAGTCTGGTGGCACCGAAGAGGGGATTTACCGCAAGGCCCTGGCCATGAACCGGGTGTTGCAGGCGGTAGAAAACAAGGTAGATGATGAATTCGTCGAACGGTTGATGATGGCCCTTGGTCAGGCCGACTTCAGCGAGGGGACTATTGCCCTGGATCCGCAGCTTGCCGAGCCTCTTTCACCGGAGCTGTTCGCCAAGGTACAGTCGATTTTGGCCGAAGTTTCCTCTTATCGTTACAACCGTCTGAAAAACGAACTCTACGCTTCATTGAGCAGCCCGATGCACAAGGTATTGCGCCAGTTGTACTACGATGTGCCGTACCAGCAGCATCAGTATCCGCAACTTCTGGCGGTCATCCGTTCCGGTGCCTGACCGGTAGAGGCAGGGTGAGAGGGGCGTTTTTCCCCTTGACACCTGGAAAGCGATTTGATATCAATACCGGGCTCTTGACGAGCCAGACCAATGGTTCGAAAAGGCCCCGTCGCCAAGTGGTAAGGCAGAGGTCTGCAAAACCTCCATCACCAGTTCGAATCTGGTCGGGGCCTCCAGATAAAAGCAAAAGCCAGCTTTCGAGCTGGCTTTTGCTGTTTCTGATGCGATCGTCTTTTTGCCTGCATCTCCCAGATGACCGCTTCCGTTGATTGGCCCTCCGTGACATGGATGTTAAGATAGGGGAAGAGCGTGAGCAATTATGCTTTTCGCTGATAACGAGTGATGCGGGGAGGAATAGATGCATAGAGCAGCGGCGGTGGCCGGCCAGTTTTATCCCGGCCAGAAAGAGGAGTTACGTAAGCAGGTCAGCAACTACCTGCATCTGGGAGAACAGCCGCAGTCTGCCATTGGGATCATGGTACCTCACGCCGGTTATGTCTATTCAGGCGCCATTGCCGGCCAGACTTTTTCCGGAGTCAAGGTGCCGGACCGGGTGGTGTTGCTGGGGCCCAATCATACAGGCTATGGTGCAATGAAGGCGGTTTATCCGGCAGGCAGCTGGGAGACCCCGCTGGGGGATATTGCTATTGACGATCGTCTGGCCGAACAGATTATTTCCGTCTGTGGCCAAGCGGTTGCCGACGAACTGGCTCATCTCTACGAACACTCCCTGGAAGTTCAGGTGCCGTTTATTCAGATGCGCGCACCAAATGCGCAGCTGGTACCTATCTGCCTCGGGCATGCGCCACTTGAGGAGCTGCTCGACTTCGGTCAAAGCCTCGGTCGCCTGGTGGCCGCGCAAGAAGTTCCGACGTTGCTGGTCGCCAGTTCCGATATGACCCATTTCGAACCGGCCGATGTGGCACGGGAAAAGGATTTGCGGGCTATCGACCGGGTTCTGGACCTCGATCCGGAAGGCCTCTACCGGCTGGTGGCTGCTGAGCGAATCAGTATGTGTGGCGTTGTGCCGACTGTGGTCATGCTCGCCGCGGCTCGCGAACTCGGTGCGCAAAAGGGTATTCTGGTTC
>ENA-ORCU01000616-ORCU01000616.1-marine-metagenome-genome-assembly--contig:-NODE-616-length-12522-cov-3.183929_pt1 | contig 12522 bp, 12 predicted proteins | sample MGYA00248631_ERZ508512 | MGnify/ENA primary metagenome ERZ508512 (study PRJEB26183, sample SAMN06268844) | marine metagenome | isolation source: Tt an P1 anaerobic enrichment on pine from sediment taken...
ACGTCGGGCGACAGCGATAGGGTTTTGTTGGTTGGTCCAAGCGCCCCGGCTACATATCGCGGTTTTGTCGGATCTTTTTGCGTGAACTCATCGGCCACTTCACGCGCCAGTTCGGCCGATGCCTTGTTCATGGCATAAACCCATTTTTCGGTGTGGTAGTCGGCCTGCGAAATTCGGTTGGCATTAAAGGTGTTGGTTTCCAGGATATCCGAACCCGCATCCAGAAAAGCAGCGTGAATCTCGCGAATCACATCCGGCCGGGTCAAGGAAAGAAAATCATTGTTGCCGAACAACTCATTTTTCATCTCCGTCATTTCCTCATTTCGGAAATCTTCCTCTGTCAACTGGTATCGTTGAATCATGGTACCCATAGCGCCGTCAAGCACCAACACCCTGCGCTTCAACTCGTCGCGTATATCCTTCTTTTGTATCATTTTCATCAAATTTTAGTAGTGAGCAGGTGACTTAAAGTCACCTGCTCACTCGCTTGTCAACAATTTTAATTCAAACTCACCGCGAATGCCAATTTGGTCATCACAAACCAAAACGGCGGCCAATATCTCCGGAACATTCTCCGTTCGGTTCAAAACGTTTTCCACGTCAGCGGGTTTCTTAATCCGGTTACCGAAGCCGGAGGTTAAAGCATCGGCAAGCACTGCGTCACCACAAGCAATCATCACTGCATCAGCTTTACCGTAATCCATTGGCGACTTGTCAGCTTGCGTGAAAGTACAAACTCCCAGTGGTGTTTGTTCAGGCAAGACTTCCATGCCGGCCATGCCAGACAGGGGTGATTCGCCGGCAAAAATACTCAGAACCAGAGGGTCTTGCAGCTTGACAAACAAATTTCCGCCGTTCTCAACAACCAATTCACCAATGGAAAAGTTTTCCAGCAGTGCGCGACCAATGGTTTCGCTGAGCAAACCACCAACCGCAGCCATTGGACCCACACCCGCCTTTTCGCCGGCAGCTGCCAGATGTCTGATCATGGCTGGCGCATCGTCCTGAACCGAACATGGTTTCAGGCTTTTTTTGAACAGGGGATTTGCTGTTCCGTAGGCGTTCAGTTCATCCAAAGCAGACCTTAGTGCAGCTACGGCCACGTCAGCCATGTCGTCTTGAAAAGAATTCGGGTCAACCCCAATCCACAGATCGGCTGTCTCCTGCTGAATAGCAAATGACTGAAAACGCTCCCTGGATAAACTGTTTCGATATGTTCTGGCTTCGAATATCATTGTTTTTGGTACGATTAATTGAATGCTGTTGTTTGTATTTCACGAGTTTAAATCCTGAACTCAGGATTCGTTCGACAACTAATAAAGAGGTGGTTAAAAAGGAGAGTATTTTATTTAATCAGCACATGCAGCTATTCGAAAAATACCGAAAGCTCAACAGGAAAAGGGTACTACTTGGCTTATTCACTCGTTCCATTTTTGTCAGTTATGCCGGTGCCGAAGCTCCCGGCGCTTCATTTAATAATTCCGAAAAACAGGATCAATTGATGATTTGCTGCAAATGTAGTGTCAAAACTGATAAATATCAAGAATTGGCAGACTTATGCTTTAAAATAAGCAGGATTATGCGATGAGAGCCACACTGAAGACGAATCAGTGGGAGTAGTGCAGCTTACTCTTCAACTAAATTTTCCCATGGAATCCGGGTCAATTCAATATCTTCTTTATTGGTAGCATAGCCAATGTAAAGGTATTCGTTCCAAACCACACTCTTCGGGTAGCTATAGCCTTCGCGTTTGTAGCGCCCATCGAAACGAAGCGGCTGTTTATCCGCCTCAGCCCGAACCAAAAAAGCCCGGTCAAACAAATGTCCATCCTTGCTCAGTGCTAACACCAGCGGATAACGCTGTTTGCTTCCGGTTGGGTTATTCACCAAAAAAGCGGTTCCGTCGGGGAAATTTCCGGCACTCTGCTTGGCACGTGAATCGGGCATATTTACCAAAGTTGGCTGGGTCCAGCTTTCCCCCCGGTCGTTGCTTACAGAGGCCAACTGCCGGTAGCTGCTGCCCTGATCGCGGAAGACCATCACCACAGCGCTGTCGGACCTGTAAAACCAGCTGGGTTCCAACTCCCGGCTAATGGTTCCATCGAAGGGCAGGTTTTGCATTTTCCCCTTGGTCCATCCGGCGATTCCTTTCGGATCATCGGTGTAGTAAGGAGTCGCGACCAATCCGGGTTGTTTGTGAACCGGATTGATAATCCTTCCGTCGGGCAAAGCATGCGGATCTTGTTCAAAAATCCCTTTCAACGGCCGCCCTTCCGAGTCTAAAACGGGCTTTGGCTCCGACCAATTTATACCATCCGTACTGATAATATATTCGGTGTACCCCTGCTTTTCTCCTTCAAAAAGCTCAGGCCAAACACATAAATAGCCAACCAGCACCTCTCCATCAGTCCACCATCCACCGCTGGTAACGATCCCTTTTTCACGCTTTGGAGCAAGCACCATGGGTGCTGTCCAATCTTTTCCATTTGTGCTTCGGCTATAAACCACGTGCGTATCCGGGGCATCCTCATCCCGGGCTGATGTTTGCCATTGGACATACAGCTGCCCCCGAAAAGGCATCAGCGCCACCGCATGGTTGTAATGATTTTCATGTTCGCCCGGCGAAAAAATCGTGGCCGTTTCCGCTTGAGGAGCAAAACTCAGTCCCAGGGTTCCCGGCATCGAATGATCGAACAAACCTGGCTGAACCTGAAAAGGAACTCCTTCGTTCTGCGCCGTCAAACCTTTTAAAAAAAATAGGTGGATCACAAAAAGTACAGCACACAAAACCAGGTATTTCGTCGAATGTTGGTTATTCATTTTAAGCATTCATATCTTAGGTTGAATGACGAAGATACAATAAAGTTGAAAAATTAAAACACCTGGAGCTGAGACAAAACTTTTCGCTGAAAATCTGCTACTTTTGCAGCTATGATTTTTGAAATCAGCATCCATAATTTTTATAATCAGCAAGATCGTCTGCCGCTGATTGACGTACGTTCTCCAGGTGAATTTGCCAAAGGCCACATCCCCGGAGCCATCAATATTCCGCTATTTTCGAATGAGGAGCGGGCACATGTGGGTACGGTCTACGTGCAGCAATCCAAGGAGAAAGCGGTTGAGTTGGGTTACCAGTTTGTCAATCCCAAGTTGGATTGGTTTATTTCTGAAAGCCGAAAAGTGGCCGGGAAATCGGCGGTCGCTGTGCATTGTTGGCGTGGAGGAATGCGAAGCCGCGCTTTCGCGGAACACCTTCACCAACACGGTTTTCAGGAAGTTTTTGTGATTACCGGAGGCTACAAGGCATTTCGAAATTATGTGCTCGACTTCTTTGAACAACCTTTCCGTTTAAGGATTTTGGGCGGCTACACCGGAAGCGGGAAAACATTCATACTGAAAAAACTGAAAGAACTCGGACATCAGGTGATTGACCTGGAAGGAATTGCCCACCACAAAGGTTCTGCTTTTGGCGCTATTGGCGAATTGGCGCAACCCACGGTAGAGCAATTTGAAAACCGTCTTTTTGAGGAATTTCGACATTTAGATCTGCAGCAACCGATCTGGCTGGAGGATGAAAGCCACAGCATCGGGCGGGTCAAAATCCCGATGGCATTGTTCCGGCAAATACGCCGGCAAATTGTTTACTTCATTCAAATTCCGAAGGAGAAGCGGGCACAACACCTGGTTGGTGAATACGCTTCGTTTGGAAACGACCAACTGGCATGGGCCATCAACGGTATTGCCAAGCGGCTCGGTGGCCAGAATGTACAGCGTGCGCACAAACTATTGAAAGCGGACAACTACTACGAAGTGGCTCTGCTGGCCCTTCAATATTACGATAAAGCATACAGCCGCGGAGTGGAAAATCGCAATCCGGAGCTGGTTTTCAAAATCCCGCTGACGGATATGAACCATTCAAAAAATACCCAATCAATCATCAAATTTGTTGAAAAGCATGAACAGCATCAAACTCACACAATATAGTCACGGCGCAGGATGTGGCTGCAAAATATCACCCAAAGTACTCAGTTCCATCCTTCAAACCAAGCTGGCTCCTTTTGAGAGCCGCCATTTACTGGTTGGCAACGACAGCCGCGATGACGCCGCAGTCTACGATATGCAGGACGGAACTGCCATCATTAGCACCACTGACTTTTTCATGCCCATTGTGGACGACCCTTTTTCCTTTGGGAAGATTGCTGCCGCCAATGCCATCAGCGATGTGTACGCCATGGGCGGAAAACCGCTGCTGGCTATTGCTATTTTGGGTTGGCCGATCGACAAATTGCCTCCGGAGATTGCCCAACAAGTGCTTGAAGGCGGGCGTGAAACCTGCATGGAAGCCGGCATTCCGCTCGCCGGTGGCCACAGCATCGACAGCCCCGAACCCATTTTCGGGCTCGCTGTAACCGGCCAGGTTGCCATCAATCAGTTAAAACGAAACGATACGGCTACCGAGGGATGTGTTTTGTTGCTGACCAAACCGCTGGGAGTCGGAATCCTTTCGACCGCTCAAAAAAAAGGCCAGCTAAAAGCCGAGCACAGCCATATTGCACCCGAATCGATGATGAAACTAAATAAGGTTGGATTGGACCTGGCTGCGATTTCGGGTGTAAAAGCAATGACCGACGTCACCGGATTTGGGCTTTTGGGCCATTTAACCGAGTTGTGCGAAGGCAGCCGGCTTTCGGCTGAAATTGAACTGGACAAAGTGCCCCGCTTTGCCGAAGTGCAGGAATACATTGAGCTGGGTTGTATACCCGGAGGGACCCACCGAAACTGGGACAGCTACGGAACGAAAGTCAAGCTGAAAAACGAAAGCGACAAGCTGCTGTTGTGCGACGCGCAAACCAGCGGAGGACTGCTGCTGGCGGTCGAACCCGACGCGCTGGCTGCGGTGACAAAAATTTTAGCTGACAACAAGCTCAACACCACCGTTTTTGGCCGTTTAACAAAGTCGAAAGAGAATTTGATAAGGGTGGTGTAAGTTTATCGATCAAGCGGTTTCAACCGCTTGATCGGTAAAATCAAATCAATTGCTTCAACAATTCTTCTTCCAGTAAAAACATGGATTGTTCTCTAAAATTATTAAAATCAAGATCCACATATTCCTGTGCAATCTCTTTCTTCACTAATTTTCCGTTTCTCAAACCCGCATAATCCCGAAACGAAGAAAATTCCCAATCTTTAGGACTGAATACCAAACCCGCCATAACCGGATTCTGATGAATATACAGAAAACACGCTGTTGCATAGTCCATTTGCCCTCCAAGATATGATCGATCTAGCGGTTGAAACCGCTAGATCGATTACGCTAATAATACTCCGCCAAACCTTCGGGAATCAATTCGTAGGTCATCATTTGCTGAATGGCTTCGTCATAAGATTCCTCATACGCCAGCTCACCCTCAATTAGCTGTTCGAACAGCTGCAGTTTTTCCGCATCAAGCGCGATGGGCAACGCCGCCGGACGACGTTCCACCACAACTCCCTTTTCATCATTAAGTTGAATGATTGCAAACTCGTTCAAACCTGTTTCCTGTGGAAAAATATGACTGACATGATATTCAAGCAAAATCGGTAATTCAAGTGTTTTAACCTCATCCAAAATATAATGATGAAAGCTCAGCTCTTGCCGTTGTTCGTCAAAAAAGGCAAGCTGTTGTGCAACCAAGGCGTCCATCTCAGCCAAAACAGCTGCTTTTCTTTCAGACGGAACTTTGACAAACAGCTTTCGGATAAAGCCATTGTCCGTAATCTTTTCCCAGGGTTTTACTACCTGTGGTGCATGTTTCTTGCGGTTGGCCGATTTCTGGTGCCGGTTTTTGTACACAAAAGAACAGTAGTTAACGGGTAGTTTTAACCCTTCATCCAGAGCAAATTGAATCAATCTCAGGGCTGTCAATTCCGAATCCAACACCGTCACTTTTTCGCCGTGGATGTAGGTGTAGTCAAATTCAACCAACTGGTTGAAATTGTAAGGAGTAAGTCGCATTTGGTGAAAATTGACATGATTGACACCGAGGCCGTCCAGCTCGCGAAGTTTTTCTTTCAAAAGTTCTTCCTCTTGTGGAACAGCCGGAATTTCGACTGTGACGACCGGAATTTGTCCGACAGCTAATTTTATTTTGTCGGTTTTATATTCGGTGGCGCCAATGTCAAAACGCATTTCATCCAGTCCGGCCAGTTTCAAGGCTTCCACCTTTTCAGAAGTCAGCAAAATACCATTGGTGTACAACCAAACGTACACTTGCTGGCCAAAAGCCGCTTTCACCGCCTGCACAAAAGCCAGGCTTTTATCAAACGAAATCAACGGTTCGCCACCCGATATGCTCACGCCTTTGAAACCAAACTTTCGGATGTAATCCACATAGGTTTGGGGCTCATCAAAAACGAGCGTATTGGTCTCCGGCCGGGCCAAATCAGTCTGTTGCACAGGGCAATAAAAACATTTCCCATTGCACAGGTTGTTAATGAAAAGACAGGACCACTGCCCTTGGCCACAAAGCTGACACCCCTTTGAAAGTTTAGTCACATCTACTTTGCTGTTATGAAATCCCCACTTGACCCTGCTTTCAATGGCCGACAAAATGGTTTGTCGTTCCTGCGTAGCAGTCGCTGCTTCTTCCGGTGAAGGGAACTTCAAATAATTGTATTTCACCTGGTACTCCTCCTGATTCCTCAGCAGGTGCCGCTCTTTTAAAGGCGTTAACCCATTCATTCAAAACATCAAATAACTGGCCGCAAATATAGTTTCAAAATGAATTAAAAAAACAGGAAAATGATTATTTATCTTTCATCTCAAAATCAAACAAATACAAGGCTGGCTTGTCTCAATAAGAAGAACCACTAAAACAACAAAACATGAAATTCAGGATTGAAAAAGATACCTTGGGAGAAATCAACGTACCCGCCGATAAATACTGGGGAGCGCAAACTCAACGCTCCATTGAAAATTTCCCGATTGGTCCGGCAGCCAGCATGCCCATTGAAATCATTCACGCTTTTGGCTACCTAAAAAAAGCGGCCGCGCTGACCAATGAAAAGCTGGGCGTTTTGCCCAAAGAAAAAAGTGTGCTGATCCAGCAAGTGTGCGACGAAATTATCACCGGCAAGCTCGATGATCAGTTTCCCCTGGTCGTTTGGCAAACCGGTTCCGGCACGCAGAGCAACATGAATGTCAACGAAGTGGTGGCCAATCGGGCGCATGTTCTGGCCGGCAACAAGTTGGGTGAAGGAAAACCTCAAATTCACCCCAACGATGACGTGAACAAATCGCAATCATCCAACGACACCTTTCCAACGGCGATGCATATCGCTGCCTACAAGAAGTTGGTCGGCCACACCATTCCGGCGATTGAACTGCTCCGAGATATGCTAAAAGAGAAATCGATACAAATGATGCAGGTCGTCAAGATTGGTCGTACCCACTGGATGGATGCCACTCCTCTCACTTTGGGACAAGAATTTTCAGGCTATGTTTCTCAGCTAAATCATGGTTTGAAGGCCCTGAAAAATACGCTTCCTCACTTGTCAGAATTGGCTTTGGGAGGTACCGCAGTTGGCACGGGCCTTAACACCCCTGAAGGTTATGCCGAAGAAGTGGCAAAAACCATTGCCCAATTAACCGGACAGCCTTTTGTAACGGCTGAAAACAAGTTTGAATCGCTGGCTGCTCACGATGCTATTGTTGAGTCGCATGGCGCCTTAAAACAATTGGCCATCAGCTTAATGAAAATTGCCAATGACATCCGGTTGCTGGCTTCCGGCCCACGTTCAGGCATTGGAGAAATCACCATTCCGGCAAACGAGCCCGGCTCTTCCATCATGCCCGGAAAAGTCAATCCCACGCAAGTGGAAGCGTTGACTATGGTTTGCGCACAGGTGATGGGTAACGACACGACCATTGCAATCGCCGGTTCAAACGGACAATTTGAGCTGAATGTGTTTAAACCCGTCATGATCAACGCGTTCCTGCAATCAGCCACCTTGTTGGGTGATGCATGTCAAGCCTTCAATGGCCACTGTGCTGTTGGCATTGAACCCAATCAAAGCAGAATTGATGCGCATCTGAAAAACTCACTTATGCTGGTCACTGCACTGAATACGCACATCGGCTATGAAAATGCGGCCAAAATTGCCAAAAAAGCGCACGAAGAAAACAAAACACTGAAAGAAGTCGCCATTGAATTGAATCTATTAACTGCTGAGCAATTTGACGAGTGGGTGGTACCGGGGAAAATGGTTGGGAAGTTAAATCCCTGAGATGATTTTCGCAATCGATGAATTTATTTCTTGTTCACGTTGCCGATGAAATATTAGGTATCATGTTTTGACAAAGAATTAACACTAGTTGAAATACAATAATTGTATATCTTTGCAATATACATGAACGGAATATTGGATAAATGTAGCGGCTTTGAATGGGATGAAGGGAATTCCTTAAAAAACTGGATGCGCCACCGTGTAACGCGGGGAGAATGCGAACAGTTTTTCTTTAATGAACCTTTATTCGTATTTGATGATACGAAACACTCAAAAGTTGAACAACGCTGGTTTCTTTTGGGAAGAACAGATGCCGACCGACCTTTATTCCTGGTCTTCACAGTCAGAGAGAAATTAATACGTGTTATCTCTGCCAGAGATATGAATAGAAAAGAAAGGGAAATCTACGATGAGCAAGCTTAAAGAAATACCGAGTTTCAAAAGCGAAGAAGAGGAAAGAGAGTTCTGGGCTAACCATGATTCATCGGAATACGTGGATTGGAAAAAATCTAAAAAGGCGGTTTTTCCAAACCTGAAACCTTCCACAAAAACCATTTCCTTACGTTTGCCTGAACATGTTCTCGATGAACTAAAAATGCTCGCACGCAAAAGGGATGTACCCTATCAATCACTTATTAAGATGTTTTTGAAAGACCGGTTAAACGAGGAGTTGAGACACTCAAGATGACGCTCACCTGTTGCAAAGAAATTTTCTACCTTTGCAAAAATTTCTCAAATCAATGGAAAATCAGCTACAGATCTACAATACATTAAGTCGCAAAAAAGAAGTTTTTGAACCCCTTCACCCGGGCAAAGTCGGCTTGTATGTTTGCGGCCCCACGGTTTATGGCAAAGCCCACCTTGGACATGCCCGTCCGGCGGTAACCTACGACCTGCTTTTTCGTTACTTGAAACATATAGGCTACAAGGTTCGCTACGTGCGTAACATCACCGATGTGGGCCACCTGGCCAACGACGCCGACGAAGGTGAAGACAAGATTGCCAAAAGGGCACGGTTGGAAGAACTGGAGCCGATGGAAATTGTCCAAATCTATACCAACGACTACCATAAAAACATGCAGCAGCTGAATGTGTTGCCGCCCAGCATCGAGCCCCGTGCAACAGGTCACATCATCGAACAGATTGAAACTGTTGAAAAAATTCTGGCTGCCGGCTATGCCTATGAAAGCAATGGTTCGGTTTACTTTGATGTGGAGAAATATGCCAAAGATTATCCATACGGTGAACTTTCGGGACGAAAGACTGAAGATCTGCAGGCCAACACGCGGGTACTGGACGGACAAGACGAAAAACGTTCGTCATTGGACTTTGCTATCTGGAAAAAAGCCGCGCCCGAGCATATCATGCGGTGGCCTTCCAAATGGAGCGATGGTTTTCCGGGATGGCACCTCGAATGTACCGCAATGAGCTGCAAATATTTAGGAGAAACTTTTGATATTCATGGGGGTGGATTGGACCTGACCTTTCCCCATCATGAAGCTGAAATTGCCCAGGCCAAAGCGGCCCATGGCCATGATGCTGTGCGCTACTGGATGCATAACAACATGATTACCCTGAACGGCCAAAAGATGGGTAAATCTTTGGGGAACGCCATTTCGCTGGAAGAATTTTTCAGCGGCGACCATCCATTGCTGGAAAAAGCCTATAACCCAATGACCATCCGCTTTTTTATGCTGATGGCCCATTATCGCAGTACCCTCGATTTCTCAAATGAAGCGCTTCAGGCAGCCGAAAAAGGAATGGAACGTCTGCTCAAAGCTGTGGAAACTCTTGAAAAACTGGAGGCAAAAGGCGAATCAACGGTCGATGTAAAAACCCTGCAAGAAAAATGTTATGCGGCTATGAATGATGATCTCAATAGCCCGATCGCCATCGCCCATTTATTCGACGGCGTGAAAATGATTAATTCCATTGCCGATGGAAAAGCAAGCATTTCGGCTGATGATCTGGAATTGCTCAAAACCTTATACAACACCTTTGTTTTTGACCTGTTTGGTTTGAAAAAGCCGGAGCAACAAGGTGGAGTCAATACCGAGGCTTATGAACACGCGATTGACCTGTTGCTACAATTGCGCATGGAAGCCAAAGCCAATAAAGACTGGGCGACAGCTGATAAAATTCGCAATGAACTGACCAAACTTGGATTTGAGGTAAAAGACACCAAAGACGGGTTTAGCTGGCAATTGAAGTAAATAAAAAAGCCCGGTCAATGAATAGCCGGGCACCTGTTTTCTTTGCTTAGTCGATTAAAAACTAAGCTTTGGGCCCATCCCAATCGCCTACTCCCATTGCCTGCAGTGCGCCTACCCGAATCGGTTCAACAGCATCATTCAATGCCTGAAACCCAAAATCGAGGCCGGCTATTGTCCTCAATGGTCGTTTACCGGCAGGGGTATTGATCAAATCCTCAAAGATTTTTACAACGACCATGGGATCAGTCGGAGCATTTGAATCCTCAAAAAAACTTTGAACCTGCCCACCAAAACCTTGAATAAACCCAGCTACATGTTCATAATCCGAAGCAATTTTAACATCCTTCGGCTGGACAATATTGGTGAAAAAATTCGTTGAAAACGGTCCCGGCTCAACAATCACCACATCGATTCCCAAGGGGGCTAATTCATAGCGCATCGCTTCGCTCATTCCTTCCAATCCCCACTTACTGGCATGATATACACCAAATCCGGGGAAAGCTCCTCTTCCGGCAGTTGAACTCACTTGAATGATCAAGCCCGATTTTTGCTTTCTCAAATTGGGTAGAACGGCCTTGGCAACACGAATGGTTCCAACGATATTTAGATCCAACTGTTGCAGCACCTCTTCGGAAGAAAAAGCCTCCACCGGCCCGCCATATCCATATCCGGCATTGTTGATGACAACATCCAAAGCCGGTAGCTGTTTGACGGCAGAATTAACACTTTCATCCGAAGTAACATCCATGTCGATGACATCCATGTGAAGATTGTTGGCATTCGTAAATTCCTTTAATTCTGAAGCTTTTCCGGCGTTTCTTCCTGCCATATTCCGCATGGTCGCATAAACCTGATGTCCCTTTTCAGCCAGGTATTTAGCTGATTGATAGCCAAATCCTGAACTGCAGCCTGTAATCAATATTTTTTTCATAATCAATAATTAAATAAAAAGATAAAACCCTATCTTAAGTGAACATCCGTTGTCTTAAACAGTTCAATTTGTTTTTCGAAACCTTTCAACTAAAAATCTATTAATCAAAAATTTAGTAAACCTCTTGACCTGACTATTGTTTTAGTTCTTAGAATTATAATTTATAACAAAATCGAATATGAAAAATTCAGTTATTCTAGTGCTATTCGTTAGCCTGTTTTCGTTTACTCTGAAAAGTTATGCGCACTGTGAAATTCCCTGTGGAATTTATGGCGATTCTCTCCGTATCGAACAAATTTCGGAACACATCACAACCCTCGAAAAATCGATGAACCAAATTAATGAGCTCTCAAAAGCCGGCGATAAAAATTACAACCAGTTGGTGCGTTGGGTCGTGAATAAAGAAGAACATGCCCAAAAGATTCAAGACATTGTCAGCCAGTATTTTTTACACCAACGAATTAAACCAGTCGATCCGAGCGACTCAACGGCTTACGGAAAGTATATCAAGCAGTTGACGCAGCTTCACCAGTTGCTTGTTCTGGCGATGAAAGCCAAGCAAACCACCGATTTGAGTGTCATTGAAAAAATGAGAAGCACCTTGCATGATTTCTCCCACAGCTACTTTGGAGACCACGGGCATTCTCATTAAAGATAACAAACTACAAAAAAGCCTCTCCATCGGGAGGCTTTTTTGCTTTTTTTATTCTCAGGAATATGACATTCCTTCTTTCTTTAAGCATGAAATAAGATTAAATTGCTTCTTCCAATTTGAAATAAATTATGAAGGCAATTGTAAAAAGTAAACCTGAACGAGGTCTTTGGATGGAAGAAGTCCCCATGCCAAAAGTGGGTCACAATGATGTGTTGATAAAGATCAAGAAAACAGCTGTTTGTGGTACCGATTTGCATATCTACAAATGGGACGAATGGGCCCAAAACACAATCAAAACCCCGGTCACTATTGGGCATGAGTACATGGGCGAAGTGGTTGAAACCGGAATGGAAGTTGATCGTGTTCACGTGGGTGAGCGGGTAACTGTTGAAGGCCATATTTCGTGCGGATTTTGCCGAAACTGCCGCCGTGGCCGCCAGCACATTTGCGACCATACG
>ENA-ORCU01000620-ORCU01000620.1-marine-metagenome-genome-assembly--contig:-NODE-620-length-12494-cov-2.729806_pt1 | contig 12494 bp, 9 predicted proteins | sample MGYA00248631_ERZ508512 | MGnify/ENA primary metagenome ERZ508512 (study PRJEB26183, sample SAMN06268844) | marine metagenome | isolation source: Tt an P1 anaerobic enrichment on pine from sediment taken...
ACCACCGGTGTCGCCGCCAGTATCCCCGCCGGTATCCCCGCCGGTGTCGCCGCCAGTATCCCCGCCGGTGTCCCCGCCAGTGTCACCGCGGGTATCTCCGCCGGTGTCACCACCGGTGTCGCCGCCAGTATCCCCGCCGGTGTCGCCACCGGTATCCCCGCCGGTGTCGCCGCCACCGGTGTCACCGGGTGGCCCGCTGCGGTCATTATCGTCGCCGCCGCGGGTATTCTCTGCAATCGTTGCGGTGGGAAGGTCGCTCAGCACCTGAGCGAATGCGGGGCATTGCTCGGACGTCTGCTCGAGCACCGTTACGAAATCCCGGTGCCGCTGGATGTATCGCAGCATTCCCACGGTCACGGTCCCGCATTCGCACAGGGCCCCCGGAGACAGCGATTGTTTCGCCGTCCGGATGTCACACTGGGCCGTGGCGCTGCTGGCCGGGCCTGAGGCCACGAGCAAAGCAGTCGTCGAGGCTGATATCGCCGCAAAAAGAGATTTTTTCGTAACCATGGAAAACCCCGTTATCACTCACCCATATTCAACGCCTGCACGGCATGAACATTTTTTTGTCAAATTCAGGCCCGTAGTTTGCCATGTTTTTGCCCAAATTTACACTCTGTTAAGCATGGTTTGCCCCCTCATTTCGCCCAGCACACATCTGGTGGAGGGGGTTTCCTCAAGAACTAGCAGTTGTGGTTTCCCGTGGATTCAGGACGCATTCCAAACACAAGCACGCGGGCAGAAAGAACTGGAAACAATTGGTGACCAAATTGGCAACAATTGATTTCAACGGTTTTGTACCCACGATTCGCGGACGAAGTCCTGCCATGCTCCAGCTTGCGGTTGTTCTGTGCCGCGGGTGCCGATACCTCTGTGTGTGACAACGTGGGAGAAGGCGGCTTTCATGAAGTGGTTGGTGCGGGTTTTCGGGCTTCTCATCCTGATCGCGGCCGTGTTCGCCCTGGGGCTGCTGATGCTGCCCGGCGACCGTATTGCGCAGGTGGCGGTGGACCAGCTCAGGGCGCAGACGGGCCGCGAGGTGGTCCTGAGGGGCAAGACCAAGGTCAGCTATTATCCGGTTCTGGGCGTCAGCACCGGCGCGCTTGAGATTGCCAATGTGGACTGGTCGGAAGCCGGCCCGTTCATGGTGGCCGACAGCCTGAAGGTCGGCGTGGACCTGATGTCCCTGATCGACGGCGAGGTTCGGATCACCGGGCTTGAGGCGGTCAATCCCAGCCTTCTGCTCGAAAAGGCGAAAGATGGCCGGGTGAATTGGAAAACCGGCGTGGAAGGCGTGGCGCCCTCGGGGCAGCCCTCCGGGGCCAGCAACGCCCTAGCCCTGTCGCTGGACCGGGCGCTGATCACCGGCGGCCGCCTGGGCTATCTCGATCATGCGGCGGGCAGCGAAGTCCGGGTCGATGACCTGTCGCTTGATCTGCGCTGGCCGGAATATCGCGGCGGGGCGACGTTCAACATTTCCGGACGGCCGCAAGGCGCGTCCCGTGTGGCGGTTTCGGGCGAGGTCGCAGACCTGGCCGCGCTGATCGAAGGCGAGGGAACCGAAGGCAAGGCCGAGACAAGCGCCGGCGGCGGGGCAATAACCTTCGAGGGCCGCGTCGGCCTGCCCGCGCAGCTGGCCGGGGCGCTGAAGGTGAAGCTGCCGGATACAGGCGCCTTCCTGGCCGCGCTTGGCGTCGGCGGCGTAGATCTGCCGCGGGGGCTGGGGCGCAGGATGACGGCCGAGGCAGAGCTGACCCTGACCGACCGGATGGCGCTGAGCCTGCACGGGCTGGACCTGAGGCTCGACCACAATACGCTCAGCGGCGAGGTCGAGGTGGACCTGGCGCAACCGGTGCCGGAGGTCACGGCCAGGCTGTCGGCCGGAACGCTCGATTTCTCCGGGGCGACAGAGGCCGGACCGGCAGGCGCAGGCAGCGCCCCGGGCTGGTCGAAGGCCGCGATCGACGCCAGCGCCCTGGGCGCGTTCAACGGGCAGATCTCCCTGGCCGCGCAGGGGCTGCGCGTGGCGGGGCTGAGTTTCGGCGCGGCAAGCCTGTCGGCCACCGTCGACCGCTCCCGCGCGGTGATCGGCCTGAACCGGCTGGCGGGATATTCGGGAACGCTCACCGGACAGGTGGTTGCCAACAACCGCAACGGGCTGAGCGTCGGCGGATCTGTCAGGGCCAGCGGGGTCGAGATGCAGACCTTGCTGACCGATCTGGCCGGGATCAGCCGTTTCACCGGACAGGCCGAGGCGAATGTGGATTTCCTGGGCGTCGGCAATTCGGTGCATGCGATCATGAATTCGCTGTCCGGCAAGGGCGGCGTCTCGATGGGGCGCGGCACCATCAAGGGGATCGACCTGGACAGCCTGATGCGCAAGGGGCTGGCGACCGGCGGCACGACCGTTTTCGACAGCCTGACGGCGACCTTCACGATGGACAAGGGCAACCTCTACAACAAGGACCTGCTGCTGAAGCTGCCCCTGATCTCGGCCACCGGGGAGGGCCGCGTCGGGCTGGGAGCGCGGGACATCGACTATCTCTTCACCCCCAAGACGGCGAGCGCCGAGGTGGAAGGCGGCCTGGTGATCCCGGTCCGGATTCGCGGCCCGTGGTCGGGGCCGAAAATCTGGCCGGACATGGAAAAGGCCATCGACCTGAACCTGAAAGAGGAAAAGGACGCGGCCAGGAAGAAGGTCGAGGAGAAGGTCAAAAAGGAACTCGGGCTTGAAACCGAGGAAGGCCAAAGCCTTGAAGACGCGGCGAAGAAAAAGCTGGAGGAAGAGGTGCTCAAGGGCCTGGGCGAGATGTTCAAGTGAGCGGCGTCTCAGCGCGGTCTCCTTCAGCTCCCGCGCCGCTTGACCCTGTGATGATGGCCTTTGGCGCACCACATCACCGCCTTGCCCCCGCGGCCGCCGGCCACCTGTGAGAGCCCGCGGATTTCGGGCCGGCCTCCGCATCCCGGGGGGTTCCCTGGCTGACCCTTGCCCCCGCCGTGCGGTCCGGGGCATGCCGCGGGCCGCGGGCCGCCCCGTCGGTCATGCTCTCCGCCGCCTCGCCCATCGCGCCTCTCAACGTTTGAGCAGCCGCCGCAGATGGGCCAGCGGCCGGGTGTTCAGCACGTCCCGCGCCTCCAGCCAGCCGCGCCCGGCCTGGCTGATGCCAAAGCGCATCATCTCCAGCCCGTCCGTTGAATGAGCATCGGTGCCAATCGCCACCTTCAGCCCCATGTCGCGCGCCATCTTGCAGTGGATGTCGTCCAGGTCGAGCCGGCTGGGATGCGCGTTCAGCTCCAGGTAACAGCCCCGCTCCCGCGCCGCCCCGATCAGGTTTTCCAGGTCGATCGCATAGGCCGGCCGCTCGTTGATCAGCCGCCCGGTGGGGTGCGCGAGGATCGTGAAATGAGGGTTGTCCATCGCGCGCAAGACCCGCTCGGTCTGCTTCTCGCGGGACAGGGAGAAGCCGCCGTGAATGGCGCAAACGGTGTAGTCGAGCCGCTGCAGCAGATCGTCGCCGTAGTCGAGGCTGCCGTCCTCGTGGATGTCGACCTCGCAGGATTTGAGGATGCGGATCCCCTCGATTTCCGCGTTCAGCCGGTCGATCTCGTCGATCTGGGCGGCCAGCTCGTCGGCGCTCAGCCCGCCGGCAATGGTCTGGCTCCGGGAATGGTCGGTGATGCCGAGATATTCATATCCAAGGGCGCGCGCGGCCTCGGCCATCTCGCGGATGCCGTATTTGCCGTCGCTGGCCTTGGTGTGGCAATGCAGGTCGCCCTTGATATCCTCCAGCCTCACCAGTTCGGGCAGTTCGCCCTTTTCCGCCGCCGCGATCTCGCCGCGGTTCTCGCGCAGCCGGGGCGGGATGAAGGGCAGGCCGAGCTTGCCGTAGATCTCCTGCTCGGTCTTTCCGGCGATGCGGTCTTCGCCCTCGAACAGGCCGTATTCGTTCAGCTTCCAGCCCCGGCCGATCGCGCGCTTGCGCAGGGCGATGTTATGGGCCTTGGAGCCGGTGAAATACATCAGGGCCGCGCCATAGCTGACCTCGGGCACGCCCCGCAGATCGACGTTGAAGCCCGAGTGCAGGGTCACCGTCGATCGTGTGGGGCCGTGCGAGACCACATCGCCGACCTCCTCATAGTCCACAAACCGGTCGCTCACGGCACTGTCGCGCGCCGCTGTGACGAGGATGTCCAGATCCCCGACGGTTTCCCTTTCCCTGCGGAAGCTGCCCGCGACGGTGACCTGCTTCACGCCGCCGAGCCCCTTGAGATAGGCCAGCAGCGGCGCGGCGATATGTTCGGCGTCGATCAGGCGCAGCCGCCTTTCGCCGGTGGCGAGCCTGTCGAGCTGCTCCAGGATATGCGCCTCCGTCTTCGCGCCGAAGCCCGGCACCGCCCGCAGCCGGCCCTGCCCCGCCGCCTTGCGCAGCGCGTCGAGCGTATCCACGCCCAGCGCGTCGTGCAGCGCCTTCACCCGTTTCGGCCCCAGCCCCGGCACGCGGCGCATGTCCGACAGCCCGGGCGGCACCCTCGCCTCCAGTTCCTCCAGAAGCGCGAGCGCGCCGGTCTCGGCCAGTTCGGCGATCTTGCCGGCCAGATCGTCGCCGATGCCCGGCAGCGCCGAGAGGTCCTCGCCCTGCGCGATCATCGCCGCCGCGTCGTGCGGCAGGCCCGCGATGGTGGCCGCAGCATTTCGATAGGCACGCACGCGGAACCGGTTCCCGCCCTCAATCTCCAGAAGGTCGGCCAGCCTGCGGAACGCCTCGGCAATCTCTGCGTTATGGACCGGCATCGACCGCCTGCGGATCAGCCCTCAAGCAGGAAACTGATCTTGGCGTTGATCCGGTACTTGGAGACCTTGTCGTTCTCGACCGCGGCCTCCATTTCCTTGATGTAAATCGACTTGATGTTGCGGACGGATTTTGCCGCCGTGGATACGGCCACCTGGGTCGCATCCTCGAAGCTTTTGTCAGACTCCGCCAGAACCTCGATCACTTTCAGCATCGACATATCGTCTCCTCCCTCGATTTGCCGTCGTTTTCCGGAAAGCTCCCGAAAACGGCTCAAGCATAGGAAATCGAGCAGCGCGACGCGTTGACCTCGGTCAAAGGCCTTCCGAATCCCTTTCGGCCCGTCCCGGTCATTGACCGGGACGGCACGGGGCCGCCGCCTGCGCCCCATGGCCGCCAGTCGCGGCGAGCGCAGCGAAAGACCGCTTCAAGCCCAATAAGCCGTTGAGGGTGCGGTGGTGGCCTACGGCCTGCTCGCCAACTTTTCCCGCTGCGACAGCCTGCGGTGCCAGCTGTCGTTCTCGACTTCCGAGAGCGCCTCGCGCAGCAGGCTCTCATAGGCTCGCTTCTCAAGCCGTTTCTGCTCTTCACTGAGCCGATTGCGCTGCAGGAGCCGCCTCGGCGCTTCGCACAGGGTTCGAAGCGTGTTCTTTTTCGTCTTCACATCGTCGACGGCCCGCGACAATGACTCGAGCGCGTTCGCTTCGGAAACGGTGTCCAGGGACACCTGGTCCCCGACCAGGAGCCTGACCATGGCGTCCCCCGACTCGGGGTGCAGTTCGGAAATCCGTTTGTTGATGGCGCGGGCCAGATCTTTCTGGGAGGCCTTCAAACGTCTTTCGTTGATACAGAGGAACATGCCGTTGCCGCGATAGGACAGCATGCCGCCGTCGGCCAGCAGCGTTTCCTGCGCGGCCATGGCCACATCTCGAACAAGGGAAAGGAACTCTTCGGAAGAGATCTTCGCGTACAGCGCTTCCGCCGCCTCGATCTCCACCGCGACAGCGGCCATCCTGGAGAGCTGCCGGCGCGACAGCTGCTTCACGTAGTTTTCGAATTCATGATAGTCGATCGCGGCATCCACGCCGGGCAGCGCAATCGGCTGATCGAAACGGATGTCTTTGAGTTCCCCGCCCATCCCCTTCAATTCGCCCGCCATGAAAGGCCGGTTCTTCAGGCGCTCCTTCTCATAAGAGACCTTCTGAGCCTCCTGAATCCGGCTCCGGAGTTCCATGAAGTCAAACGGCTTGGTGACGTAGTCGGTTGCACCGGCCTCGAAAGCGTCGTCGAGGTAGCGTTTTGCGTGCATCGCCGTGAGCATGATGATTGGCGTGTGCTCGTAACCCGGGGTTTGACGGATCAGCTTCGTCAGGAAGATCCCGTCAATCTCGGGCATCTGGATATCGGCCAGGAAGCAGTCAAACTTTTGCTCCGCGTCCCCGATCTTCTCGAGGGCTTCCTTGGCGGAAGCGGCGGTCGTTACGTCGTGATAGCCGGAAAAGGTCAGGATCTGCGTGAGAAGCTCCCGGATGGACTCGTCATCGTCAATCGCGAGTATTCTCATTTTCCCGTCTCCGACCAAAGTCCCATACCGCAGGTATCCTCCAAGAATGTGTCGCAATTTCGGCTGGATGCTGGAGAATTCGAGGAAGCCCGGATGGAAACTGGGCCGAAGGGGGCCTGTCGGCCTGGGCCTGCCCTACTGGGCTGGTCACATCTGCCCTGGTCGATTCGCTCCCTTCCCAATGGTCTTTCGGAGGATTGGTGCGTGTCCTTGTCCGAATGCCTCAGGCCGTGACCCGGCAGGGCGAGTGCCCCCCAACGGGCGCAATAGCCATCGTCCCGTTCCCGGGGCTGGCTTGTGAAGCGACCAGCACCAACAGGCCGCCCCGCGCGCGCGGCTCAGACAAATCCGGAATTCGAGCCCCGAAAACGGAATCGATGTGGCCCGGCTGCGCGTTCCGGACCACATCCGCCTCATCATTGGCTCTCGCAGGGAAATCCCTGCTGCCCCGGTCAGTTGGCGGCCGGGATCGGCTTGAGCTTCAACTCGTCATCCGAGGCGCCGATGAAGCCGTATTTGGCGTAGATTGCCTGCGCTTCGGCGGTGCCCAGATAGGCAAGGTAACGCATCGCGTTGAACGGGTTGCGCCCGGTCTTCAGCGCGCCGATCGCATACCCCACGCTGTCCTGCTGGTTCAGCGGCGCCGGGATCGCCACGCCGTCCACCTTGCGGTTCTCGGCCTTGGCATGCACCACCTCGGTCGTCCAGACGATGCCGACATCGGCCTCGCCCGCCTCGATCCGGGCCGGCGTCTCGCGGTGGTGGCGCTTGGTGAACCAGGTCTTGCCTGCAACCGCCCAGCACCCCCGGCACTCGGCGCCCCCGGTGACCTTCGCGTGGATGCCCACATCCTTCAGCATCTGGCTGCCGTAGAACTTGAATATCCCCTCGGTCAGCGGGTTGGGATGCGATTGCACGAGGTCGTCGCGGGCGAGATCCTCGGGCCCGCTGATGCCCTTGGGGTTGCCTTCGGCCACCATCAGTTCGAGCTTGTTATGGGTGTAGATCATGTAATCTGACATGGCCCCTTCGCTTTTCAGGATCTTCAGGTGCCCGAGATTCACCGAGGCGAAAAGATCGGGGTTCATGGCGGTGTCCTGCCCCTCGATCTGGCCTTGCTTCAGGATCTGCCCTTTCAGGATCTGCCCCGGCGGGATGGTTTCGACATAGATGGTCGAGATGTCGGGGTTGCGGCTCTGGAAGTCCTTGATCAGCTCTTCCATCACCATGAACTGGTTGCCGGCAAGGTACATGACCAGATCGGCGGTGTAGCTGTCTCCGATATCGCCATATTCGATGTCGCCGCCGGACACGAAGGTCCTGTAATCCCTGCTATGCCCCGCGTCTTCGGCCGCCATGGCCACCACGGGCAGCGCCACGACCGCCAGCAGAGCCAGCGATCCTCTTAGTCCTTTTTTCATGTTGTCCTCCCTGATGCCCGTCTCCCCACGGGCCCTTGTTTTGATGGTTCGGAAGGGCTGCGCCTTCCGCCTTCAAGGGTCTCAGACGCGGGGCGGGGAGGATACTCGGGATATTCTGGTATTAGCTGCGCGGTTCCCCTCGGGAAAACCCGAGGTCGTAGCCAAGGCGCGTCGCCATCTGGACCAGGCGGGTGGTCGTTCCTGCATCGGTCTTCTTCAGAAGATTCGCACGGTGAAACTCCACCGTCTTCTGGCTGACGCCAAGCATGCTGGCGATGCATTTGGATGGCTGCCCCGAACAGATCAGGGAAAGGATCTCGCGTTCCCGGGGCGTCAGCCCCTCGAACCGCTCCCGGGCCCTCAGGATCTCGGGGTCATCGGTCTCCGGCTCGCGGGCAGAAGGGTCCGGCGCCTGGGCGTCGGAGGACCGCACGGGCACAAGGCGCCCGCGCAGCGCGAGCGCCGTCAGGAATGTTCCCAGCACAAAGGCGATGGCCATCGTCACCTCGCGGGGCCAGCCGGCGGGCGCCGGGGACGTTCCTTCGCGCAGCTGATAGGCCGAGACGAGTTGGCGAACGCCCGCGTAGGGAAGCGGGGCGGACCAGGCGTCCTTGAGGCCGAAATCCCGCACCACGCCCGGATCCTGGGTCTGCAGCAGGGCCAGGGACACCTTTTCGCGCAGCTCCTTGCTGACGCCCGATGCGACAACGAAAGGCCATTCGGGATAGAGACGTCCGGTGACCTGAAACGGATAACCGGGCTGCGACCGGCTGTTCAGGATTGCGAAGTCGTCGATCCTGATCCGCCCCTCGGCATGGAGGCTTTCCAGCAGCCCGCTTCGAACCACACCGGCATCAACATCGCCGGCCGCGACGGCTGCGACGATCGCGTCCTGGGGAAAGCCCATGAAACGAAGCGCGCCGAGATCGGCGAACGCGTCAATGTTTTGCTCCTTCATCTCGAACCAGGCGAGCTGGAAGCCGCCGAAGGCATCCGGGCTTACGGCGGCCAAGCTCTTCCCTTCCAGTTCGCCCAGTGTCTGCATCCCCGAGTCCCGGCGCGAAAAAATGACGGTGCCATAGGACAGGAGCCCTGCATCCTCTCCGGGCAGGAGCCGCTCACGGGTGGCTAATGCACTGAGAGGATGTTTCTCGGCGAGGGCCGCGAAATGGCCAGGGTTTGTGATAAGGAAATCGATCTGCTTGGAGGAGAGCTTTCCGGGCGCAGAGATGAGCGTCACCGGAACAATCTCGAAGTCCCAGCCGTCGACGGCCGCGGACAGGTATTCCGATAGGGGCCCCCAATACTCCTGGGCCGTCTCGGCCCCACGATAAGCGAGCACGCCCAGCCGGGCGGCATGAGGTTCCGACTGCGCCACACTCATCTCCGCCGATGCCTGAACGAATGCGACGATTATGATGGCCAAGAAACAACGCACAGGCCGGCACGATCCTCCCTTGCTGGACGCAATTCTCCCGTGACGAGGGCCAAGCATAAACCAAAATCAACTGCAGTGTTACTCTTGAGCTCGCTTGCAGCCAGCGCCCGCAATCCTCCGCATGCCAAGCTCCTGCGCATGCCCCTGCGGGCGGAAGCGGAGCGTGCGGCGTTGCCGCGACCTGGTCGTCTCACGGCCCGATGCGGACCTGGACCCGCAGCGCCGAAAATGCCGGGCGAACACAAGCCGGGCCTAGTGAGAACGTAGTATATTGTTCTTGAAGCACAATTTGGTGCCCCCAGAGAGACTCGAACTCCCGACCCTCTGATTACAAATCAGATGCTCTACCAGCTGAGCTATAGGGGCACTGGCCCGGATGTAGCCGCCCGCCGGGCCCCGCGCAAGGGCCCTGTGGCTCAGGCGCGGCTGGAGCGCGCCAGCAGCAGCACCGCCGAGAGCCCCACGCCGATCACCAGCAGGGCCGCCGGCGAGGCGTCGCCGAGATTCTCCAGCGAGGCCTTTTCATAGACCCGCGTCGCCAGCGTGTTGAAATTGAACGGGCGCAGCAGCAGCGTGGCCGGCAACTCCTTCACGCTGTCCACGAACACCAAGAGCAGCGCCGTGCCGACCGAGCCCCGGATCAGCGGCAGGTAGACCGCCAGCAGAGCCCCGCTCGCCGTGCGTCCCAGCGAACGCGCGGCCATCGGCAGGCTGGGCGTGATCCGCCCCATCGCCGCGTCCGCCGCGCCCTGCGCGATGGCGAAGAAGCGCACCGCGTAGGCATAGACGATCGCCACGGCAGAGCCGGTCAGGACCAGCCCGATGTCGAGGCCCAGCACCCGCTCGGTCGCATCGGCCAGCGCGTGGTCGGCCGCGGCCATCGGCACCAGCAGGCCGATCCCCAGCACCGCGCCCGGCGCGGCATAGCCGATGGTGGTCACCGGCAGCAGCATCTTGGGCAGCGCGTGGCCCGTCAGGCGCACGCCGTAGACCAGGAACAGCGCCGCCGCCACCGTCAGCACCGCGGCCAGCCCGCCCACGGTGACGGTATTGCCCAACGCCCGCAGCAGCCCGGGGTCGAGCCAGCCGTCGCCCGCGGCCAGCGCGTGATGGGCGATCACGCCCACCGGCAGCACGAAGCCCAGGCCAAAGGGCAGCATGCAGGCCAGGCTCGCCGCCAGCGCCGGAAGACCCTTCAACTGGATCGGCACGACGGGGCGGTGGTGGCGCGTCAGCGCGTGGAACCGCAGGCGCCGGCGCGAGGCCTTCTCCAGCCCCATCAGGGCCAGCACCAGAATCAGGATCACGCTGGCGATCTGGGCCGCGCCGCCGGCATTTCCGCCCTCCAGCCAGACGGTGAAGATGCCGGTGGTCAGGGTCTGCACGGCGAAATAGTCGACCACGCCGAAATCGCTCACCGTCTCCATCATCACGATGGCGGTGGCCGCGGCGATGGCCGGGCGCGCCAGCGGCAGCCCCACCCGCAAGAACAGCGCAACCGGCCCCGACCCCAGCGCGCGGGCCACCTCGTAGGAACAGCCCGACTGCTCGCGGAAGGCGGCGCGGGTCAGCAGGTAGACGTAAGGGTAGAGCGCCATCGACAGCACCACCACCGCCGCGCCCTTGGACCGGATCTCGGGGAACCAGTAGTCGCGCGCGCTGGTCCAGCCGAAGATCTCGCGCAGGCCGGTCTGCACCGGGCCGGCATATTCCAGGAAATCGACCAGCGCATAGGCGCCCACATAGGCCGGGATCGCCAGCGGCAGCAGCAGCAGCCATTCCAGCCAGCGCGACAGCGGAAAGCGGTACATCGAGATCAGCCAGGCCGCCCCCGTCCCCATCGCCGCGGTCAGCGCCGCGACCGAGGCCATCAGCACCCCGCTGTTGGCCAGGTAACGCGGCAATGTGGTGCGGATCAGATGCGGCCAGATATTGTCGGCCGGCGTCAGCGCCAGCCAGACCACCGCCGCGATCGGCATCAGCACCATCGCCGCGATCGCGACCGCCCCCACGGACCAGGGATCGATGCCAAGGCGGCGGCGCGCGGCGGGGTTTACTTGAGTATTTTGCTCGGCCATGCTGCGCTCTTACAGCAAAGCCATTTTACTGTCCAGAAAAGCTGGTGTAACAATGCCGCACACAACAAAAAATGGCGTGGGGAGCTATGCAGGTCGTCTATCACCTCGGTGTTCATTGCACGGACGAGGACCAGCTTCTCAAGTGCCTCCTGAAAAACAGGGGCCCGCTGGCCGATCAGGGCACCGTGATCCCCAACCCCGGACGCTGCCGCAAACCGCTGCGCGAGGCGCTGCGCGCCCTTAACGGCCGCCCCGCCACCGCCGACATGCAGGAGATGCTGCTCGACGCCGTGATGGACGAGGACCACGCCGAGCGGCTGGTGTTTTCGCAGAAATCCTTCCTCGCCGCCCCGGCGCGGGCGATGGAAATGAACATGCTCTACCACGAGGCGGGCGAGAAGACCGCCGCGCTGGCGCAGCTGTTCCCGCAGGCGGAGTGCCAGTTCCACATCGGCATCCGCAACCCGGCCACCTATATTCCGGCGCTGTTCGCCAGCACCAATGAAAGCGATTTCGCCGGCTTCGTCGCCGGCATCGACCCCCGCGCCCTGCTCTGGTCAGACTTGATCGTGCGCGTCCGCAACGCCGCACCCGACGCCTCGGTCACGGTCTGGTGCAACGAGGATACGCCGCTGATCTGGAACGAACTGCTGGGCGAACTGGCCGGCCACGATCCGCTGAAAGAGCTGGAGGGCAGCTACGACTTCCTGTCCACGATCATGACCGAGGCGGGGCTGAAGCGGATGCAGGACTACCTGGAAAAGCACCCGCCGCAGAACGAGCTTCAGCGGCGGCGGGTGGTGGCGGCCTTCCTCGACAAATTCGCGATCGAAGAGGAAATCGAGGAGGAGCTCGACCTGCCCGGCTGGACCGAGGATCTGGTCGAGGAACTGACCGAGGCCTACGAAGAGGACCTGTTCGAGATCGAGCGGCTCGAGGGCGTGCGTTTCATCACGCCCTGAGCGCGCCCGGCCCCGGCGCTCAGCTCATGCCCAGCGCTTCCTTGTACATTTCCAGCACCGCCTCTTCCTCGGCGATGTCGTCCTTGTCGCGCTTGCGCAGCGAGATGACCTTGCGCATGACCTTGGTGTCATAGCCGCGCCCCTTGGCCTCGGCCATCACCTCTTTCTGCTGGTCTGCGATATCCTTCTTCTCGGCCTCCAGTCGCTCGTAGCGCTCGATGAACTGGCGCAGTTCGTCTGC
>ENA-ORCU01000621-ORCU01000621.1-marine-metagenome-genome-assembly--contig:-NODE-621-length-12485-cov-2.868472_pt1 | contig 12485 bp, 9 predicted proteins | sample MGYA00248631_ERZ508512 | MGnify/ENA primary metagenome ERZ508512 (study PRJEB26183, sample SAMN06268844) | marine metagenome | isolation source: Tt an P1 anaerobic enrichment on pine from sediment taken...
GCCCCAGGTGTCGGTGCCGGCGATTTTAAAGCTTTCCAGCACCAGTATGGACAGTGGAAACAGCACCAGGAAGGCAATGATCCCCCATAAAAATGCTGCCAGAACGATATTGCCGCGTGACATATCAATTCCCTTTTTCTGGATAATGAAAAGCTGTTTGCACTGGTGCTTTTTTCTTGCGGTTTACAAAACGATGTGCGGGCGACAGGCACCCCGCACATCGTCAATTGATCCGGCCACGTCCCGATTCACCCCGCATTTGTTACGGTGTCACGAGCAGAGAGCGGGCCGTTGATGCGGCCAGACGCGCGGCCGCATAGTCTCCCTCTGTGGCAAACAGCTGCCGGGCTTCCGTTATCTTATCCGCGGCTTTGGTGACATCCATCTGTTGGGCTTTGGCCGCTTCAATTTCACCCTCGACCTCCTCGATCAGAGACAAACTGCTCTTCAGCTCCCCCCACTTTCTGTAGATTTCGTATTCAAAGTACCGGTTGACCTCATCCCATCTCTTGGTGGCCAGTTCCAGATCATATTCGATAAAACCGACCTCCAGATCCCAGAACGAATCCACGCCCAGCGCTTTCGCGGCGTGCGCAGCCATCTCGACCCCTTCCTTCTCCCATTCGGAAAACTTAATATCCGTTCGGGCAGCAAAGTAGCCACCCTCCAACACAAATTTCTGCCCTTCCATACTGAACAGCCAGTCCAGAAAAATCTTCCCGACCGCCTCATTGGGCGCGCCTTTGAGCAGGGCAACGGCTTCCGGAACCAGAATCGTCTTGTCCGGGAGCAGATCCCGCACAGGATAGCCGTCCCGCCGCGCCACCATGGCGTTCATCTGCGGCTGGGCAATTCCGATGGGAACTTCACCCCGGCTGGTAATGTGAGTGGTATCTGTGCTGCCGGTGGAAAAACGCGCCAACTGGGCGGCCAGTGATCGGAGATAGGCCCATCCTTCTTTTTCACCGAGCGACTGCAGAATAATTTCGATAGTTTCATGCATGGTTCCCGAGGCGTATGGCAGGGTGTGAACGATGTTTCCCCGGTAGATGGGATCGGTCAGATCCTTCCATGTTTTGGGCGGCGGCAGCCTCAGCTTTTTCAGAACCTTTTCGTTGTATAAATTGGTGACAATCCAGGGCGCAAAACAGGTCCAGTAATCGCCCTCGTCTTTGACCTTCATGCCGTGCCATTCAGCCGGCACCTTGTCCCAATCCGCCGGCCGAAAGGGAACGATCAGTCCCTCTTTTTTCAACACTTCATGCGCAGGCGCACCGGCACCCAGGAAAATGTCCGCGTCGGGTTTGCCGCCCCACGCCCTCACCTTGTCCAGGCACACCGGCCAGCCGCCGGGCCGTATAAAGGTAATCTCCACATCCTTGTTATAGGTCTTCTTGTAGTAGGCTTTAAAACCTTTAGTCAGACTATCGGACAGCTCTTTGTAAACCGGCCCGACCCATCCGATTTTGTCTGCCGCCCTGGCGCTCGCCGTAAAAGCGGGCAACAGCAACACCAGTGAAAGCATCACAAAAACAGCAAAAGTCAAAAATCGCCTTATCATATTACCCTCCTTTCCAGTGACAGTGTCACCGTTAAAAAAATTACACCCACAGCGCATGGTCGAAGACGCCGCAGGTGTATGCCATGAGCACTGTTTACGAATGTGATAAGCACCCAAGTATTCACTCAAAAACAACTTTTAATCACCGGGGAGGCTGCATCTTGCCTCCAGCGTTGAAAAAATGGGTATGCTATCGATATAAAGGGGTTGGAGCCCTTCAATACGGGCGTCTCAATTCCCTGAGTTGTGAAATTATCAATTAAAAAACGCTAAATACGGCGTGCCCCGATAGTGGTGTTGGAGATTCGACATAACCGAATGAGGCAGAATCAGAATTCAGAGGAAATGGTTCAGTAGAAAGAAAAACAGACGGAAGAAAAGGCGATCAATCCGGCAGTCACGTCTGATCGGAGAGCAAATTCGCTTATTGCATTGTCGGAAAAACCAATTCGAATTGTCAAGAAAAATAACCCAACATCATGGGCGCTCAGCAAATGATTCGAGCTGGCTGATCAAATTGTTCCTTTCCGTTATTTTGATTGACGTGCCAGTCGACCTCTCTTATAGTCCCCTGCCTGATTGTCCTGTTCCGCCAATGCGGCGGCCAATCAAATTTTGACATTTATACCGGACAAATAGTTCTCCAATTATCTCTCGCCGTAAACAGGCCCTCGAAAATGACACAACGCTCCAGAATCAATCTCCGGATGATCTTCACTCTGACTCTGCTGCATTTTACGGGTGATTTTTACAGTTCCTTCACCACCCCGCTTTTTCCGCTGTTTGTCGAAAAGCTCGGTCTTTCCCTGACGCAGATTGGCCTGATCGCCGGCATCAATCGTTTCCTGGCCTTCATTGTCCAGCCGTCGGTGGGTTACCTGGCCGACCGCTACCCGACGCGAAGCTTCACCATGGTGGGCATGCTCCTGCCGGTGGTGTTCATTCCGCTCTCCGGCGTTGCGCCGGGATTCTGGAGTCTGATGACTGTCGTGGCCATCGGCTCTGTCGGATCGTCCATGTTCCATCCGGCGGTAACGGGTATGGTGCCGATCTACTCCGGCAACAAAGCCGGTCTGGCCATGTCCATTTTCAACACCGGCGGGACACTGGCCTTCGGGGTGGGACCGCTGTTTATCACCTGGTATGCGGCCCGTTTCGGACTTTCCGCATTGCCGACAACCATGATCCTTGGGCTGGTCGTGTCTGTCTATCTGTTCCGTACCGTCCCGACGCCTTTGAGTGAAGGACTGGCCCGAAACGGTTTTTTCGACACCATTAGAGAGAGCCTTGGCGAGGCCTGGAAACCCATTGCCCTCATCTGGCTGACCATGGTGCTCCGTGCCGTGGTGGGCCAGTCATTCATGACATTCATGCCGGTGCTTTATGTCCGGGAAGGGTATTCCATTGTTTCGGCCGGCATGATCTTCGGGCTGTTCACCGTGGCCGGCACATTCAGCGGCTTGCTGTCCGGCCATATTTCCGATCGTATCGGATACAAGCCGGTTTTCTATTTCACCCATGGTCTGATGACCCCCGTGTTGCTGCTTTTCCTCCGAATGCAGGGTCACTGGGTATATCTGGGCTCAGCTCTGGCCGGTGGTTTCGTCCTGGCATCGTTGCCACTGGGGGTGGTTATGGCCCAGGCTCTGGCTCCGAAGGGCCGATCGATGGTGGCCAGCCTTATGATGGGCTTTGCCTTCGGCCTGGGTGGCCTGATTGCCCCGCTGATCGGCAAACTTTGCGACCTGTACAGCGTTCGTGCGGTACTGACCGGTATCTCGCTGATTCCTGTGGCCACCCTTTTTCTGATTGCACGGTTTCCCGCTATGCGATACAGGGCGGATTGAAGCAAAAACCGGTTACGGCGGACACTGCCTGCTGATGTTTCCCGGGTATCCCCAGGAAAATGATGCGTGACAATTTGAAATGAGCTGAAAAATTGGTCTGGCAACACCACCCCCTGTTTTCATCGACCGCCGCCACCGGAAGGCCTGCACTGAACTCAGCCGTGCATGGCATGCAAGGGGGGGGGGTGCCGCCTGCCATCTTTATGACCAAGGACATGTGAAGTGAACCCGAAAAAAACGTTTGTTATTGCATGCGGAGTGCTGGCCCTCGATATCCGTCACGCGGCCAAAAAACTGGGTCTGGATATCGAGCTGAAATTCCTGCCCGGCGGACTCCACCAAAAACCCGATTTACTGAGAGAAAAAGTCCAGGCAGCCGTCGACGAGATTTCGGCCTCCGGTGAATGTGAGCGAATTGCCATTGGCTACGGCATCTGCGGACGGGGCACCATTGGCATTCAGGCCCGGAACGTGCCCCTGGCGATACCCAAGGTCCACGACTGCATTGCCCTTTTTCTGGGCGGTGATGCGGCGTACCGCCGTGAATTCAATACATACCCGGGCACCTATTACTTTTCAGCCGGATGGTGCGAAGAAAATACCGAGCCGCTGTCCCAGCGCAGGCTATGGGCCAACTACGGAGAAGAACGACTCCACTACAATGACCTGGTCAAGCGCCACGGCGAACAGGCGGCCCGGGAAACGTTCCGGTTTTTAAACTCATGGCAGAAAAACTACCAGCGGGCCGCCTTCATCGAAACCCGGGCCGCGCGATCAGAAAAATACAAACAATACGCCCGGGACATGGCGGCTGAATATGGCTGGAAATACGAAACCATTTCAGGGAACCCTCATCTGATCCATGAACTGCTAACAGTGAAATCGACCACCGATGAGATCCTGGTGGTCCCACCGGAGCATGCCATTTCCTTTGACGCCATCGGCTCCACACTGTCTGCCCAGCCGGTATGGGAGACCGCAGACCCACTGTCCGAAGAGCCCCGGGTCACTGTTCTTGAAGACAATGCGGCGACGCCCGGGGCCATGACCCGGATGGAAATCGGCCTGGGTATCGACGCGGGAGGCACTTACACCGACACGGTAATCTACGACATGAAACAAAGCCGCCCCCTCTGCAAGAGTAAGTCCCTGACCACAAAATGGGATTTTACCGAGGGTATCGGCAATGCCCTGGCACAATTGGATCAGACGCAACTTCAGCGGGTTGAAATGGTTGCCCTTTCCACTACACTGGCCACCAACGCCATCGTGGAAGGTGACGGGCAGAAGGTGGGCATGATTATCATGCCGCCTTACGGGCTGTTCACGCCCAGCGACATTCCCTACGAACCCAAGGCTGCTGTCGCCGGCCAGTTGGAAATTTCGGGAGAAGAAATCCAGCCGGTCGATGAAGCCGAGATAAGACGCATCGCCCGCAGGATGGTTGACGGCGACGATGTAAAAGCCTTTGCCGTTTCCGGCTATGCCAGCACGGTCAACCCGGCCCATGAACTGACGGTAAAACGGATCATCCGGGAGGAAACCGGCCTGTTCGTGACCTGCGGCCATGAATTGTCGGATATCCTCAATTTCAGGGTCAGAGCCCACACAGCCATGCTGAACGCACGGCTTATCCCCCGGCTTGCCCGCCTGTTGATGAACCTGGAAGAGGTGCTCAGCGCCCGTGGTATTCACGCGCCCATCGTGGTGGTCAAGGGTGACGGCACACTGATGAGCGCTGAGATGGCCCGGGAGCGACCGGTTGAGACCATCCTGTCCGGTCCGGCAGCCAGTGTGGCCGGTGCACGGCACCTGACCGGTCTGGACAGCGCACTGGTCGTTGACATGGGCGGCACGACCACCGATACGGCCGCCCTTCTGGATGGAATGGTGAGCGTTTGCAACTCTGGCTCCAATGTGGGCGGATACAAAACTCACGTCAAAGCGCTGGAGATCCGCACGACCGGTTTAGGCGGGGACAGTCTGATCAATTGGGAAAAAGGTCAGTTTACCATCGGCCCCAGACGGGTAGCGCCTGTTGCATGGCTGGGGGCGAACGGATCCAATGCCGAAAAAACCCTGGCGTTTCTGGACAACCGGATGAACCCGGGCGCCCAGTCCATTCAGGGCATGCAGATTCTGACGCTCACCGGCTCGACCGACCATCCGGATCTGACCGGGCAGGAACGGAACGTCATCGATCTTCTGAAATCCCGTCCGTATGCTATTGACGAACTGATCCAGAAAACCGGCGTCTTTATTGAACGCTCGCTTGGAATCGATCGTCTGGAGGAGCGCTGCATCGTCCAGCGCTACGGCCTGACCCCCACCGACCTGCTGCACATCACGGGCCGCTTCAATCGCTGGGACCAGCATCTGGCCGGGCGTTTTGGCCGAATCGTTGCCCGGGTGGCGCACATGGACCTGGCGGATATGGCCGCCCGTCTGCTGGAGCAGGCTGTCGAACGTCTGGCCCTTGAGCTGCTCAAACGGCAACTGGATCACGAAACCGATCCAGATGCCCTGGATTCCTGCCCGGTATGCCGGACCTTGATAAAAAACATGATGACGGGCGGCAATGACCAGTACGCCATGCAAATCCATCTTAAACGCCCGGTGGTGGGAATTGGAGCGCCAATCGCCTTTTTCCTGCCCCGGGCGGCGAAAGCGCTGGGAGCGCGAGTCATTGTGCCTGAGGATGCTGATGTGGCCAACGCCATTGGCGCCATCACCAGCAATGTTCTGGTAAAACGCAAGGTGCGCATCATTTCGTCCCAGGACGGGGGATACCTCATCGAGGGCCTTGCCAAGGCCCGAAAATTCAAGGACTTTGAAAAAGCGGATACCTTTGCTCGGGAAGCCCTTGTGGGGATAGTCCGGGATCTGGGAAAAATCGCCGGCACGAGCTGTCGCACCGTGGAGCTGAAAACGCAGGATCACCTGCCAAACTCCGGGTTTGGAACCGCAATCTTTATGGGACGGGAGATCCAGGCCTCGCTTTCCGGCCCGCCGGATATTGTGCTGGGGGAAAATCAGGCAGAGGCGATTGCGCTGGCCAATTAACTGGGGGGCACCGCTTCCCCCCGTTTGACAGCAACGCCGGGACGCGAAATATTCTCGTTATCCGGCATGCTGTCACCTTTTTGCTCTGACGTATCGACTATTTAGTACACCGACCATACATACACACGTGATGGGCTGAGATCGAGCCATGGAACCGGGGATGCAACGATGAAAAAATTCAAAGTCGCTGCGATTCAAATGAATTCAAAGGATGTGGTTTCAGACAATCTTGAAACCGCCGGGCGTCTGTTTGAATCAGCGGCTGCGGAAGGAGCCCGCCTGATTGTACTGCCCGAATATGCCAATTACCTGTCGACAAGGAAAAAGCTGGAGCATGCCGAGAGCCTTGAGGGCGATACGATACACCGATACCGGCAAATGGCCCGACGATTGGGAATTTATTTAAACTGCGGCAGTTTTGTTGAAAAAAGTGACGATCCAGGGCGCGCATTCAACACGTCAGTTCTTATCGATCCGAACGGCGAGATCGCGGCCGCATACCGTAAAATTCACCTGTTTGATGTGCACATTCCCGGTCAGGTGGACAGCAGGGAATCAAAGATTTTCAAACCCGGCAACAAGGTGGTGACAGTGGATACCCATCTGTGCCGGATGGGCTTTACCATCTGCTATGACCTGCGCTTTCCCGAACAGTATCGCGCCCTGACGGATAGCGGCGCCCGGTTGATCATGGTCCCCGCAGCCTTTACCCTGTATACCGGAAAGGATCACTGGGAAACCCTGCTCAGAGCCCGGGCCATTGAAAATCAGGTATTTATCGTGGCAGCCGGTCAGTTCGGCTCCCACCCGGTCGGCAATACCTGTTTTGGCGGCAGCATGGTCATTGACCCGTGGGGAACGGTTATATCCCGGGCCTCCGAGGGGACCGGATATGCGCTGGGCACCATTGATCCGGCCGTGCAGGAGCGCATCAGACGCAGCCTGCCGTGTCTGGACCACAGGGTATCGCTCGGGTAATAAACGCCCTAAAAAAGAGATTTCCATACCAACGACCAAAAGCCATGCTCAAAATCGAGCATGGCTTTTGGTCGTTTAAACGCTTGCAGATCAATTAATGCAATATCTGGCTCAAAAAAAGCTGGGTCCGTTCATGCTGCGGATTATCAAAGAATTGATCCGGGCTGTTTTGCTCGACGATCTGACCAAAATCCATAAACATCACCCGATGGGCCACACTTTTTGCAAAGCCCATCTCGTGGGTCACAACCAGCATGGTCATCCCCTCCTGGGCCAGTTCAATCATTACATCCAGAACCTCTTTGATCATCTCCGGATCCAGCGCACTGGTAGGCTCGTCAAACAGCATGACCTTCGGTGCCATGCACAGGCTCCGGGCGATGGCAACCCGCTGTTGCTGCCCGCCTGAGAGCTGACCGGGATATTTCCGGGCCTGCTCGGCGATCTTGACCTTTTCAAGATAATGCATGGCGGTATCTTCCGCCTCTTTTTTCGGTACTTTTCGAACCCAGATCGGCCCGAGGGTCAGGTTTTCCAATATGGTCAGGTGCGGAAAAAGATTGAAGTGTTGAAACACCATCCCGACCTCGGCACGAATTTTTTCGATATTCTTGATATTGTTTGTCAACTCGATGCCGTCGACATTAATTGTGCCCCGTTGATGCTCCTCCAGGTGATTGATACATCGAATCAGAGTTGATTTTCCTGAACCGGACGGGCCGCAGATCACAATGATCTCTTTTCGCTTTACGGAAAGGTTGATGTCCTGCAGCACATGAAATTCACCATACCATTTGTGCATGTTTTCGATTTGGATGATGATGTCGTTAGATGGCCCGGCCACGTTTTTGTCGTCCTCGTTTTTTTGCATAGCTTCTATAAACCTGTATCCAGTTCCTTTTCAAGTTTTCGGCTGTAATTGGACATGGAAAAGCACCCCAGGAAATAAAGGATGGCCACAAATATGTATGTTTCCCTGCTGAACCCCATCCATTCCGGGTTTGACAGTATTGTCTGGGATGTCTTGAGCAAATCGAAAAGTGCAATTATGACCACCAGTGACGTATCCTTGAAAGCTGAGATCAAAATACTGACAGTAGGGGGAATAACAATTTTCAGCGCCTGAGGCAAGATCACCAGTCGCATGGTCAGGTAGTAGTTCAGGCCAATGGATTCAGCGGCCTCGTACTGACCCTTTGACATGCCCTGGAGTCCGCCCCGAACGACCTCGGCGATATATGCTGCCGTAAACAAAATGATGGCGGCCTGGGCGCGAAGAATTTTATTGATGGTAATTCCCTCGGGAAGGAAAAGCGGGAAAATGATCGATGCCATAAACAGCAGGCTGATGAGCGGAACCCCGCGGATCATTTCAATGTAAATGACACACATAAGTTTGACGACCGGCATCCTCGACTGCCGGCCAAGGGCCAGAATAACCCCCAGCGGATAGGCGGCGGTCAGGCCGAAAACCGAAAGCAGCAGCGTCAGGGGCAACCCGCCCCATTTGGTGCTTTCCACCGGCGTCAACCCCAGAATCCCTCCGCTCATCAGCACGCCCATAAAAAAAAGGCCGAGGAGCCATGCGTACGCCAGATATTTGGTCCAGTATTTGCGATCCCGACTGAAAAACAGGAGGGCAATCAGAATCAGCATGGCCAGCAGCGGGCGCCACTGCAGATCGTAGGGATAAAATCCGAATATGATAAATCGAAAATTCTGTGTGATAACGGCCCAGCAGGCGCCGGCCCCATTCCGGCAGGCCTGGCCGCCGGAAAACCACACCCCGTCAATTAATGCCCACTGAATCATGGGCACCAGGGTCTTATACAACACAAAAAGAGTCAAAAGAGTGAGGAGCGAATTAAAAACACCGTTGAACAGATTGGCCTTGACCCAGCCAACCACCCCCACACTGGTTGCAGGCGGCTTCAGCTGGCCGGTCTGCGCCGTTAGAATATCTTCGGCCATACGTACCTCTATCGTTCGACCAGTTTGGCTCGTTTATTGTAAAAATTCATAAACGCCGAAGTAGAGAGACTGAAAATCAGATAGACCAGCATAATCAGAGCTACACCTTCGATGGATTGCCCGGTCTGGTTAATTGTGGTGTTTGCAACAGCAACAAAGTCAGGGTATCCGATGGCAACGGCCAGGGAACTGTTCTTGGTTAAATTGAGCATCTGACTGGTCAGCGGGGGAATGATGACCCGCAGGGCCTGGGGCAAAACAACCAGATTGAGCACAAGGCCCGGCCGGAGGCCGATAGCCATGGCCGCCTCGGTCTGCCCCTTGCTGACCGACTGGATGCCCGCCCGTACCACCTCGGCTACAAATGCCGCGGTGTATAGAACCAGCCCCAGCAGCAGCGCAATAAACTCAGGGGACAGGGTCTTTCCGCCTTTGAAATTGAAACCCGCCAGGTGCGGGACATCCATCTCAAAGGGAGCCCCAAAACCAATCCACGTCAACAGCGGCAGGCCAAGTGCAAGGCCAAGAAAGGACCAGAACAGGGGGAACGACTTTCCCGTCATATCCTGTCTGGTTTTCGCCCACTTTTTAAGCAGATACGCAAGGCCGCACCCGATGACAAAGGCAAACAGCATAAACGCATGCGCAGGATGAGCGGCGGGCACCCCGAATGCCACCCCCCTGTTGCACAGAAATACGCCGGCCATCGGGTTGAGAGCCTGGCGGGGTGATGGCAAAGCCTCATAGAAAATTGCATACCAGAAAAACAGCTGCAGCAGAACCGGTATGTCCTGCATGATCTCAATATAAAAGGCGGCCAGTTTCGAAACCAGCCAGTTTGAAGATAACCGGGCAATCCCGACCACCGTTCCCAGAACAAGGGTGATAACGATTCCGATAAACGATACCTTCAGCGTATTCAATGCTCCAACCACAAGAGCACGGGCATAGGTGTCGGCGGATGAATAGGCAATCGGCGATTCTCCGATTTCAAAGGAAGATTCCTTGTTCAGAAAACCGAATCCGGTGGCAATGGATTGCTTTTCAAGATTAATCAGTGTGTTTGACACCAGATACCAGGCCAGCAACCCGAACACACACACAACCCCGATCTGATAGACAATCGATCGTTTGGACGGATCGAGCCAGAAGGGTACTTTTTCGGAGATTTGATTTGACATATCGCAGGTACAATCAGGTGGTGAGATAAGGAACGCGAATTTAATTAACTACAATTTCTTGCAATTAATTAAATCCTAGTTCCTAAGTTGATTCAGCGAATGAGACCAATCGACAGCACATGACTGTCGCCGGATTGGAATTGCCTTCTTCGCAAATAGTGGAGCAATTGGTGTGTATACATGATGCCGGGTGCAAGTGATCCGCTGGTTACGGAAGATTTGGGTGGATCGGGGACCACTTTCGCGTTCCTGAATCGGACTCTGCAGCAGGCGCCGTTGCAGTGCCTGCAATGGTACCTGCTGCGTGATGATTATCTGAACGGAGCGGCGTACATCAGACCGCCTTCAGTCCATGATGCGTTCAATCCACGGGCGAGGCCGAGGGGAGTGTTCGTTCCGACATTTTTCTCGAATATTTCACCGTAATTACCAACCTGTTTAATGATATTATATGCCCATTTGTCATCGAGTCCCAGTGCCGTGCCCATACCCGGCGTTACCCCCAGGAAGCGCTTGATCTCAGGATTATTGCTCTTGAGCATCTCATCGACGTTTTTTGAGGTAACACCGAACTCTTCGGCGTTGATCAGCGCCATAACCGTAAAATTCACGATATCAAACCACTGATCGTCACCGTGGCGGACAACAGGGGCCAGCGGTTCTTTGGAGATAATTTCCGGCAACAGGGCATAATCGTCCGGGTTGGGTGCAACCGCGCGCTGACCGGCGAGCTGTGAGGCATCGGACGTCAGGCAGTCGCATCGACCGGCAAAAAAAGCCTTGTTCAGCTCCGCTGTATTTTCAATGACCACCGGCTTCCATTTCATGCCATTGGTGCGAAAGTAATCGGCGGCGTTCATCTCGGTTGTGGTCCCCGGCAAAACGCAAACCGTGGCGCCGTCCAGTTCTTTAGCGCTCTTTATCCCCAGTTTTTTCGGCACCAGGAATCCCTGACCGTCATAATAGTTCACGTGGACGAAATTCAAGCCGTTTGTCGTCTCACGGGTCAACGTCTGGGTAGTATTCCGGCACAGCACATCGATTTCTTTGGACTGAAGTGCGGGAAGACGCTGCACAGCGGTCAGAGCGCTGAATTTAACCTTTTCGGCATCGCCGAAAACGGCTGCCGCAATCGCCCGTGCAGTATCGACATCCAGACCTTTCCACACCCCTTTTTCATCCGGCATGCTGAAGCCGAAAACTCCGCCGTTAACACCTGCCTTGATATAACCTCTGGACTTGACCTCATCAAGGGTACCGGCCATGGATGCACCGGCCAATGCAAATACCGATAGAACGATAACGCCTGCTTTTAATAATCTCATTCGTTTACCCTCCTTTGCGTTTTTAGAGTTACTTAAGGAAAGCGAAATTAATGAATTATTACTCAACAGCTGAATTAAAACCAAACAACAAGTACCACAAAAAGCTTTTAAACATCAACCAAAAGATGAGTCATCAAACATTCAGGAGGATTGGATGCATCAAACGGACATCATCCCCTTTAAATCAGCAAATGGGACAAATTCGGGTACTTGTATCAGCGCCGAGGGAGGAAGAATACGAATTAAAAAACGCCATTAAAATCAGCGTAATGGTCGAGTTGTGTTAAGTCAAAGCAAAACTGGAATCACAAAAAAGGCAGGCAAAGGAAGATCACGATGGAAAACTTCCTCTTTTAGAGCATATTTGAAGGCTTTGCTTCCGGAATGGTCAACAACCCCATTCCGGAAGCAGGCAACGATACCGGCAGGTAGAAATGAAAAATACCGTTCCTTCAGAGAGTGCTACTGACCGTATACGACAGCCGGCAACCACACTACAAGTTCGGGCCATAAAGCGATAATTACAAGACCCGTAAGCTGACGCAGGATAAAGGAAACA
>ENA-ORCU01000624-ORCU01000624.1-marine-metagenome-genome-assembly--contig:-NODE-624-length-12430-cov-2.982110_pt1 | contig 12430 bp, 15 predicted proteins | sample MGYA00248631_ERZ508512 | MGnify/ENA primary metagenome ERZ508512 (study PRJEB26183, sample SAMN06268844) | marine metagenome | isolation source: Tt an P1 anaerobic enrichment on pine from sediment taken...
CAACCGTTGAGGCGCCGGTTCACGAAAATGTGAAAGAAGCAATCGTAGCCGCCAGCGAGCTCGATACCCGTCTGGTGATGAGGCCGCTGCGCAACACGGAACGGGTACTTAAAAATCCCGCTGTTGAACGTGTCCTGGAGAAAGAGGTTTCCAAGGGCGCAGATTTGGAATTTTCCGATATCGCCGAGGATGTCGTGGGCGTCTATCCCAAGGTAATGAAGGATGGCGATGTCAATGCCGGAATCTGGTCATGCGGCATGGTCGCCGGGCTGATCAACGATATACCGACCTGTGCCGATCTCATTGATAGAATCATGGTTGAAGCCGAAAAGCTCATCAATGGAAGGCTGCGCAAAATGCTGATGGCCGGCAGCACAAAATAAAGCGATGTCGGTGTTTTGGCCGGAGGCGATTTCCCCTGCAAGATCAAATACCCATCAGAAATCGAAAGGATAACAAGAGAAATGAGCATTAGAGGAAAATATCTTGAAGAGTACCAGGTTGGAGAGACGTTTCAGACACCCGGAAGAACCATCACGGAAGCAGATGTAGGGCTTTTTGCTGGGCTGACTGGGGACTACAATGAATTGCACACCAACGCCGCGTTCATGAAAGAGAGCCAGTTTGGCGAGCGACTTGTGCATGGCTTACTTGGGCTTTCGGTTTCAGTAGGACTCTTTTTCCGGCTCGGTTTTCTTGAAGGGACGGTGATCGCTTTTCTGGGGATCGAAGACTGGCAGTTCAAGGCGCCAATTTTCTTTGGTGATACCCTGAATACACAACTCACGGTAACAGATGTAAAACCGAGCACGAGCAAGCCGGATCGAGGTGTTTTGCGAATGGAGTTGGCTTTGGTGAATCAGGATGGGGTTACAACACAATCCGGGAAGATGGCCTTTCTGATCAAGGCGCGCCATAACCTATGACTGCTTTGGCAATAATACCTAAGAGCCTGGTTTTCAAACAGGCTCTTAGGAACGCGGATTTATTTAATTGCAAGAAATTGTAATTAATAAAATCCGCGTTCCTTACGCATGAATGGCACAAAATGACTTGCCTCTGTAAACAGATTGCAGGGAATGACATCAAGCTGTCGCCAACTTGCATTGGCAGCCTCTGGATATTCCAAAACCTTGCTCCGGAAGACATTCAAACAATCGCCCGGAAAACGTTGCGGAGAAAAATGACAAGAGGGCAAACATTGAGGGTCGTCTCTATCGGGTACTCCGCAACGTCGCCAAAGAGCATGGGGAACAACGTCCCCAAGGCCTGGTGATTCAGTTTCCCCTGACCCACGAAGATCTTGGTTTTTTAACCGGTGCCCATCGAGTTACGATTACCCGGGCCATGAAAGCGCTTAAAAAAGCGGGGAAAATTATTCTTTAAGATAGACGCCTCATCCTGCCCTCCTTAATAACCCATAGATTGCTGTGGGGTAGTTCATTTTTTAAATTCGCATTCGATCTGCCTGAATATTCTGCTTTGATTTCAGTATATAATACCATGATTGTTTTAATTTCCTGGTGATCCCCAAATTTTTTTGTTTTTGTAACAGTTGCTACAGAATATTGGGCTCCAGGGTCGTATAGTGCAGGGAAATTCAAGGATAACCCACACGCATGACGCGGGTTAAATGGAAATAAATGGGATCACGCTATGAATCTTACGATATTAAAGACTACCATTTTATCCATCGTTTTCATGGGGGTTGTCATCGTTTTGGCGGGTATTGCCTCGCTGTACTGGAAGGATCAGATTGCGCCGCACATGCGGTATTTGCTGCCGATTCCGCCTATCGGCGTCGCGTCTTATGTTTTCGTATACAATATGTACTCCAAATACGGCGGTACACGGCCCGGTCCTTTGGCCGATAGCATCAAAGAGATAGTTTGGGCGAGTGGGATATCCTCTTTATCCTTTTTCATATTTACGTTGATTCTGGTGTTTATGGTGGATTTGTCAAAAGATATTTAAGAAGGATTTTATGGATGCTTGCCGATAACTGATTGATCCAACAACAGAAGCACGGTCCGCTTAAGAAAAGCTGTTTTCGAATACAGCGGTTCATTATTAATCGAAAGTTAAATAAAGCGAGGTTACATCATGAAAGTTTTAGTTACTTATTTCAGCCAGAGTGGAAATACGGAAAAAATCGCTAAAGGCATCTGGGAAGAGGCGTCTCAAGAACATGAGGCGGACTTGAAAAAGATTGAGGACGTCGGAACTGAAGACTTTGCCGGATATAATTTCATCTTCATTGGCTCACCTCTGCATTCGGCCAATCTGGCTGCACCGGTCAAAGAATTCCTGGCGAACATTCAGGCAGGTTCAGGCCAGAAAATGGCTGGCTTCATAACCCATTTTTCGCCGGCCTATCCGAACCAGGACATGGATGGATTTACAGAGCCAATAAAGGCCGCCTGCAAGGAAAAAGGCATTGAATACAAGGGCTGTTTTGACTGCCAGGGCGCTTTGACCGAATCCTTGCACCAAGCAGTGCAGAAGAAGCTGAATTTGTCGGACGAGCAGTGGGCGGAAACTGTCAAACAGATGACCGGACGTCCCAACGAAGAAGACGCGGCCAACGCCAAAGCATGGTCCAAAGAGGTTTTGGGCTGATGTAAAACCCATACACTAACAGGGCTCCTGGCTCCAAACGAAGACCATCTCGCAAAGCAGCCCAATGCCAACCCGGTTGCATATGGATCTGACGGGAGTCAGGAGTTCTGAAATTGAGGGAAAGTCATGGACGTCCTCGAACGACGCAAACCCGATCCAATTCCAGCCATCCACCCGATGCCCGAATACCTGGCATCCGGTCAGCGTGCCGGGTGGTACGAAGACACCAAACAAGTGCTCCAGGTGCCATGGATGGGTGTTGTCACCATGGCGTATGCGCACTACCCGAACTTTTTCGGCGAGCTGTGGCGGGGCCTGAGACCGCTTTGTCAAAGCCGTCCTTTTGTCAAGCCTGCCATGACCGGGTGACGAAGCTGGTGGCCGAGGAGCTTCCGAATCCTGGAAGTCTTTCTGCGGAAGCACTGCGCCGGGCCGCCGAAAAAGACGCAGCTCCGGAGGAAGTCCTTCAGGTGTGCCGGCTGTTTCAATGGCTGCTGCCCGGATTGATTACCAATGTAGCCTACTTTCGCTACCAGTTGGAGGCCGTGTGATTGGATCAATGCAGGATCAAGTAGTGAGGAGGTAACGTGGATGGCATAAAAGGATTGCTTTTCGACGTCGGAGGCACCGTCTTCGATTGGAAGAACACCGCCCGAGAGAATATTCGGAAATTGGCCGATGAAAAAGGTCGCTCGATCGACAGTGAAGCGTTTGCCGACGCGTGGCGTAGGGTGGATTAAGGAGCGTCAGCGACGAATCCACCGAACGCCTGAAGGTGGATTCGCTTCGCTTAATCCACCCTACAATCCACGTTTCTTAGCTCGATTCAGTGAGACAAGCCTCCACGAATTCGGGCAGCATCTGCAAGGCAAAGTCCCGGTCCTGTGGCTTGTTGACAAGGGCCTGGACATAACAGCCCGTGCACACGTGGACCATGATGCCGGTCTGGACCCCACCCATCATGTGGGCGGCCCCTTCGGGTTTGTAGCAGCATTGGGGCGCGCTGATCCTGTGGACGGAAAGCCCCTGGAACTTTTCAAAGACCTCGTTGGCGGACTTGAGGTCCATTTTTACGGGTGCGAATTTTTTGTGAAGCCTGTAGCAGCCGGCGTAATAGTCGATGGATCGATCCGATGCCATGGGCTGGAGGCATTCGGCGATGGCCCTGGGATAAAAGACGATCTCAAAGTCTTTGATGGCATGCTTGTAGATGGGATAGCAAGGTGAGCAAAAGATGACCAGTCGCCTGGCCCCGAGTTGTTTGGCGGCCTCCAGGTTCCGGTGCACAAATTCCCTGCTGAGGTTTCGGCACTCCTCCATGGCCTGTTCGTCCCTGGCTTTGATGGCCGGACGGTACAGGTTGTTCCCACAGCAGTATTCCCGGGAAAGGAAGGTATACGAGAAGCCGGCCCGGTCAAATATGCGGGTCATGGCCTCGATGACGTGGGGCAGGCCCGGAAGAATCTGGCAGCCGGTGACGACCACGTTTTCCGCGGGCCGGTCGAAGGCAAATCCATGCTTTTCAAGAGTCTCCAGCCTGTCAGGCAGGTTTTCCGAGGTGTTTCCGGTTTCCCGGATACACCGGACCATAGCAGGATCGATGAGCGGATTCATTTGTCACTTCCCTTTCCGTGCTTGATGTCATTCCGCCTTAAAAGAGCTTGCTGAAATCCCTTTTTCGTTCGGAGAGCATGCGCTGACCGGCCTGGGAAAAACTTTCCGGAATGTCCGCGTCCTGCCCCCTGTGCACCAGGGTGATGGCCTGAGTGGGGCACTTGTGCACGCAGACCCCGCAGCCGATGCAGAAATCCGGGTTGTAGACCCACTCCTTCCGGTCCCTGGGCTTCAGCTTCCTGCCGTCCGGGGGCGGTTCCACGCCTTCCTTGTCCCTTAGCTCGATGGCGTCTACGGGGCAGCGCTGGGCGCATTTGCCGCAGGCGATGCAGGCCTCTTCATCGTGGGAGACCTGGTAGCTGGAAGGCTGGTGGTGCTCCCGCCGAACGTCCGCGGGCAGATCGATTGGCCGCACGAAAATGCAGCAGCACGAGCAGCAGTTGCAGATGGTGTCCATGCCGTGCTTCGTGTTGGAGATGGCATGCACCAGCCCCGCGTCCGCGCATCGGGCCAGGATTTCCAGGGTTTCCGCCTTCGTGATCTCACGGCCCATGTCGTGGTCCACAATGTAGCGGCCGAGTTTGCCGAAGTGCAGGCAGACTTCCTTTTCGTGAGGGCACGGTTCGTTGGCAGGGTCCAGGTTGTGGGCGTGGCGGCAGGGGCAAAAGGATACCGTATGAAAGACTTCCTTTTCCACATAGGCCACCACATCCTCGTAGGGCGCTATCAGTCGGGTATCTTTGACGGTCTTTGCAATGGGAATGGCCCGCAGCCCCTTGGTGGGATGGCCCAGAAAGTCCGCGCCCATGTGCCTGTCGTAATACGTGTTGAAAAGCGGCGCGAACTTGCGGTTGAACGCGTTGTCCTCGCCCCGCCATCCGGGCAGACGGCCGAAAAAGAAGATCGGGTCGGTGAAGGTGTAGCGGGTCGCGCTTTTGCCATTTACCTTATAGATGAAACCCTTGTAAATCATGGGCTCCATCGTTCGTTCGAGTTCATCGGCCGGGATGCCAAGGCGAGCGGAAAGCTCGTTCAGGGTGTGGGGGAAATGGGGAAACCGGGAGAGAAAGGCGGCCTCTTCCGGGGTGAACCGCATTTCAAGTATCTCCATCAAGAGGTCATTCTCGGGCATCTCGAACAGCCAGTTGTTGGTGTGCGCAATCAGGTCGCGATAGGCTTTTTCCTTGTCCATTTCCATCCTCCTTGTATGGTTGCCGGTCCTCTGTTCGGATAGAAGCCGAGGCTGGTTAACAGGTCGGCTCGGGCCTGGTTTAAACTATCTTGTATACGAAATAATAAGATAAAAAAAATTTACCCCCTGAGATCATCCAGCATCCGTTTCAGCAGCATTTTCTCCTCCACCCTGAAGGATCGGAGAATCGATTCATTATGGGCTTCAAACATTTCGTCACAAGAATCTGAACCGGAGTCAGGCCGAACGCTGCAGCTCCGGCCTTGAACTCGGAATGAACCCGCTGGTAGGCCTTGGCCAGCTGAAACATGATGCAGTCCCGATAGTGCATATTTTTCCTTTACCATCCGTATTCGTAGGACAATAATGCTTTGTATACAAGATAAATTTGATCTGTGTCAAGGCGTGCCATGGGGCGTCTCTAACTATCTGAATAAATACCTTATGCTAGCAGCAAAACGCCGCACCATTTCAATATCAGCAATAATAGATCGCCCGGACCTGAGCGCAGCAGAAAAAGGGCGTGTTATGGTACAAAAAAGCATACCCAAAAAGACTTGACAGGCTGTCTACCTACTGATAGGTTGTTGTGCCATGAATGACACACGGACCAGGATTCTTGACGTGGCGGAAGAGTTGATTCAAAGGGTCGGCCTCAACGCCATGAGCTACAAACATATCAGCGAGGCCGTCGGCATCCGAAAAGCGAGCATTCATCATCATTTTCCGAAAAAAGAGAATCTGGTGGATGAATTGCTGAAGCGTTGCCACGTGTCGTATGGAGACAATTACCGGCGAATTGTGGAAGGCGACGGAGATGCCGGTGAAAAACTGCGGCGGCTGGCGGGTGTTTTTGAAGAAGGCCTGCAGGAACAGCAACTTTGTCTCGTCGGGATGATCGGGTCCGATCTCAACACCCTTCAGGTTACCTCATGCCGCATTCTTGAGAATACGGTCCGGAATACGGTGGGGATTTTTTCCATCGCTTTCAGGCAGGGAATGGAAGAAGGAACCCTGGAGTTTAAAGGCAAAGCAGAAGACGCTGCCTTTGCGTTTTTTTCTTTCCTTGTGGGCGCGCAGATTGCCGCACGCGCCTGCGGGGGGGCGGAAATGTTTCGCAACGCCACGGAGGCGGTGATTTCCGGCTGGAAAAAGAGATGAAACTGTAATCCGTGAAATTTTTTTGTCCGCATAATCTACCTACTGATAGGATTGTTTGCGGGTTGAATAACAGCCTAAAAAAACATGACATTCAAGGTAAAAAAATGAAATTTTTACACGTCAATATGACTTCAGGCACGATCGTCGAAGCGCCGGTGCCTGAACAATATGAAATGCTCGGCGGTCGGGGGCTGCCCTCGATCATGATCAGTGATCTCGTTCCCGCGGACTGCGATCCCTTAGGGAAAGAGAATCTGCTGATTTTTGCGCCGGGTTTTCTTGCCGGAACGCCGCTGGTCAACACCGGCCGGCTTTCCATTGGCGCCAAAAGCCCGCTTACGGGCGGCATCAAGGAAAGCAATGTGGGCGGCACCATGGCCGCCGCGCTTTCCCGGCTGGGCATCCGGGCGGTGATCGTAGAAGGCAAAGCGCCTGAAAATGCGCTGTATCACCTGGTGATTGATGCGGACGGCAAAGCCTTTCTCGCGGACGCATCGGAATGCCGCGGGATGCGGAACTATGAACTGGCAGGCCGTCTGCTCGGCAAATACGGTGACAAAAATGCGATCTCTTCCATCGGCCCGGCGGGGGAGATGATGCTGGAAAGCGCTTCCATCCAGACCACCGACCCGGAGGGCAGGCCGAGCCGGGCGGCGGCGCGGGGAGGACTGGGGGCGGTCATGGGCGCAAAAGGGCTGAAATCCCTGGTGGTATCCAAAACCGGCCGATTCTCCATGTCCATCGCGGACGGCGCAGCCTTCAAAGAAATTTCCAAACGCTTTTCCGCGGCGATCCGCCGGGACGGGTGGAGCAGCCGCGTGCTTCCCGAATTCGGCACGGCCAGCATCCTCGCCAACACCGATGCATCCGGGGCATTGCCGACCTGCAACGCCCACCGGGGCAGCTTTGAAGGTGCAGATAAAATCAATGGCGATTTCATGGCTGCGACCATCCGCCGCCGCGGCGGTAAAACCACCCACAAAGGGTGCAGTAAATGCATCATCAACTGTTCCAATGTTTATGTGGAAGAATCCGGAAAACCGCTAACCTCCGCTTTGGAATATGAAACTCTTTGGGCCATGGGAGCCATGACCGGCATTGACGACCTGGACACTATCGCGCGGCTTGATTTTCTCTGTGACGATATCGGCCTCGACACGATGAATACGGGGACGGCGCTGGCCGTGGCCATGGATGCGGGTGTTCTCTCCTTCGGCGATGCGCAGGCCGCCGTCAGTATGGTAGAAGCCGTGGCCGACGGAACGGAAATCGGACGGCTCATCGGCAGGGGACCGGACGCCGTTGGGAGACATTTCGGCCATCCGAGGGTGCCGACCGTCAAAGGCCAGAGCATTGCCGGTTACGATCCCCGCGCCATGCCGGGTATGGGCGTGACCTATGCCACCTCTCCCATGGGCGGGGATCACACCGCCGGATTTGTGGGCGGCGTAACGGGTTCCACCGAAACGCTGAAGAGCGCCTCTCTTTCCTCCCAGATTCACATGGCGGCAACAGACAGCATGGGGCTGTGCATGTTCGCCCAGTCCGGCGGCATGGACAACCTGCTGGCTGCCGTCACCGCTGTCACTGGAAAGCCTTTTGACGGCCGGAAGTGGCGTCGGCTCGGCATTCGGTGTCTGACGGCAGAGATCGACTTCAACCGGCGCGCGGGCCTGACCGAAGCCGACGACCGGCTTCCGGCAATGTTCCACGAAGAAGCGCTGACGCCCTATTATGAAACCGTACCCTATCCGAAAAATGATCTGCACGGCACATTCGCGGCGCTAAAAGAACTCAGCCAGGAGAACGCATGAAGACCATTGAACCCTACAATGGATTTGAACAGGGGCCGATCCGGCCCCCCAGCGAAGCCGGAAGCCTGCTGATACGCATTACCCGCAACTGTCCATGGAACCGGTGCACCTTCTGCCCGGTTTACAAGGGAACGAAATTCAGTCTGCGACCGGTGGAGCATGTGCTCAAGGATATCGACAAGGTCCATGCTTATGTCGAATCCATTCTGAATGCGCAAAAGCAAAACGGACGGGCGACCCAAAGCAGGGATGTCAGTCTGTCCTCAAGTCCGGATGACCATGATCGAATGGCATTGTATGCAGCCCGCAATTTTGTGGCCAGCGGGATGAAATCCATTTTTCTCCAGGACGGTAACAGCCTGATCATCAAACAGGACGACATCGTACGCATTTTGGCGCATCTCCAACAGGCCTTTCCCGATGTGGAGCGAATTACCTCCTATGCACGGTCTCACACCATCGCCAGAATCAGCGACGATGATCTTCGCCGATTCGCTGTAAGCGGATTGAACCGGATTCACATCGGTATGGAATCCGGATCGGACGCTGTTTTGAAGAAGGTGAAAAAAGGCACGGACAAGGCAACGCAAATTCTGGCAGGTCAGAAGATAAAACGGGCCGGAATGGAGCTGTCGGAATATTACATGCCGGGACTGGGTGGGCGTAATCTTTCGCGTGAAAATGCGCTGGAGACGGCGGATGCGTTGAACCAGATCAATCCGGATTTCATTCGATTGCGCACCCTGGCACTGCCGGAGTTCACCCCCCTTGCCGGGCAATATCGATCCGGTGAATTTATTAAGATGGGCGAAGTGGAGACCGCTGAAGAACTGCTGATGTTTCTTGAGAATCTCAACGGTATCGAAAGTACCGTAAAAAGCGATCACGTGCTGAATCTGTTTTCCGAAGTGGACGGCAGACTTCCCCGGGATAAAGCAAAAATGATTTCCACGGTTCGCAGCTTTTTACAGCTCAGTCCGGAGAAGCAGATGATCTTTTCCATCGGCCGGCGCACGCACCGGATTTCAAAATTGACCGATCTCGACGACCCCGTCAAAGTCCGCTATGCCGAACAAATGTGCGCCGAACTCGGAGCTACTGTCGACAATATGGATGACATCATCGATTCAATAATCAAACGATTCATATAATTCATGGCTGAACAGAAAAGCCCCGCACCGGCAGCTGCGTCAGATGGCCATGGAGATTTTTTGCCGCTGCACAAGTAATTATGAAACTTTTAATTTGAAAGTTCTGAGCCTCGATCTCTCATTGATTCTGATGGGATCGCCTTTTAACATGGCATCATAGCCGCACTTGGCCACGGACTCAGGTGTGGCGGCCTTTTCCCAAATTTTCCCGTCATTTCTGCTCACCATGCCCTGCAGGTACAGATGGGTCAGATTAACCAGAGAGATCATATTGGCCTGCATCATGGCCTGATCTTTTGCCAGATCCCGCTCGTGGAATTTCCCATAATTAATTCAAATCGGGCCATTTTTGCAGGCAATTGCGCCTGAAACAGTAGGGCAATGACATTTGAATTATGCTTGATGGGGCAGCACAGTTGGGCTATTTGAGCATGCGTGGCAAGAAAATGGCGCATAGAATATCCGGTCGCCGTTTGTTATATCCCTTCCAGGGGCAATCAACGGCAATCGATTTAAGGAACAAAAATATGGATAACGGTCAGTATTCAGCACCCGTCAACAAACTGTTAACCTATGGTCGTGCGCATGATGTGCATGATTGGTCCCATTATCTGAATCTTGGGTTTTCACAGGAGCACATCGCTGAACTCATAACCATGCTCGCGGATGAGAGCCTTCGAAACGCGGAATCAACCGGTGACGAGATGTGGGCACCCATTCACGCATGGCGAATATTGGGCCAGTTACGGGCTGCCGAAGCTATTCCTGCGCGGCTTGATCAATTATATCGTGTCGATGAAAAAGAAAATTGGTCGGAATGACCCCTGTCCGTGCGGAATCGGGAAGAAATATAAGAAGTGTTGTTTAAACAAATTGTGAAATCGGCTGTGAGGTTAAAAATTGAAAGTGGAAAAAACTAATTACTACAAAGAGCAGCTCAACTCAAAACAACTTTTTGATGTATATGATACAAATATCAACAGGGTTAAACAATATTTGAGATCAGAGATAGCGTTTATACGGGAACGGTTAAAGGGTGATGAGTCAATACTGGAAATAGGAGCCGGATATGGCAGAATTCTTAAAGAACTGGCACCGTATGCGAATGACATAACAGGAATTGATATATCCGAAAATTCCGTTGCATACGGGAATGATTATTTAAAAGAAATTCCAAATGCGAAATTGGAAGTTATGGATGCATACAATTTATCATACAGGGAAAAATTTGACATTGCGCTCTGTTTGCAAAATGGCTTGTCTGCGATTAAAGGAAGACAGCAGGAACTTGTTGATGGGGTGATGAAAACAATCAAGACGAATGGAAGCGCATATTTCAGCACATATAGTGAAAAGTTTTGGAAATACAGACTGGAATGGTTTGTGGAGCAATCGGAAAAAGGATTGATTGGAGAAATTGATATTGAAAATACCAAAGATGGAGTCATTTGTTGTAAAGATGGGTTCAAGGCAATTACATTAAACGAAAATGACCTCAAAAAATTTGGAAAACAATCTGGGTACGAATATGAAATAGAAGAAGTTGACGAATCAAGTTTGTTTCTTGTTATCACAAAAAAATAAGCGATAGCGCTGACGCCGGTTTGCAAAATTCAAAGTTTGATCCACTTGGGTTTTCGTTATTATAAATTAAGGGTTGATTTAATTGCTAATACAAAGTTTGAAAGTTATACAAATATTGCTGATAGCAATTTTAGTGGCGCTGTTTTTTCGGAAAGGTTTTATGAAGGTATTTTGCCCCTGCTGTAAAAACTACATAAGGTGGAAAGATAGAAGAGAATTTTCCACATTTATTGGTTTTCGAAAACCATCTTTTTGCCCTTGCTGTAACAGCCAGATAATATGGCGAGAATATTCTTACAGTCTCTTAATATTTTCAGGATATTTATACATTATGGGATTCTTGATAGGTGGGGAAATGGTTTTTAATGTTTTTTCCCTTCTGGCAATTTTATTTTTAGTCGCAGGTATTGCACGATTAAAACTGGTCCTTTATATCGATAAATGAAATACCACAGAACTTTGGATATTTTCGAAATGAGATCCGCAGATCAAGAAATTGTGTGAGTGCAGAAATCGACATCGCCAGGGAGGGCACACGCTTTTCCCCATCACCTCAATTCCCCTCCGAATTAGAGCAAGCCAACCCAATCCGACATCGGCCGATGTTATGTCCCGTCAGCATATTCGCCATACATTTTTACCCAATCTCTGTGTGTAAATCCATTTTTTTTCTGAAGGGACTTTCAAATATTCACTATATTGAGTATAAGCACTTTTTCCATGGATAAGGTGGAATGGATGTTCGACAGATATGCCACTCCATTTATTAACCACTATTTTGGAAACTGTTATGGAAGGAGTTTTATGAAAAGGTTGTCTGTGTTTTTGTCTGTTTTTCTCGTTTTGATCTCTTTTTGCTGCGCCTATGCCAGCGAAACCCTCGACACCGTCAAAAGCCGCGGTTATTTAGTGGCCGGAGTCAATACCGGCGCTGCCGGTTTTTCCATGCCTGACAGCCAGGGCAACTGGGCCGGTCTGGACGTGGATATCGCCCGTTCGATCGCCACTGCCGTCTTCGGGGATCCTTCCAAGGTCAAGTTTATCCCCCTGACCTCCCAGCAGCGGTTCGCCGCCCTGCAATCCGGCGAGATCGACATGATCGACCTGGCGACCACCGGCGGTACGGCCGCCTACCAGGCTCTCAAGGACGAGCGTGGGGTTCAGGTCAAACCCATCGGCACGGCCCAGGCCCGGGTGCTGCGCATGCGCGTGGACCTCGAACCTTGGGACGACAACCGGGTGCGCATGGCCCTCAAACTCTGCCAGCACCGGGAGAAGATCCTCTCGCTGGCCTA
>ENA-ORCU01000626-ORCU01000626.1-marine-metagenome-genome-assembly--contig:-NODE-626-length-12384-cov-2.961973_pt1 | contig 12384 bp, 9 predicted proteins | sample MGYA00248631_ERZ508512 | MGnify/ENA primary metagenome ERZ508512 (study PRJEB26183, sample SAMN06268844) | marine metagenome | isolation source: Tt an P1 anaerobic enrichment on pine from sediment taken...
GAACGCAACCTGCGCCACTTGTCCAGCACCATTACGGAACATTGCTTCACCGTACAACTCCACGCCAGTCTCCACATCCATCGTCAGAGATGCTCCCAGCACTTCGAGATCAGAGCCTAACAACAGTTGAGAGACTTTTGCCATATACGCCCCGGCATCAAGAAGCGCTCCGCCACCCAGCTCTTTCTTCCATCGAAAATTATCTTTCGGCAACGACGGGAATCCAAATGTACTGCGAAGAAGATGCACATCTCCAAGCTCGCCGGAATTCATATAGCTTTTAATCTCCGCCCACTGACTGTGCGTTTGAAACTGGAAATTTTCAAAAATCAAACAGTTTTTCTCACAGGCCAGCTTCAGCATCCGTTCAGCTGATGCATAATTATCAGCAAAGGATTTTTCTACCAGCAGGTGCTTGCCAGCCCGGATTGCTTTTACACACCACTCTTCATGCAGCCCGGTAGGAAGCGGCATGTAGATTGCATCCACATCATCTCGCTCCAGCAAAGCATCATAACCGAACACCGCTTCACATCCAAACAGGGCCGCATTTGCTGTTGCTTTATCCATTGAGCGACTGGACACACAAACCAGCTCTGTGGCTCCACACTGCTGCAATGCGGGAATCATCGCCTTGCGGGCAAACCTCGAACAGCCCATCACACCGACGCGGAGGGAATGTCTTGGATGCTGGGCGCTGGGTACCGGGGGGGTGGAGGTTGGATTCATAAACGGGCTCCAGGATCGGGTTTCCGGGTTATAGATTCTGGGTTCTAGGAAATAGCAACTGGAATCTATCCTCTATCAACTTTATATAAAACTCAGGCTCGAAAGAAGGCACCGCGCCTGCACATTGACAAAATTATTGTACTTGATGAACGTTTTGAGTTGCCCAACGGTCATCCAAATGAAGTTATCTGGTATTTCTTCAGGGAAATCATCCCCAGCCAGAATTAACAGATTACGGTTTTCCTCACGATAAAAACGACCGCCTTCTTCTGACTGTAAGGTGTCAAAGAGAACCTGCTCGGGTTTAGCGCTTAAAACATAATCGATAAATGGAGGCCTGCCCTCCGGGGGCGCCTCTTCATAACTGCCGGTCAAGCATTGTACCGTTGGCGCCATTTCTACCACATCGAAGTTTCCCGGTTCAACCTTGGCCTGAACAAGAAGGTGGAGCATGTCGCCAAACTGTTTGAATACAAATGCAATCAACCCTTGCTGACGCGTTTTAACTAACGGTTGAGTCCAGTTGGACACCTCTCTGTTATCCGCTTCAACCGCACAGGCAATCACACTGAAAAACTTTCCAGTCGTGTGCCGAATTTCCATGTCTGTCTGTTCCCATCCACGAACCGTTCTCACGGGAAGATGTTCGACACTCATATAATATTTAAATTTCTGCTCGGTAAACCAACTAATAATAGCTTCGTTACTATTTTCTGAACGATTCAAGGGATTCAATGAGCGCAGAAGGCGTGTACCAAAATCACTTTTGGGATTTTGAAGAGGTTCCAAAATGCCATATGGAATACACGAGATCACGGTTCGTGCGTCCATGTTCACAATATTATTATGCCGCATAGTTTGAAGGACTTGCCCTAACGTCATCCAGCAGTAGTCGTCATAGACCGGGATCTCATGCTCCACTTCAATAATAATGTTCCGGTTCCGTTTGCCTAAAAATCGCGCCCCTTGCTCGGATTGCAGAGAATCAACCAGAACCTTCGAATTGGATCGATTCGTAAAATAATCAAGGTAAGGAGGGCTCTTCCCCTGATGCACCCGGGTAAAGTTGCTTCGGGTCGCCTGAAGTGTCGGGGCCAGCTGTATCATGTTAACATTACCCGGTTCCATTTTGGCCTGCATGAGAAAGTGCAACACTCCGTCAAACTTCTTAGTAATGATCCCAAGGAACCCAACCTCCGGCTGGTTGATGATCGGTTGATCCCACTCCGGCACAGAGCCCCAATTCGTTTTCACCCTAATACCTTCAATACTGAAAAATCGGCCACTTTCATGACAGAGGTTTCCCGAATCAGAATCAAACCCCCACTTTTCCAGTTTTGAAAAAGGAATCTCCTCCAGCTTAAAACGGTGAGCAGCCTGCCTTTTGGAAAACCAGTCTATAATTCCGGCCGTTGATACAGCCCCCCCCTCGCTGGCTATTGCCGATCTTAAAAAATCCATTCCGATACTCATAACTTTTCACGGTCTCCACTGTTTGGAGCCTCGACATGTAATGGTTTATCAAATTTCATCGGGGTTCCGGGTCTGACCTCAGCAATTTCTTGAAAATTGTACAAAAAATGGAAAAAAACGACCCTTTTTCGGCCTTAATTCTTACATTTCGCACACCGCGAAATTATTTTCCGAAATAAAAGGAAATTGCGGGGACGCCCATAAAATTATAAATTTCTTATCCTTTATAGAATCAGACCCCCGAGGGATTTATAAAAACTCTACGAGAAAAAACTTTGGTGTCACCCCTACATATTTCACAAAATATCCCAAAAATTCCGGTGACTCAAATGGTAGGACTGATAGCTTAATGCTCAAAACTGAAGGCTGAAAGCAAAAAAACTAACAGCTAACTTCTAACTGCTTTTTCGGCCACAGACACACAAGGACGCACACAGACAAAAGCTATAAGACGAAAATATATTCACCACAGAGGCGCAGAGTTCACGAAGAACAACTATTTTTCATAGAATCGATGAAATGGCGATTCTATGAAACCTTTCGGCCCTTCGGGCGGAACAGCATATTTTATTTTGCCACAGACAAAGGTAATGCAGGATGCTTAAAGCTGAATGCTGAAAGCAAAAAAACTAGCGGCTAACTGCTTACGGCTAAATGTTTTTTCGACCACAGGCACAACTATTCTGTAGGCCAATAAACGCTTACACTGGAAAGTTGTTGGAAAAATAGATTTTACAAAGGCCAGGAAATTATTATTGGTGCCAGGATAGGACTTTGATGTCTGCGAATATTTTAAAATCCGTCAAGTTGCGAGTCACGAGAGTGGCCCCGTTCACTGCAGCAATGCCGGCGATTGGACCATCGACAAATGGTGGTACGACTCCTTTTTTAGACAGCCTGGCTCGTTGCTTGGCATGCCAGAGCGCGGACTTCTGGTCGTAGGGGAGAATCGGGATATGTCTCCAGACAACCTCCTCAAGAAACGTTTCGATAGTCCGTCGCTTTTTCGAGATTTTGAGCCGATGACATCCGTATTGCAGTTCATGCCACACGGGGGATGCTGTCACGAGTTCGTTCTGGTGCAACTTGAGCATTGTCATTACGAAACATCAGGCGTTGTCTTAACCACTTCTGTATAAAACTCCGGTGTCACACCTACATATTTCACAAAATATTCCAGAAAACTTTAGGCTCAAATCGTAAATCTATCAGATCAACACCCGAGCTTTTTACCATGCAATCAGATCCTCAAACCTCTCAACCTTCACCACGATCCCGCAACTTCTCAGTCCTGTTAACTCGCTCTTGAGCCCCTCTCTCCCTCAGTTCTCTGCCCTGTGTCCTATTCTTTATTCAAAATTGTGATAGACCCTGAAGCCGTTTTTCTCACACAAATGGTCTTTCTCAGCCTCTTTAACATCTGCCGCCAACATCATTTTAATGAGTTCGTCAAATGACACCCGGGGTTCCCAGCCAAGTTTTTTCCTGGCCTTGGACGGATCGCCCAGCAGAAAATCCACCTCAGTGGGCCGGAAATAGCGAGGGTCGATCTGGACCAGGACCCGTCCAGAGTGCGAGTCTTTTCCGATTTCATCAACTCCCAAGCCTGCCCATACGATTTCGATGCCCACTTCCTGAAACGCTTTTTCAACGAATTCACGCACCGAATGCGTCGCGCCGGTTGCGATGACATAATCGTCGGGTTCCTCCTGCTGGAGCATCATCCACATCAGACGCACGTAGTCGCCGGCAAAGCCCCAGTCACGTTTGGAGTCCAGATTGCCCAGGTAAATCTTGTCCTGAAGGCCCAATTTGATGCGGGCGACCGCACGAGTGATTTTTCGGGTGACAAAGGTCTCACCCCGAAGCGGCGACTCGTGGTTAAAAAGGATTCCGTTGCAAGCGAACATATTGTACGCTTCCCGGTAATTGACCGTAATCCAGTAGGCATAGACCTTTGCGGCTCCATACGGGCTTCGAGGATAGAATGGTGTTGTCTCTTTCTGAGGGATTTCTCTCACCTTACCGAACATTTCACTGGTCGAGGCCTGATAAATACGCGTTTTGCTCTCCAGCCCCAATATACGAATAGCTTCCAACAGTCGAAGCGTCCCCAGGGCATCGGTATTTGCCGTGTACTCGGGCGATTCAAACGATACCTTCACATGACTTTGCGCGGCCAGGTTGTAAATTTCGTCCGGCTGAATTTCCTGGATGATTCGGATGAGGTTGGTCGAGTCCGTCAGGTCGCCGTAATGCATAAAAAAACGGACATCCTCTTCATGTGTATCCCGGTAGATATGATCGACGCGAGCTGTATTGAACGATGACGCCCGGCGTTTGATGCCATGGACTTCATAATCCTTTTCAAGTAGAAATTCGGCAAGATATGCGCCATCCTGCCCTGTGATACCTGTAATCAATGCTTTTTTCATGTATTAATCCGAATAACCATTGTGATTCTAATAGGTTGAAACTGCAAATGTGAGATTGAATGCTTAAAGCTGATGGTTTCGTAAAAAGTCTGCGTCATAAAAAATCTACACAACATGTATGGTTTTTTTGAATAGTAGAAAGCAATATATTGTGTGCTGTTTTTCTGATTTCGACTTTTTACGAGATCGTCAAAGCTTATTCAGCGAGGCACTAATGGCTCGCGGTTAAAGGCTTCTCTCGCGACAGACAAAGTCGATGCAAAATGCTCAAAGCTGAATGCTGAAAGCAAAGACAAAAAAAGCTAACAGCTTACTGCTTACTTATGCTGCTTTTACCGCCACAGCCCCACACGGACAAGATTTTTGCTGAAGGCTCAAAAGAAATACACGAAATACTTCCCCCTAAACCTTACCCCAATACCATTAATAGAAAGCACCCCGAACGAAGAGCCAAAAACAAATAAATCGCCTGATTCAGTGCAAAGGCGCATGGGACATGAAGATTATTTTGGCCAAGAACGCTATTGTTTGCCTTTCAGCTTTCAGCCTTGAGCCTACAGCCTTTTTTACGCCCACATTTCTATCCGATTTACTCCCCCTGTACCTTGAACCCCACACCTTATACCCCATTTTTTTTACCTTTTACAACCGCCAGAAATTCACCCCAGCCGCTTTCACCGCATCCGGATCAAACACCGCCTTAACATCAATCAGGCAACCCTTGGGAACGAGTTTTTCTACAAGCGCACTTATCGGCATTTCCTTATACTCCCGGTGCGCAACGGCAATAATCAGCGCGCCAAGGTTGGTCATCTCCTCCCAGCAGCTAAGTTTGATCCCATGATGTGAATGAGCCTCTTTTACATCCGCCTGCGGATCATGAACGAGCACTTCAACACCATAAGACTCCAACTCCCGGACAATGTCCACCACCTTGGTATTCCGAAGATCCGAGCAATCCTCCTTGAAGGTGAAGCCCAGCACGCCGACACGGGTGCCCTTGATACTCTGGCTGGTGCTGATCATGGTCTTGACGGTCTTCTCGGCAATGTACTTGCCCATACTGTCGTTGATCCGCCGGCCGGCCAGAATCACCTCCGGGTGATAGCCGGCTTTTTCAGCACGGTGCGTCAGATAGTAAGGGTCCACCCCGATGCAGTGGCCACCGACCAAGCCAGGCCGGAAAGAAAGAAAATTCCACTTGGTGCCAGCAGCGGCCAGCACATTTTGGGTATCGATGCCCAGCTGATCAAAGATCACTGCCAATTCGTTCATCAGGGCGATATTCAAATCCCGCTGGGTGTTCTCGATCACCTTGGCCGCCTCGGCCTCCTTGATGGTCCGTGTGGGGTGAACGCCGGCCTCGACCACGATGCGGTACAGATCGGCCACCTGCCGGGTGGTAGGCTCATCATCACCAGCCACCACCTTGACGACTTTGCTAAGGGTATGCTCACGGTCGCCCGGGTTGATGCGCTCGGGTGAGTAACCCACATGAAAATCGGTCTTCCATTTCAGCCCGGACGCTTCCTCCAGCACCGGCACGCAGATCTCCTCTGTGACTCCGGGGTAAACCGTGGATTCGAAGACCACCAAGGCGCCCGGTTTCATGTGGGTGCCAGCCGCACGGGAGGCACCAATCAGCGGTCGCAGATCCGGCTGCCTGGCATCGTCAATGGGCGTAGGCACGGCCACAATAATGACATCCGCCGTGGCAATCTCGGTCGGATAACTGGTTACGCTCAAGCGAGTCGCTTTGGCAAACTCCTCCCGGCTTACCTCGCCGGTGGGATCGATATTCAGCCGGTAGCTGGCGATCTTCTCTTCACTCAGGTCATAACCGATGGTGGGCAGATGCCTGCCGAAGGCAACGGCCAGTGGCAGGCCTACGTAACCGAGGCCAACAACTGCAATGGTTGTGCTTTTCATTGGAATACTCTTACGGAAAGAAAGAATTGAACCACTAAAACTATAGGTGCGGATGCTAAAGGCTTAAAGTTGAATACTTTTTTGGCTACGGACACATGAGGACGAACACAGATAAAATCGATGCGAAATGCTCAAAGATGAAGGCCAACAGCTAACTGCTAAGGGCTAAAAGCTTCTTTCGACCACAGACCCACAAGGACGAACACAGACGGAACTGATGGTAAAAGCTCAAGGCTGAAAGCTGAAGGTCTCGAAACCATCAACTTAAACCCTACATCTCATACCTTTACCACCAAGCACGATACACCACACACAAAGAACCAAACACACACGCCCCTTTAAACTTCTACCTTTTCAATATTTTAATCCGCGCCAACCGATTGTTGAATCACAGATCAGGCAGATCATCCGGTTTAAGCTCTGCCAATCTTGAAAATGCTCGGTCCTTTTCAGAGAGCACCGGATCGGAGATGGGCCATTGAATTCCGATATCCGGATCATTCCACAGGATTCCCTCCTCATCCTCTGGGTGATAGACATCCGTACATTTGTAACAGAAGTCGGCCACCTCGGACAGCACGCAGAATCCGTGGGCAAAACCTGGCGGGACGTAGAACTGCCGATGATTTTCGTCAGAAAGGATGACACTTTCCCATTTGCCGAATGTAGGAGAGCCTGCGCGGAGATCAACGGCTACATCAAAAACTGCCCCCCGGGTAACATAGAGGAGTTTCCCTTGGGGATATCGCTTCTGAAAGTGAAGGCCGCGAAGAACACCCTCGCTGGAACGCGATTGATTGTCCTGCACAAACGGCTGGTCGATTCCGAAATCCGCATAGCGCTGCGAACGAAAAGTTTCTAAAAAAAATCCCCTCTGATCGCTGAAAACCTTCGGCTCGATGACAATCAGGCCTGAAATCGACGTCTGGATAACGTTCATCGTCCACCCTGCGCACACAGCTTGATCAGATATTGTCCGTATGCAGTCTTCTTAAGCGGTTCGGCAAGCGCCATGACCTGCTCCAGATCGATATATCCCATCCGCCAGGCAATCTCTTCCAGGCAGGCGATTTTAAGCCCCTGCCGGTTCTCGACCACCTCGATAAAGTTGCTCGCATCCAGAAGCGACTGGTGGGTGCCCGTATCCAGCCAGGCGGCGCCTCGTCCCAGCAGCTTGACATTCAGCTTCCCCTGCTCCAGGTACAGCCGGTTGAGATCGGTGATTTCCAGTTCCCCCCGCGCCGAAGGGCTAAGCTGCTTAGCCAGGGGAACCACCTGATTGTCGTAGAAATACAGACCGGTGACCGCATAATTTGACTTCGGATGGGAGGGTTTTTCGGTAATATCCAGCACCGTTCCGTCCACATCAAAGCTCACCACCCCATAGCGTTCCGGATCATTGACATAGTATCCAAAAACGGTTGCCCCCTCTTCCAGCCGCGAACATTGCTGAAGGCTTTCCGACAGGCTGTGTCCGTAAAAAATATTGTCTCCCAGAATCAGGCACACCGAATCATCGCCAATAAACGCCTCACCGATTAAAAAGGCCTGGGCGAGTCCTTCCGGCCGGGGCTGGACCGCATATGAAATGGATATTCCCCACTGGGAGCCGTCGTTTAAAAGCTTTTGGAAAAGCGACAGGTCATCGGGGGTGGAGATCAGCAATACATCCCGAATACCGGCCAGCATCACCGTAGACAACGGATAATAAATCATCGGCTTGTCATACACCGGCATAAGCTGTTTGCTCACAGATATGGTCAGCGGATGCAGCCGTGTGCCCGATCCGCCGGCAAGAATAATCGCTTTCAATTTAAACTCCGAAAGCCAGCCATTTTTATGGTTTGTTGAATAGAAAACTGAGACTTATGAATGGACATTAGACAGGCCATTTCCAGACTGAGTTGACACTGATGAAACCGGCCCTATCACTCATGTTTCAGTTCCCCGAGCATCAGCCGCAGTTGTTTGCGCCAATGCGTTCCCTCCATTGTCAGGGCATCCCATGTTGAGCGTTTTTCCAAGACACTGAACGGAGGCCTCTGAGCCGGTGTTGGATACTGATCCGTTGAAACCGGCTGAATGGGAATGCTCCGGTCAAGGAGACCCAGCGGGTAGGCTTCTTCCTGAATGGCAACGGCAAAATCATACCAGCTTGCAACGCCGGCGTCGGACCAGTGAAATGTTCCCACCAGATCGTTCTCTATCCCGCGCCAGAGCGCAAGGGCCAAACCTTTTGCCCAGGTTGGCGTTCCAAACTGGTCGTCCACCACACTGAGTTCCTCTTTCTCACTCATCAACCGGAGCATGGTCTTGACAAAATTTTGACCATGAGCGGAGTAGAGCCATGCCGTTCTGATGACAAAGGATCGTTCGGGGAGTGTCTGCATCAATGCCTGCTCCCCCTGCAGCTTGCTTTGGCCGTAAACACAGCAGGGCGATGGCACGTCCGTGGAACGATAGGGTATTGCTTGCTCGCCGCTGAAAACAAAGTCTGTTGACACGTGGGCCAGGCGCCCACCGGATGATTGTACTGCTTCCGCAAGATACTGAATGCCGGTGGCATTGACAGCATAGGCGTTCTCGATGTCGGCCTCTGCCTTGTCCACAGCCGTGTACGCGGCGGCATTGATTACCCAGTCCGGGGAGTACAGGTTGATCGTCTGTCGAACAGACTCCGGATTGCGGATATCAATTTCCGGATAATCCAGGGAAGTTAAGGAAATTCCGTCCGGAACCGTACGCTGGAGTTCCCAGCCCAGTTGACCATTTGAACCAATCAGCAGAATGTTCATAAACACTGCCAGGGGATAAAGGTATAGGGTTTGGAGTGTAGGCTGATATGAGAAAAAACAAATAAGGGCATATTCACCACAGAGACGATGAGTTAGCGGAGAACAACTGTTTTTTGGCCACAGACAAATCGATGCAAAATGCTCAAAGCTGAATGTGCCAAAAAAGGCTAACAGCTAACTGCTTTTTCGCCACAGACACACAAGGACGCACACAGACGGAACTGATGGTAAAAGCGCAAGGCTGAATGCTGAAATAGTCCGAAAAAACCAACCGCTAACTGCTAACTGCTTTTTTGACCACAGACGCACAAGGACGAACACAGACAAAAGCTAAAAGACGAAAGAAAGACTACAGTGTCAAAAGACTACAGTGTCACACCTACAAATTTCACAAAATATTCCAGAAACCTGGGGCTTCAGATAGTAGGTCTGATAGCTGAAAGCTCAATGCTGAAAACAACAACTTAAATACAGTGCTGAAAGCAACGACGATGAACCGCAAGTACACAAAGCACCAAGAGCGAAGAGCCTAAAACAAAAAACGCTTATATCACCGAAAAGGAGCAAGGGACGAGGAGCTTATTTTCGCTATGGGTTTTATTCTGGAGGGTATGTCATACCGAGGACAAGCTGAATTCCCTGAAAAACCTCTTCCATCTTTTCTTTGGAAAGAGCAAAAGCCCGAGGACGTTGGTCACTCGTCAACTTCACGAGCAGCTGTCGCAAATCATGCACTCAGTTTTTGCATTTTGCTGTCACCTTGCTGAAGCAATCGCTCGAAATAAGCAATCGTATGGCGGAGCCCATCTTCTAATAGAATTTTCGGTTCCCACCCTAATTTCTCCCTTGCCAGCGAAATATCCGGCCGGCGCTGCTTTGGATCATCGGCAGGCAATGGCTGAAATTCGATCGTGGAGGATGACCCGGTCAAGGCGATCACCTTCTCGGCCAATTCCAGAATGGTAAACTCAACAGGGTTTCCAGTGTTCACCGGTCCTGTAAATGCATCGTCTGTTTTCATCAACCGAACAAACGCCTCAATAAGGTCATCCACATAGCAAAACGATCTTGTCTGGGATCCATCGCCATAAATGGTAATCGGTTCGTTATTCAATGCCTGGACGATAAAGTTGGACACCACCCGACCATCATTAGGATGTATACGCGGACCATAGGTTTTAAAAATGCGGGCTACTTTGATATTGAGTCCATGCTGCCGATGGTAATCGAAAAACAGGGTCTCAGCGCAGCGTTTGCCTTCATCGTAGCACGAACGGTAACCGATCGGGTTGACGTGCCCCCAGTAATCTTCGGTCTGGGGATGGATGGTTGGATCACCGTATACCTCGCTGGTCGAAGCCTGGAATATTTTTGCTTTGGTGCGCTTGGCCAACCCGAGCATATTGATGGCACCGTGCACGCTGGTCTTGGTCGTTTGGACCGGATCGAACTGGTAGTGAATGGGTGAGGCCGGGCAAGCCAGATTGTAGATTTCATCCACTTCGACATACAGAGGAAAGGTGATATCGTGCCGCAACAGCTCGAAATTGGGCTTGCCCAGCAGATGCTCGATATTTTTTTCTGGCCGGTGAAGTAGTTGTCCACACAAAGGATATCGTCCCCTTTTTCGACCAGTCTTTGGCACAGGTGCGAACCCAAAAAACCGGCTCCCCCGGTGACCAGAACACGTTTTCTGAGGTGTTTCATGCGATCTTTTCCGATTCTTGCAGTGTTTTTTGCTTCATCTCATATCCATGTTTGGCCTTCATATGCTCGATCAATCCTTTCTTCTCTGCTCCGCAGATCGGGCAAATATAACGATCCCGGCGCTTGAACAGCGCATTGCGGGCGAAAAACAGCCAAAGCCCGAACGGCAGTATCCACTGGATGATAATAATCAAGGCAACAAATGGCCGCATGGCATAGTTGATATGAAAATCAACGTAGAGCGCCTGATTCAATCTGAAAAGAAAATGGGCCACACACAATATCACAAGGCCGATCAGCGTGCATCTGACTTTCCGGGACCGCTCGATGGAACGGGTAGCCATCATCAACGATGCGAATGCGATCAAATGAAAGGTGTTGAACGTGTGCGGGTAAAGGTCGAGTTTTTCGGGGATTGGTACCGGCAAACCGAAACCGCTTAACAACGCCTTGACGAGAAGCAGGTTGATATAGACGAATCCCTGATCCAGATAAAGCCAGAACACGAACGGTATACTTGAATATGCAATGAAGCGGACCAGAAAAGATAACGGCCGATCATCCATTTTTGCTTCGGCAATGGAACGCAGCCAGGTCATCGCAGCGACCAAGACAAGCAGAATCATGACGATCTGACCGATATAAACATGGGCGTATTCGAAAAACGCCCTGTATTTAAGACCGATCAGAAAAATGAAGAGTATGCGCGCCAGGTTTGCGGCAAAGAGAAATGGCAGACCGGCCGCAAGGCCCAACAGCTTGTTTTTCAATGCTGTGGGATATGCCATCACAAAGGAGAAATAGAGGATCGCCACAAAAATTGCCGTGCATTCCGCGATAATTCGAATGCTGAAACCTTGGGCCGACAGAATCACTCCGGAAACGGACGGTTCCAGGTGGAGCAACCGCAAAAAAAAGGCCGTCATTTCCGCGGTATGCCTATTGAGCGGATCGGCTAATGCAGAAGGCGGCAGCCAGTTGAACAGGATGTATAGTCCACCGGCAAGCATCACGAAACGGACGCTGAATATGATTAACGCACGGCGATTGGTCGGATGTTCTATTTTCATTGGAAGGATATTATTTTTATCGCAACACAAATATCGGGCAAATTGGACATTTCTGGATGAGCACTCGGTAGTGCTCGTTCAGAAATAGGCAAATTTGGTCGAGATCAAGGCGTGCGATAAATTTTACCGCAGGTATATGGTTGATATTCCGAGGATAAAATTTTGAGCACAACGCCGATATCGGGCAAATTGGACATTTCTGGATGAGCACTCGCTACCCTTCTGATTTCTCACCACTAACTTCAG
>ENA-ORCU01000627-ORCU01000627.1-marine-metagenome-genome-assembly--contig:-NODE-627-length-12372-cov-3.456527_pt1 | contig 12372 bp, 12 predicted proteins | sample MGYA00248631_ERZ508512 | MGnify/ENA primary metagenome ERZ508512 (study PRJEB26183, sample SAMN06268844) | marine metagenome | isolation source: Tt an P1 anaerobic enrichment on pine from sediment taken...
CGTAAAGCCCGCGTTGGGTGGTCTTGCCCCCGCGCCACGGATCGCCCGAGCGCCCCCGCGCCTCGGCAATCCGCAGCCGCCAGGGGCCCTGCACAGGGACATAGGGCGCGGTGGTCAGCTCGAACCGGCCGTCGGGAAACAGCGCCAGCCGCACCCGCAGCGGCGCGTCGCCCGCCAGGCCCTCAAGCAGCGCCCGCGCTTCTGCCCCGTCGAAGGGGAAGCCCAGCAGCCGGGCAGACCGCTCCATCCGCGCCAGGTGCCTCTCGCCCCTCAGCGCGCCGGTCTCCGGCGTCCAGCGCAGGGTCTCGAACAGGCTCAGCCCGTCGGGGAGAGGGTCGCGAAACGGGCTTTCCACAGGGCTTCCTCATATTCCGATTGCGCGGTGCTGTCGTGGACCACGCCGCCGCCCACATTCAACCGCACCGCGCCGCCGGGCAAGAGCGTCAGGGTGCGGATGGCCACGTTGAACTCCATGTCGCCCGAGGGCGCGATCCAGCCCAGCGCGCCGCAATAGGCGCCGCGGGGGGCGGGTTCCAGCTCGCGGATGATCTGCATCGCGCGGATCTTGGGCGCCCCGGTGACCGAACCGCAGGGGAACAGCGCCTCGAAGATCTCGGACAGCGTGACGCCTGCCCGCAGCTCGGCCCGGATCAGCGATGTCATCTGGTGCACCGTGGCGAAACTCTCCACCGCGAAAAGCTCGGGCACATGCACCGAGCCGATTCGCGCCACCCGGCTGATGTCGTTGCGCAGCAGGTCCACGATCATCAGGTTCTCGGCCCGGTTCTTGGGGTCGCTGCGCAGAAAGGCGCGCGCCGCCTCGTCCTCCTGCGGCGTGGCGCCGCGGGGCTGGGTGCCCTTCATGGGGCGGGTCTCGATCACCCCGCCCGCGACGCGGAAGAACAGCTCGGGCGAGCGCGACAGCACCGGCAGGGCGCCCAGCGCATGCAGCGCGCCGAAGGGCACCGGCTGCGCCGCCCTCAGCGCGCCGTAAAGCCCCAGCACCGTCCCCTCGCGGCGCGCCCGCATGGGGAAGGTCAGGTTGGCCTGATAGATGTCGCCGGCCGCGATATAGTCTTTCACCTGCGCGAAGGCTGCGCTGTAGGCGGCGAAATCGACCTCGGGCTGCGGCGGGCTGAGACGGACCGCCCCGGCCTCCTCGGCGCCCCGCGCCAAAAGGGGTTCCGCCGCCTTTGGGCCTTCGAAAACACCGAATTCCAGCAGGGGAACGTCGCGCCCGCCCGGCATCAGGCCGCGCAGCTTGGAGGAGAACAGATAGCCCAGCTCATAGCTCGCCATCCCGGCCAGCCAGCGGCCCGCCCCTTGCGCCGCCTGCATCGCCTCCAGCGCGGCGGGGACCTCGTCAGGCTCGTCGGCGCGGATCACCCGGAGGGGCCGGGTGAACAGCGTGCCCCCCGGCAGCGGCCCCTGGTCAAACAGAATGCAAGGCTCGTCCATGCTGCCCTTTCCCCGCTCAGCGCTGCGCCGCATAGGCGCTTTACCCCTGCGTGACAAGCTTCTAGCCTGCAGCCGCACGCATGCCGCCCATTTTTCCGGCACTTTTGCCCGTCGCTGCGGCAGGCAGGCCCTTGCACGCGCTTCGCGCATAGCTATAAACCGCATCAATTTGCCAGTCCGGGGGTCGAGACATGCCGAAAAGAACCGATATCAAATCCATCATGATCATCGGCGCAGGGCCCATCATCATTGGGCAGGCCTGCGAATTCGACTATTCCGGGGCACAGGCCTGCAAGGCCCTGCGCGAGGAAGGCTACCGGGTGATCCTGGTCAACTCCAACCCGGCCACGATCATGACCGACCCCGGCCTGGCCGACGCGACCTATATCGAGCCCATCACCCCCGAGGCGATCGCCAAGATCATCGAGAAGGAGCGCCCCGACGCGCTGCTGCCCACCATGGGCGGGCAGACCGGCCTCAACACCTCGCTCGCGCTGGAAGAGATGGGTGTGCTCGAGAAATTCGGTGTCGAGATGATCGGCGCCAAGCGCGATGCGATCGAGATGGCCGAGGACCGCAAGCTGTTCCGCGAGGCGATGGACCGGATCGGCCTGGAAAACCCCCGCGCCACCATCATCACCGCCCCCAAGGACGAGAACGGCGAGACCGACCTCGACGAGGGCGTGCGCCTGGCGCTTGAGGCGCTCGAGGATATCGGCCTGCCCGCCATCATCCGCCCCGCCTACACCCTGGGCGGAACAGGGGGCGGCGCGGCCTATAACCGCGAGGATTACCTGCATTTCTGCCGCACCGGCATGGATGCCTCGCCGGCCAACCAGATCCTGATCGACGAGAGCCTGCTGGGCTGGAAGGAATTCGAGATGGAGGTCGTCCGCGACAAGGCCGACAACGCCATCATCGTCTGCTCGATCGAGAACATCGACCCGATGGGCGTGCATACCGGCGATTCGATCACCGTGGCGCCGGCGCTGACGCTGACCGACAAGGAATACCAGATCATGCGCAACGGCTCGATCGCCGTGCTGCGCGAGATCGGGGTGGAGACCGGCGGCTCGAACGTGCAGTGGGCGGTGAACCCCAAGGACGGCCGCATGGTGGTGATCGAGATGAACCCGCGGGTGTCGCGGTCCTCGGCGCTGGCGTCCAAGGCCACCGGCTTCCCCATCGCCAAGATCGCGGCCAAGCTGGCCGTGGGCTACACTCTGGACGAACTCGACAACGACATCACCAAGGTGACGCCGGCCAGCTTCGAGCCGACCATCGACTACGTGGTCACCAAGATCCCGCGCTTTGCGTTTGAGAAATTCCCGGGCTCCGAGCCGCTGCTGACCACCGCCATGAAATCGGTGGGCGAGGCGATGGCCATCGGCCGCACCATCCACGAATCGCTGCAAAAGGCGCTGGCCTCGATGGAGACCGGCCTGACCGGCTTTGACGAGGTGGAGATCGAGGGCGCGCCGGACAAGGCCGCCGTGATCAAGGCGATCAGCCAGCAGACGCCGGACCGGATGCGCACCATCGCCCAGGCCATGCGCCACGGGCTCAGCGATGACGAGATCCACGCCGTCACCAGCTACGACCCCTGGTTCCTGGCCCGTATCCGCGAGATCGTCGAGGCCGAAGAGCAGATCCGCAAGACCGGCCTGCCGATGACCGAGGACGGCCTGCGCGAGCTGAAGATGATGGGCTTCACCGATGCCCGCCTGGCCAAGCTGACCGGCCGCGACGAGGATCAGGTCCGCCGCGCGCGTCAGAACCTCGGCGTGACCGCGGTGTTCAAGCGCATCGACACCTGCGCCGCCGAGTTCGAGGCGCAGACGCCCTACATGTATTCCACCTACGAGGCCCCGGTGATGGGCGACGTGGAATGCGAGGCCCGGCCCAGCGACAAGAAGAAGGTGGTGATCCTCGGCGGCGGCCCCAACCGGATCGGCCAGGGCATCGAGTTCGACTATTGCTGCTGCCACGCCTGTTTCGCGCTCAGCGATCAGGGTTATGAAACCATCATGATCAACTGCAACCCCGAGACCGTGTCGACCGACTACGACACCTCGGACCGGCTCTATTTCGAGCCGCTGACCTTCGAGCACGTGATGGAGATCCTGCGCACCGAGCAGGAAAAGGGCACGCTGCACGGGGTGATCGTGCAGTTCGGCGGCCAGACCCCGCTGAAGCTGGCCAACGCGCTGGAAGAGGCGGGCATCCCGATCCTGGGCACCACGCCCGACGCGATCGACCTGGCCGAGGACCGCGAGCGTTTCCAGGCGCTGGTCAACCAGCTGGGCCTGAAACAGCCGAAAAACGCCATCGCGTCCACCGACGCGCAGGCGCTGAAGGCGGCCGAGGAAATCGGCTTCCCGCTGGTGATCCGCCCGTCCTACGTGCTGGGCGGCCGCGCGATGGAGATCGTGCGCGACATGGCCCATCTGGAGCGCTACATCTCCGAGGCGGTGGTGGTCTCGGGCGACAGCCCGGTGCTGCTCGACAGCTATCTCTCGGGCGCCGTGGAATGCGATGTCGATGCGCTGTCGGACGGCGAAAACGTCCATGTCGCGGGCATCATGCAGCATATCGAAGAGGCCGGCGTGCACTCGGGCGACAGCGCCTGCTCGCTGCCGCCCTATTCGCTGGACGACGCCACCGTGGAGGAGCTGAAGCGCCAGACCGTGGCGCTGGCCCGCGCGCTGAACGTGGTGGGCCTGATGAACGTGCAATACGCCATCAAGGACGGCGTGATCTACCTCATCGAGGTCAACCCCCGCGCCTCGCGCACGGTGCCCTTCGTGGCCAAGGCCACCGACAGCGCCATCGCCTCCATCGCCGCGCGGCTGATGGCGGGCGAGAAACTGTCGGCCTTCCCGATGCGCGCGCCCTACCCCGCCGGGGTCACCGAGATGCCGATGGCCGACCCGATGACGCTGGCCGACCCGAAGACCCCGTGGTTCTCGGTCAAGGAGGCGGTGATGCCCTTCGCCCGCTTCCCCGGCGTCGACACCATCCTCGGCCCCGAGATGCGCTCCACCGGCGAGGTCATGGGCTGGGACCGCTCCTTCCCCCGCGCCTTCCTCAAGGCGCAGATGGGCGCGGGCACCCACCTGCCCAGCGAAGGCCGGGTGTTCATCTCCATCAAGGAGGCCGACAAGGGCCCGATGATGGTGGAGGCCGCGCAGATCCTGACCGGGCTCGGCTTCGCGATCGTCGCCACCCGCGGCACCGCCGCCTTCCTGCAGGAGGCGGGCGTGGAATGCCAGGTGGTCAACAAGGTCTACGAGGGGCGGCCGAACATCGTGGACATGCTCAAGGACGGCGAGATCGCGCTGGTCTTCAACACCACCGAGGGCGCGCAGGCGGTCGAGGACAGCCGCGATATCCGCGCCGTGGCGCTCTATGACAAGATCCCCTATTTCACCACCGCCGCGGCCAGCCATTCCGCCGCGCTGGCCATCCGCGCGCGCGAAGAGGGCGAGATCGGGGTGCGCAGCCTGCAGGGGTGAGGCGCGCCCGGAAAGCACTCCGGCGGAGTGTTTTCAGCGCCGAACGGGCGGAGCCCCGGCCGGCTGATCCTGCCGAAACCAAACCTTCAGGGAAACCCGCCCGGGGCGCGCAGCGTCCCGGGCCGCGCCCCCAACTTGGCCGCTTGATCCCGCTCGCCCCTGCGGGGATAAGCAGGCCATGGCCAAGCTCTTCTTCCACTACTCCACCATGAACGCGGGCAAGAGCACGATCCTGCTGCAAGCCTCGCACAACTACCGCGAACGCGGGATGGAGACCTACCTGCTGACCGCGCGGCTGGACACGCGCGCAGGCCAGGGCCGGATCGCCTCGCGCATCGGCATCGGCGAGGACGCCGACATGTTCGAGGCGGAGACCGACCTCTTCGCCCGCATCTCTGAGCGGCTGGCGCAGGGGCCCGTCGCCTGCGTCTTCGTGGACGAGGCGCAGTTCCTCGCCCCTGAACAGGTCTGGCAGCTCGCCCGCGCGGTCGACGACCTGGGCGTTCCGGTGATGTGCTACGGGCTGCGGGTGGATTTCCGCGGCCGGCTCTTCCCCGGCTCGGCCACGCTGCTGGCGCTGGCCGACGAGATGCGCGAGGTGCGCACCATCTGCCATTGCGGGCGCAAGGCCACCATGGTGGTGCGCATGGGCCCCGACGGCACGCCGCAGCATGACGGCGAACAGGTGCAGATCGGCGGCAACGAGACCTATGTGTCGCTCTGTCGCCGCCACTGGCGGGAGGCCGTGGGCGACCGCCCCTGACCCCTTCTTCTTGGCGAAAATACTCACGGCCCCGCGCCGGCCGTCAGTTCACCACGTTGGGCGGAGGCGCCCCGGCCAGATGCGCGCGGATATTCTCCACCGCCACCAGCCCCATCGCCTCGCGCACCTCCAGAGCGGCGGTGCCCAGATGCGGCAGCAGCGTGACATTCTCCAGCCCGCGCAGCGCCGCGGGCACCTCGGGCTCATGCTCGTAGACGTCGAGCCCGGCGCCGCCGATCCGGCCCGCCTGCAGCGCAGCGATCAGGGCGGCTTCGTCCACCACGTCGCCGCGGCCGATATTGACCAGATGCGCATGCGGCTGCATCGCGGCCAGAACCTCCGCCCCGATCAGGTGCCGGGTGGCCGGACTGGCGGGCACCGCCACGACCAGAACATCGGCCCAGCCGGCCAGTTCGATCAGCGCCGGGACCTGCCGCGCGGGCACCCCCGGGTCGCTCACCTGCGAGCGGTTGAAGAAGCCCACCTCCATGCCGAAGCCGTGATGGCCCCGCCGCGCGATGGCCTTGCCGATGCGCCCCATGCCCACGACGCCCAGCCTCTTGCCGCTCATGTGCAGCCCCAGCATCTGGGTGGGATGCCAGCCCTCCCACTTGCCCGAGCGCACCAGCCGATCGCCCTCGCCCGCGCGGCGGCAGCTCATCAGCATCAGCGTCAGCGCGATGTCGGCGGTGGCGTCGGTGACCGCGCCGGGGGTGTTGCTCACGGCGATCCCCGCGGCGCGGGCGGCCCCGGTATCGATATGGCTGTAGCCCATGCCGAAATTCGCCAGCAGGCGGGTGCGCGGCTCGGGGACCCGGGCGAATATCTCGGCCGAGAACAGATCGCCCAGCGTGGGCAGGATCGCGTCGTAATCCCGCAGGGCCTGCACCATCTCCGCCTCGCTCATCGGCGCGGTGCTGTCGCGGGCGGTGACATCGGCCAGCGCGCGGGCCTCGGCCAGAACGCGTTCGGGCAGGGGCCGGGTGATCAGAAGCCGGGCCATCAATACATCCTCCCGCCGATGGGCACATCCTTGTCCGGGGTCAGCAGCACCACCTCGCCGGTCTCGTCCGGCAGGCCCAGCACCAGCACCTCGGACATGAACTTGCCGATCTGGCGGGGCGGGAAGTTGACCACCGCGAGCACCTTCTTGCCCGGCAACTCCTCGGGCGCGTAATGCGCGGTGATCTGGGCGGAGCTTTTCTTCTCGCCGATCGCGGGGCCGAAATCGACCCAGAGCTTGATCGCGGGCTTGCGCGCCTCGGGGTAGGGCTCGGCCTTCACGATCCGGCCCACGCGGATGTCCACCTTGAGGAAATCGTCGAAGCTGATCTCGCTCATCCGGCCAGCTCCCGGCTGCGGTCGGCGGCGGCCTTGACCGCGCGCTTGAGAAGCGCGGGGAAGCCGGTTTCCTCGTCCATCAGAACGTTCAAAGCGGCGGCGGTGGTGCCGCCCGGCGAGGTGACGTTGACGCGGAGCTGGGCGGGGTCCTCTTCGGCAGTTTCGGCCAGTTGCCCGGCGCCGCCCACGGTGGCCTTGGCGAGCTTCATGGCCAGATCGGCGGGCAGCCCCTCGGCCGCCCCGGCCGCGGCCAGGGTCTCGATCAGGTGGAACACATAGGCCGGGCCCGAGCCGGAGACGGCGGTGACCGCATCCATCTGGCCCTCGTTTTCGAGCCGCACGGTCTGGCCCACGGCCGAAAGCAGCGCCTCGGCCAGCGCCAACTGCGCCTCGCCCACCCTGGCATTGCCGATCAGGGCGGTGATGCCGCGGTTGACGGCCGCCGGCGTGTTGGGCATGGCGCGGATGACCGGGCTCGCGGCCCCGAGGATCTCTTCATAGGCGCGGATCGGCGTGCCCGCGGCGACCGAGACGAACAGCGTGTCGCCCCCGCCCAGTGCCGCGATGCGCGGCAGCGCCTCGCCCATCATCTGCGGCTTGACCGCGATCAGCACGATCGCGGGGGCCTCGGGCAGGTCCTCGTTCAGGTGCACCCCCTGCCCCTGCAGCCAGTCGGACGGTTTCGGGTCCAGCACCCAGACCGAGGCGGGCGGCAGGCCCTGACCCAGCCAGCCCGCCAGCATTGCAGACCCCATCTTGCCGCAGCCCAGCAGAACCAGCCCGTGGCGGGCGACGTCATTCATATCCATCATGATCCCCCTGTTTGTCGGAGGGGGAGATTAGGCGCGCCCGTACGCCTCTGCAATGGCGACCTGCATCGCCTCTTCGGGGCTCTGATCGGCCCAGGTGACAAGCTGGAAGGCCGGGTAGAATCGCTCGGAGGCCGAGATCGCGGCCGAGATCATCCGGCTGATCTGTTCAGAGGTCGCGATTTGCCCGCCCGACAGCGCCAGCCCGTAGCGCCAGACCATCAGCCGCTGCTCGTGCCAGTAGGTGAAGGCCCCCGTCCAGCACATGTCATTGGCGCGGTTCAGCGTCTCGCACAGCTGGGGCAGCTTGTCCTCGGGCGGTTCCATCTCGAAGGTGCAGACCAGGCGCAGGGTCTCGTCATAGTCCGACCAGGCCAGGGTGATCGAATAGGTGCGCCACTGTCCCTCCACGGCCATCGCGATCTGGTCATCGGCGACGCGGTCGAAATCCCATTCGTGATGCTCGGCGATATGCTCGACGAGGTCGATGGGGTGCAGCTCTTCGCTCTGCAGGAAATCTTCGGAAAGTGACATGCCCGGCCTCTCTGGTTGTAGCCCCAGCAGAATTGGCAGCAACTAGGGCTTGGTGCCTGCTCAAGGTCCGGCGGAGGTTTCCACCGCCCTTACCAGATATGGTGGGGGCAAAGGCCATGCCCTGTAAAGGAGAATTTTTGTGACAAGGCGCAACCGCGCCCCAATATCTTGTGGATAAACGCAAGTATTAGGCTCTGACCCGGCGCAGCCGCCCGCTTTCCGGGCAGGCATGAAAAAACCGGCCCCGACCGGGCCGGCCTTTCGCGAAACCGGGCGGTGCGGCGGGGTTATTTCCCGGCCGCTTGCTCCAGCGCTTCGATCCGCGCCTTCAGCGCCTCGTTCTCCTCGCGCGCCTTCTGGGCCATGGCCCGCACGGCGTCGAATTCCTCGCGGGTGACGAAATCGCGGTCGGCCAGCCAGCGGTCCATCCAGCCCTTCACCGCGGTTTCCGCCTCGTCCTTGGCCCCCTGCGCCACGCCCATGGCGTTGGTCATCAGCTGCGACATGTCTTCGAAAAACTTGTTCCGGGTCTGCATCGGCCCCTCCGGCGTTACATTTGCCTCCTATATGGTCTGCAGGCGGGCGAAGCTCAATGGTTGACTTCGCCCGCGACCAAACGGCAAGAGGCAAACATGCAGGCGGTTCTTCCCTTTCCCGATATTTCGCCCGAGCTGTTCTCGGTCTCCGTCTTCGGCGTCGAGTTCGCGCTGCGCTGGTATGCGCTGGCCTATATCGCCGGGCTGCTGCTGGGCTGGCGGCTGGTGGTGCGGCTGGTCAAGACCCAGCGGCTGTGGCCCGAGGGGCGCGCGCCGATGACGCCCGGCCAGGTCGAGGAGCTGCTGACCTGGGTGATCCTGGGGGTGATCCTGGGCGGGCGGCTGGGCTTCGTGCTGTTCTACAAGCCGCTGCATTACCTTCAGAACCCCATGGAGATCCCCATGCTGTGGCAGGGGGGCATGTCGTTTCACGGCGGCTTCATCGGGGTGATGCTGGCGGCGATCCTGTTCTGCCGCAAGCACGGCATCGCGCTCCTGTCGGCCTCGGACGCGCTGGCGCTGGCCGCGCCGCCGGGGCTGTTCTTCGGCCGGATCGCGAATTTCATCAATGCCGAGCTCTGGGGCCGCCCCTCTGACCTGCCCTGGGCGGTGGTCTTTCCCGGGGAGCTGGCGCAATACTGCCCGGGATGGGAGCAGGTGCCCTGCGCCCGCCACCCCTCGCAGCTCTACGAGGCGGGGCTGGAGGGGCTGGTGCTGGGCGCGGTGATCCTCACCCTCGTCTACCGGCGCGGCTGGCTGCAGCGGCCGGGACAGACGGCGGGCGCATTCTTCGCCGGCTACGGGCTGGCGCGGTTCACGGCGGAATTCTTCCGCCAGGCCGATTTCCAGTTCATCACGCCGGAAAACCCGATGGGCTATGCCCTGCACTGGGGCGGCCTTGGCCTGTCCATGGGGCAGCTGCTGTCGCTGCCGATGATCGCGCTGGGCCTCGTCTTCTTCCTGATCGCCCGGCGCCGCGCATGACGCCGCTGGCCGAGATCCTCGCCCGGCGCATCGCCAAGACCGGCCCGATTTCCGTGGCCGAGTACATGGCCGAGTGCCTGCTGCACCCCGAGCACGGCTATTACGCCACGCGCGACCCGTTCGGCGCGGGCGGCGATTTCACCACCGCGCCGGAAATCAGCCAGATGTTCGGCGAAATGGTGGGCCTGTGGCTGGCGCAGGTCTGGATGGATCAGGGCGCACCCGCCCCCTTTACCCTGGCCGAGCCGGGGCCGGGGCGCGGCACGCTGATGGCCGACATCCTGCGCGCCACCCGCGCCGTGCCGGGCTTTCTCGACGCCGCGCAGGTGCACCTGGTCGAGGCCAGCCCCACGCTGCGCGGGATCCAGCGCAAGACGCTGGACGGGCATCAGGTGACATGGTGCGACAGCGTGGCCGACCTGCCCGGCCAGCCGCTCTTCCTGGTGGCCAACGAGTTTTTCGATGCCCTGCCCATCCGCCAGTTCCAGCGCGACCCCAAGGGCTGGCGCGAGCGGCAGGTGGCGCTGATCGACGGCAAGCTCGCCTTCGGCCTCTCCGCCCCCGCCCCCATCGCTGCGCTCGATCACAGGCTGGCCGATACCGGCGCCGGCGATATCGTGGAGACCTGCCCGCAGGCCGCCCCCATCATCGCCGAGATCGCCGCGCGAATCGAGGCCCATGGGGGCGCGGCCCTGGTCTTCGATTACGGCGGCTGGCATTCGCTGGGCGACACGCTGCAGGCGCTGCGGGGGCACAAGGCCGACGACCCGCTGGCCCATCCCGGCGAGGCCGACCTCACCGCGCATGTGGATTTCGAGGCGCTGGCCGCCGCCGCCCCCGGCCTCACCGCCCGTCCCCTGACCCCGCAGGGGCTGTTCCTGGAACGGCTCGGGATCACCGCACGCGCCCAGGCGCTTGCCGCGAGGCTGAGCGGGCCGGCGCTTGAGACCCATGTCGCCGCACATCGGCGCTTGACCCACCCTCAGGAAATGGGAACCCTCTTCAAGACCCTTGCCCTGATGCCGAACAACGCCCCAACCCCGCCGGGATTCGCGCCATGACGCTGGAGATTCTGACCGCCGACAACCTGTCCCCGCTGCGCCACGGGTTCTTCACCCGCAAGGGCGGGGCGTCGTCGGGTGTGTTCGCCGGGCTGAACTGCGGGCTGGGCTCGTCGGACCAGTCCGAGGTGGTGGCGATCAACCGCGCCCGCGTGGCCAGCGCGATGGGCGTGGCGCCCGAGGCGCTGGTCGCGGTGCGCCAGACCCATTCGGCGGATGTGGCCCTGGCCCCGTTCGACGACCGCCCCGATGCCGATGCCATCGTCACCGCCACGCCGGGGCTGGCGCTGACCATCCTGACCGCCGATTGCCAGCCGGTGCTTTTCGCCGATGCCGAGGCCGGCGTGATCGGCGCCGCCCATGCCGGCTGGCGCGGGGCGCTGGAGGGGGTTCTGGAGGCCACGCTCGACGCGATGGAGAGCCTCGGCGCGAGGCGCGAGAACATTGTCGCGGTGATCGGCCCCACCATCAGCCAGCGCGCCTATGAGGTGGGTCCCGAATTCTTCGAGATATTCATGGCCGAGGCCCCGTCCTACAGCCGGTTCTTCGCCGGCGGCGAGGGCGACCGCATGCTTTTCGACCTGCCCGCCTTCGGCCTGCACCGTCTGCGCGAGGCCGGCATCGGCCAGGCGCAATGGACCCGGCACTGCACCTATTCCGACCCCGACCGGTTCTATTCCTACCGCCGCACCACCCATGCCGGCGAGGCCGATTACGGGCGGCTGATCTCGGTCATCCGGCTCTGAAGGCTGCCACAATTTGAGCCCGTCCGGGCCGCAAGAAGTCACCTTCGCCGCCATTTCCTTGCCCCAATGCCGGTCCATTCTTGGCGTGAGAGCCTGCCACAGGCAGGCAGACGGCAAAGCAAGGAGCGAAAAAGATGAAAAACAAGCGCCGCTGGATGACCTGGATCCTGGAAGAAAGCACCGGCGAGGACCTGCCCCTGCCCTGGCTGCGCAAGCGCGCAAAGGTGCGCGCCGCCTGAAACACGCCCTGCGCCTCTGCCGCCGAAACCCGGATATTCGCCCCGGCGCCGAAGGGTTGCCGGTGTGTCTTGGTCCCGTGCCTCGCCGGACTCTCGCACCGGGAGAAACAATCCGACAACCGCGCAGCGGATTCTCCCTAAGCCCGGATCAATTGCGAAGGTTTTTTGACAAATCTTACCCAATTGGACGATAGTGAATCTAGAAATGTCCCTCTGCACGTTTCGGTGGGGACCGAGCAGATGTGGCAGACCAAAGAGGACTGATCGCATGTTCTTCCCCCACTCTTCCGACGCAGGCCCTGCGGCGAGCAAGCGGGCCAAACCGGCCGGTCATACGACGGCTGCTGTTTCAGAACGGCGGCCCCGGCAGGGGATGGCTTTCACCC
>ENA-ORCU01000628-ORCU01000628.1-marine-metagenome-genome-assembly--contig:-NODE-628-length-12369-cov-2.696876_pt1 | contig 12369 bp, 9 predicted proteins | sample MGYA00248631_ERZ508512 | MGnify/ENA primary metagenome ERZ508512 (study PRJEB26183, sample SAMN06268844) | marine metagenome | isolation source: Tt an P1 anaerobic enrichment on pine from sediment taken...
GCCATGCCGTTCTGGAACTGGCGCTGGTGCTGGCCCTGCTCATGGGCCTGGCACCGGTATTGAAGATGAAACCGGTCTTTATTGTCATCGCCCTGGCCGGTTCGGCTGTCTTGCTCTGGATGGGCGTCGGCATGCTGAAATCCCTGCCGACCATGGTTCTGACGACCGCCGGCGATAACGCCGGAGGTAAGAACCTGATTCTGTCCGGCATTTTGATGAGCCTGGCCAACCCGTACTGGAGCATCTGGTGGGCCACCATCGGGTTGGGATACATTCTGCACAGCATGGATGCCGGCCTTATGGGGGTGGCAGCCTTTTTCAGCGGCCACATTTTGGGGGATCTGTTCTGGTATTTTGCTGTTAGCGCGGCGGTCTGGAAAGGGCGAAAACTGCTGTCCGACCGCAGCTACCGCATTCTCATCGGCACCTGTGCCCTCTTTCTCATCGCCTTCTCATTCCTTTTCGCATTTTCCGGAGTCCGGAAGCTCATCTCCTGATCCGTTGATTGTGCCGATGCCCCGGCAACCGGCTTCAAGCGATCACGCGCTTCGTTTTTTCTTCATATTCAGCCCCGAACGGCCGAATAATAGAGTATGGGGGTGATGCGTTCGCCTCTTCGGAAAAAGAAAATTCCGTCTATTTAGGCATATCCCCGTAGTTATTATTACAATATAATTACAAATGAATACGGTTTCAGCTAAATTAACATTTGACATATTATACGCTTAAAAGTACATTTGTACAAGCCTTTTAAAATTGCCGCATAGGGGTGTTGGCGCCAAACCACCCCGGGCGCAGGCAAGACCGCTTTTCCTCAGGAGTTGTCATGGAAAGCACACAAGCCTATAAATGGGTCGTCATTCTTTTCTTTGGCGTGGTGGGTATCATGTTCAGCGCCTCGTTGATTTATCTGGCCACCGGCAACGTGGATCCAACCACCTTTTTCGGCCGCAAAATGACCTTGCCGAAAACCGATACCGATCGTGTCGGTTTTTCCAAAGCAACCCGTGTCCTCGAGCTGGGCAAGCAGGTGACCATCGGCAACCGCATCTTCACGTACAAGGGGCGCCAGGATGACGCGATCCGATTCGACGTCATCATTCCCGAAATCGACCGCCAGTATCCCTACCCGTTCAAGGTCGATATCCGCCAGTCCAGAAACGGATTCGAAGTCGCCGGCATCTGGCTGCAGATGGTAACCGTCCGCGCCAACTTCGTGAGTCTGAGGACCATGATCGGATCCCATGGCGATGTCGTGCGCTAGGCGACTTTATATCGACCGGAATAGCGGCCCCCATCGGATTCGGTCGCGCCGGCCAGCTGCGCATGGGCCGATAGAATCAATCGTTCGGTCGTTTCCCAATCGATGCAGGCATCGGTAATGGACACCCCGTATTGCAGGGCCTGCAAATCCCCCGTGTTTTTCTGATGGCCTGCCTCGAGATTGCTCTCCAGCATCATGCCGATAATGGCATCGTTGCCGTCCAGGCGCTGGTTGATGACATCCTGCCAGACCGAGGCCTGAAGGGCGTGGTTTTTTCTGGAATTGCCGTGGGAACAGTCGACCATGATCGCCCGGGCCACCCCCTTGGCCTCCAGTATCCCCCGCGCCTCGCCGATGCTGACCGAATCGTAATTGGGGCGGCTTCCGCCGCGCAGCACCAAATGAGCGTGGGGATTGCCGGTAGTGGTAACGCTGCAGGATTTTCCGTCGGGGTCAATGCCCAGAAAATGCTGAGGTGATCCGGCGGCGATGATGGCATTGACCGCCGTGGACAGCTCGCCGTCCGTACAGTTCTTGAAACCGACCGGCATGGAAAGGCCGCTGGCCATCTCCCGGTGGGTCTGGGATTCGGTGGTGCGCGCGCCGATGGCGGCCCAGCAGACCAGCCCGGCAATATACTGGGGAACGATGGGGTCCAGCAGTTCCGTGGCGGTCGGCAGGCCCATGTCGGTAATGTCCAGCAAAAGGCGGCGCGCCCGCTTCAGCCCGGCGTTGATATCGTAGCTGCCGTCCAACCGGGGATCGTTGATCAGGCCCTTCCAGCCCACATTGGTTCGTGGTTTTTCGAAATAGACCCGCATGACCAGCAACATGGTTTCCGCAACCCTTGCGCTCAATTCGCGCAGCCGCCGGGCATAATCCATGGCCGCCGCCTCGTCGTGGATGGAGCAGGGTCCTGTAATCACCAGCATCCGGGAATCCTTGCCCTCCAGGATGTCGGCAATCGCCTTGCGCCCTTCCACCACCGAGCCATAGGACGCTTCGGTCAGGGGAAGCTGTTCCTTGAGCTGAGCGGGTGAAATCAACGGTTCGAATTTCGCTACGCGAATGTCATAGGTCTTTTGCATGCCGATACTCCTTTCGGGTTTTCAATGGTATTTTACAAATAAAAAAGCCGCAGGCTTTTTTGCCTGCGGCTTTTACACGTTGCTTGCTGTCAAAAAGTCAGCGAACCACAGGCGCACCTCGGCTGAAATAAAAATAATAACCGAAATAGGTTGCGTTTGTGGCTGCCGTGAGAAGCATTACACGATTCCCTTCTGGATCGAATGAATCAGCAACTATCACAGGTTTTCCGAACATGCAAACCTTAAAAATAATTCGGGCTGCCTTTTGGGCAGCCCGAATTATTTTTATTGGCAGTGACTTTTAATCACAAAGCTCGAACAATGCTGCGGCTCCCATGCCGCCGCCGATGCACATGGACTCCACGCCGTACTTGACGCCCTTGCGCTGCATGTTGGCCAGCAGCGTGGCGCAAAGCTTGGCACCGGTGCATCCCAAGGGGTGGCCCAGGGCGATGGCGCCGCCGTTGATGTTGATGATATCCATGCTGTTCTCGAGGCCCAACTCGCGAATGCAGTACAGGGCCTGGGAGGCGAATGCCTCGTTGATTTCCCAGAGACCGATGTCGCTGGTCTTCATGCCGGCCAGATCCAACAGCTTGGGAATGGCATAACGGGGGCCCACGCCCATTTCATCCGGCTCGCAGCCCACGGTGGTGTACATCTTCAGCTTGGCGATGGGCTTGAGGCCATATTTTTTGACGGCTTCTTCGCTGGCGATGATGCTGGTTGCCGCGCCGTCGGTGGTCTGGGAGGAATTGCCGGCGGTGACCGACCCGTTGGCGGCGAATACGGCCCGCAGTTTGGCCAGGCCTTCCAGGGTCGTGGTGGCCCGGACCCCGTCGTCGAAATCCTGGAGAAAGGTCTCTTTTTTATAGGTGCCGTTTTCCTGGAGAACGAACTTGGCCGCCGGGGTGGGTACGATCTCGGTGAAATGGCCTTCTTTCTGGGCCTTGACGGCCCTCATCTGCGATTCATAGGCAAAGGCATCCTGGTCTTCGCGGGTCACGTTGTAGCGATTGGCCACGTTTTCCGCGGTAATGCCCATGGAGCAATACAGATCCGCCTGGGCCTTGGTATGCTCGGGATGAGGGCGCGGCAGGTTGCCGCCCATGGGGACGTAGGTCATGGATTCCACGCCGCCGCCCATGGTCATTTCGGACCAACCGGCCATGACCCGCAGGGAGGCCAGAGCAATGGCCTCCAGACCGGAGGAGCAGAAGCGGTTGACCGTGGCGCCGGAAACGGTGATGGGAAAACCGGCGATCTGGTTGGCCAACCGGCCGATGTTGAGTCCCTGTTCGGCTTCGGGAAAGGAGCAGCCGATCATGACATCGTCGATATCCTTGGGTTCGATGGAGCCGGCTTTTTCAACCGCAGCCTTCATGATGAAGGAGAGCAGGTCTTCAGGGCGGGTATCTTTCAAAGCCCCTTTGCCGCGCCGGCATCCGGGCGTCCTGACGGACGAAACGATATATGCATCTCTCATTGTGGGTCCTCCTTTTTAATTTCTCAGGGGCTTGCCGGTTTTCAACATGTGCTCGATCCTGGCAAGGGTTTTTTCCTCTTTCAGGAAATCGATAAACGCTTCTCTTTCCAGGTTGAGGATAACTTCTTCATCGACAAAACTGTTGGTCCGCAAGTTACCGCCGCTGATGACATAGGCGATGCGTTTGGCCAGGAAGGCATCATATTCACTGACGTAGCCGGCGGACTGCATGTTGAACAGCTCGGCATTGACCATGCCCTGGGCAGCCGTTCCGAAGACCTTGATCTTCCGTTTGACCGGCGGGGCATACCCCTCGTCGACCATCTTGAGCACTTCTTTCTTGGCTTCACCAATCAGATAATCCCGGTTGAAAACGATCCGGTCCTTGGGACCCAGGAAGCCATTGGCGCGGGCTTCGGCAGCCGACATGGAAACCTTGGCCATGGCGATAGCCATGAATGTGGGGAGGAAAAATTTGGCCAGGTCGACATCGGTGACCGGTGCAGGAATGTCGGCCGTCATCTTCCGCCACAGGTTCAGGCAACCGCCGCCACCGGGCAACAGACCGACGCCGATTTCCACCAGCCCCATATACAGTTCGCTGTGGGCAACCATTTTGTCCGCCGCACCCAGGCAGACCTCGCAACCGCCGCCCAGTGTCATGCCGTATGGCGCAGCCACTACCGGAAAACTGGCGTAACGGGTCTTTTGCATGCCATCCTGCGCTTTTTTCAGGAATGCGTCGATTTCGTCGTATTTACCTTCCTTGGCCAGGCCGGCCATAAACGCCAGGTCACCACCGGCGGAAAAGGCGCCGGGCATGCCGCCGGCTTGGTTCCCGATGACAAGGCCTACCGCGTTTTGATCCACGTAATCCATGCACTCGCCCATGAAGTCCACGATCTCGCCATTGATGGCATTCATCTTGGTGTGGAACTCCAGGCACAGGACGCCGTCACCGATGTCGATGAGAGAGGCCGAGCCGCAGGATTTGATCTCCTTGCCAGCGCCCTTCAGCGCGGCCAGGGAGATGATATTGTCACTGACTTTGAGCTCCTGATAGCTTTCAGTGGCAAAGTCATAGTAATATTTTTTACCGCCATCTTCTTTGTAGAATGAGGTATTGCCGGCGGCCAGCATCTTCTTCACATTTTCCGGCACGGCAAGGCCGTCTTTTTCCATCTTTTCGACGGATTCGGCGACCCCGATGGCATCCCATGTCTCGAAGGGACCCATTTCAAAGTTGTAGCCCCACTTCATGGAATTGTCGATTTCAACGATCGTATCGGAAATCTCGGGAATCCGGTTGGCGGAATAAATCAGCTGGCTGGCACTTGCCTTCCAGGCAAATACGGCGCCCTTGTCGTCACCGTAAACCACAGCCTTGATTTTTTCCGGAAGAGTCTTGGCCTTTTTGGCAGCTGCCAGGCATGGAAAATCCGGTTTTCCGTACTCTTCATACTCCATGGTGGCGGGATTGATGACCTTTCTCACCTTTTTCCACTCGGGAGTCAGATCCGTCTTGTAAAAACCGGCCCGCGTCTTTTTACCCAGGAGCTTCTTTTCGATCATCTGGCTGACGAAACCGGGCATCACGAAGCTGTCCCGCATCTCATCTTCCGTTACCAGATCATAGGTATTCTGGGCCACATGACCGAGGGTATCCAGACCGACCAGATCGGCGGTCTTGAACATGGCTGTTTTGGGGCGACCCATTACCGGTCCGAACAGGGCATCGGCTTCCGGGATGGTCAGACCGTCTTCGACCATCAACTGCATGGCTTTGACCATACCCTGAACGCCAATCCGGTTGCCGACAAAATTCGGGGTATCCTTGGCCCAGACAATACCCTTGCCAAGGACGCGCTCCCCGAAATCCGCCATGAAGTCAAGAACTTCCTGACTTGTCTGCTCGCCCGGAATAATTTCAAGCAATTTCATGTAGCGGACGGGGTTGAAAAAATGAGTCCCCAGGAAATGCTGTTTGAAGTCATCGCCCAGACCCTCGGACATGGCTTTCAAGGGAATTCCGGAGGTATTCGAGGAAACGATGGCATCTTTTTTACGGACGGGTTCAATCCGCTTGAACAGGTCCTGTTTGATCTTGAGGTTTTCGACGACCACCTCAACGATCCAGTCGCAGCCGGCAAGCTTGTCGAAATCATCTTCCAGGTTTCCAATGGAGATGAGGTCGGCATCCTTTTTGTGCATAATCAGCGACGGCATGGACTTGAGCACCGTGTCCAGCCCGGCTTTGGCGAATCGATTCCTGGCTGCCGGATCATTCTTCTCTTCGTCCTTCAGGTCGAACGGAACGATATCCAACAACAGCGTTTTCACGCCGGCACTGGCAAGGAGGGCTGCGATGCCGCCACCCATTACACCGGAGCCGATAACTGCGGCCGATCTGATCTTTCTACTCATAGCTACCTCCTGATGATGATATTATACCCCATATGAATGAACACTCATTCATTTAACAGAGGGGCAGATTATCTGTCAAGAGAAAAACCCAGTCTTTTTATTCTCACAAAAACAAGATTATACACTTAATATCATTCATATTATTATACCGAATTCCGGAAAACACCACCTATTATCGCCCGAGGGAATCGGTTTATATAGTGTTAGATCAAACTGAATAATTATTCATTATGCCCAGCAGTCCGGAGACGACACAATCCGTTCTTGATTTATGGATTTTGAAGGTTATTATACGGCACGATTTTCAGAAGGTTTTCGGTGAGGCCTGAAGCCCCCGCGGGGGTCTTGCCGATACGCAAAGCTCAAAACTTTTTTTGTGCCCTAAAATGCACGAAAACAAACGGTTAGGATGATGTTGAATGGCTACGGAAAACGATGTTGTATTGATATACCTGGAAGACCAACCCATTTCATTTGCCCGAATCGAGGGGTTCACCCCGGATGCGAAACCCGGATGGTTTCATGTCACGCTTCTGATGCTTCAAATTCCGCTTCAGACGGTTACCTGGATTCTGCGGGATGCCTATATTAATGGAGATGAATTCACCATGGGAGGGCGCCGGATGCGACTGGAACTTGTCGAGGCGCCGGTTGAGGAAGCGATCGATGACACACAGGATGACACCGGGACGAGCGCTGAGACTGAGACCGAAAAACCGGCGAGCAAGAACGGTTCCAACGTCATATCCCTGGCGGATCTGAAGCGGAAATAGCCGGCGACTGACACGCCGCTCACCTGCAAGCCACGGAATCTACCCGGCATGAAACCAGCGAAACCGATCGTTATTTCAGCATCCCGGCGGACCGATATCCCCGCTTTTTACATGCCCTGGTTCATGGACCGGATCAAAAGCGGCATATTTGAAGTGGTAAACCCTTTCAACCGCCGGGTATCACACACATCCGCCTCTCCGGAGCACGTACACACCATTGTGTTCTGGTCGAAAAATTTTCGGCCCTTTCTTGACCGGAAGTACGGTGAAGCCCTTCAGGCGAAAGGCTACAACCTGTTTTTCAACTTCACGATCAATTCAACCGATATCCGTCTCGAACCGAACGTTCCGCCGCTGGCCGACCGCCTGCACCAGCTCGAGGAGATGTGCAACCGGTTTGGCCCGCAGTGCCTGACGTGGCGATTTGATCCAATATGTGTTTTCAACGGAGGCAGCGGCATCGAACGGGACAATCTTGGCGATTTTCCGCGCATAGCCGAGCGGGCAGCGGCAAACGGCATCCGCCGCTGCATCACCAGTTTCGTGGACCTGTATCCGAAAATTCGAAAGCGCACGGCATCGATGCCCGGGTTTTCATTTATCGACGTGCCCAATGCCCGCAAAGTGGAAATTCTGCAGGACATGAAAAGTTGTCTGCAAAACACCGGCATCTGCCTCAGCACATGCTGCGAGAAGGATCTGCTGGCCCACCTGCCCGCAGAAACCGGCATTCATGGCAGCTCCTGCATCCCCAACGATCTGCTGGCCAGGCTGTACGGCGGGCAGATTTCCCTGAAACGGGACACCGGGCAGCGAGTCCGATTGGGTTGCGGATGCCGGGTCTCCGTTGATATCGGCGATTATCGCCGGCATCCCTGCTTTCACAACTGCCTGTTCTGTTACGCCAACCCGGCCCGACCGCCGGCCGGAGTGGATTCCTGCGGGGAAGAAAAAGCAGCAGCAAAATGAATGACCACTCAGTTAACATATTTCAACAACCGACCGGTCACCGGAACCAGTTACCCTCAACGGCCATGAATATCGGACATCTTGCCATCGACAATCCGACGGTTCTCGCGCCCCTGGCGGGGATCACCAATTTGCCATTCCGACTCATGGCGCGCTCGGCAGGCTGCGCTCTGGTCTGCTCGGAGATGATCAGTTCCAATGGTCTGGTCTATGGAAACGCCAAAACCCGGGAAATGCTCGAAAGCCTGCCTGCTGAAAAACCGGTTTCCTTTCAGATATTCGGAGCGGATCCGGCGATCATGGCCGAGGCGGCGTCCATGGTGGAATCCGCCGGCGCGGATATCCTTGACATCAACTTCGGATGCTCAGTGAGAAAAATCATTAAAAGCGGCTACGGGGCAGCACTTATGAGGGAGCCGGCAACGGCTGAAGCCGTCATCCGAGCCGTGAGGCGGGCAATTTCCATCCCATTGACCATCAAAATCCGCTCCGGATGGGACCGCTCCGGCAGCCAGGCTCTGGAGATTGCCCGCATTGCCGAAGCCGGAGGCGTCGACGCCATTGCCGTCCATCCCCGAACGGCACCGCAGTTATACCGGGGCAGCGCGGACTGGGGCCTGATCGCCCGCGTGAAACGCCATGTGTCCATCCCGGTAATCGGCAACGGCGACATCTTGACCCCGGCAGACGCCCTTCAAATGTTTCGTGAAACCGGTTGTGATGCGGTAATGGTCGGCCGGGCGGCCATTGGAAACCCGTGGCTGTTCGCCCAGATTAATGACTGCCTGCGGGGTGATACGCCCGAACCGATAGATCTCGACACACGCTTTGATACCATGAAGCGCTATGTATCGGCATCGGTTCAGCATCTTGGAGAACGGCGGGCCTGTCACATGATGCGAAGCCGTCTGTCGTGGTTTGTGAAAGGCCTGCGAAACAGCAGCCGGTTTCGCGAGGCTATCAAGCAGATCGACACGGAAGCCGACGCATTTGCCCGGATCGATGCCTATCGGGTTTCACTGGGGACAGAAAACGAAACCCGCCGGCCCGCCACACCGGACGAGCCGGAAACGGGTTGGGATCAATCCAGGGGCCGGGCGACATTGCCGGGCAGAATATCGCCGTCGGATACCACCAGCGCAACCGACCGGTCCGGATAGACGGCAGAAATCTCAATTTCACCGGTTTTTTTCCCGGGTCTGATGAAGCGGTAACCACCGGCGCCCTCGATGATCTTTCCGCTGTCAAAGACATCCAGGCGTTCTCCGGGCTCCAGACCGCTCTGGCTGCCTGTCGACAGAATAATTTTTTCCCCTTCGACAGCGATCACAAATGCGGCCCATCGATGATCGGTGGCCGCCTCGCAGATCGACTCGATCAGATTATCCGCAGCCTCGATGAGCGCGTCCTCAACCGATTCCGAATCCGGGGCGCCGCCCTCTTCGCCAAAGGTATCCACCTCGACAACACGGGTTTCGCTGGCATCCAGAATCTTGGAGCCGGTGCACGGATCGAACAGATCGGCCATGACACTCACCCGGGCAAAGGTCACCTGGTCCCTGAACCAGAAAATACCTTCCGTTTCGACATATGATTCCACGGTGACCAGGCGAACGGCAAGAATAGCGTTCAGGCCCATCTGCCTTCCGGCCTGCGCCAGATAAAGGTTGTCAATCTGTCCCTCGGCATTTCGCGGCAGATCCTGAAACGCTTCAAAATTCTCGGGTTCTGAAAGATTCAACAGGATCAGCTCATCACAGGATTCCGCAAGCCCCTGAATCATTTCATGTTCAAGGAATTCTTCAAACCCCCGTCCATTTGGACCGGCATTGTTTTCAAAGGGCAGAATGCCGATCCGGTTTTTGTACTTTCCGCCGATAAAATCCAGCCGGGCTATTTTTTTGGGTGCCTCAGCCGCTTTTTTCACGGAAGCGCACCCGACAAAACAATGAATAAACAAGGCAAGGGCGGTTGCAGCCGCCGCGCATGCCAGCCGTCTCCGGCGGAATGCAGGACCAGTCCAGAACATATAAGCATCTCCAGTTTAAATTCGCGTTCCTAAACACAGCGGCACCGGTCAATGCACCGGCAGTCGAGGTTACTCTATTTAAAGAATAACTGATTGCCTGTCAAACCGGCACATTCAATGTAAAGCAACTGGCCTTGACACGCCTTGTTTTTTCTGCTAGCTCAACACCCGTTGATCCGCAACATATCGACTGGCAGCCCCATGCCCCCCGAAAAAAACGGCGGGAAAAAAACGACTCCGGGTCAGACTGACGCGCCCCTTTCACAGCGGGGCATTTTTCAGCCTTCCCGGCACTCACCGGTCGCCGCCAACTGAGCCGCGAGCGACCCGAAGGAAAGTGGTTATGGCCTCTATGGACGAACAGATTCTAAGGGCGGCAAAGGAAATCGTTGTAAAATTCATCGAAGTCGGCCGAATTTCTCCCACATCGTTCCCGGATACATTCAAGACAGTCTATACGGCGGTCCATGACACGGTAAAGGCTCCAGCGCCGGCCGGTGCCGAGACGGAAAAAGAGAAATAGTCTGGCTCGGTGCGCGTTATTCTCAATGGGCATCGGCCCAGTCTTTTCCCGTGGCCACATTAACCTTCAGCGGCACCTTCAACCTCCAGACATTTTCCATCACCGAGCGAACCAGCTCGGTGATGCGGTCCAGTTCATCAACCGGCACTTCAAAAACAATTTCATCGTGGACGGAGAGGAGCATGACAGTTTTTGCGCCGCTCTCCTCAAGGGCCTCGTCAACCTGGATCATGGCCAGTTTGATCAGATCGGCGGCCGTCCCCTGGATGGGCGTGTTAATGGCAATACGCTCGGCAAACTGACGAACCGTATTTTTTGAACTGTTAATATCGGGCAGCAGCCGAATTCTTCCCAGCAGGGTGCTTGTGCTGCCGTTTTGCCGGGCATCGTCCATGGCCTGATCCATGAAGCGCTTCACGCCCTTGTACCGTGCGAAATAATTATCGATATAGGTTTTGGCCATTTTCCGGCTGATCCCAAGCTGACGGGACAATCCATAGGGACTCATCCCATAAACGATGCCGAAATTGATCGCTTTGGCCTGACGCCTGAGTTCATCGTTGATAAAGGATGGAAAAACCTGGAACACCTCGGTGGCCGTTCGCGTATGGATATCTTCATCATCCTTGAACGCCTGGATAAGAATCGGATCCTCGGAGCAGTGTGCCAGGATGCGAAGCTCGATCTGTGAATAATCCGCCGACAGCAGGGTCCAGCCCGGTCGGGGGACAAAAGTTCTCCGGATCTCCCGTCCCTCTTCGGTTCGGACCGGAATATTCTGCAGATTCGGATCCGAACTGCTCAGCCGCCCGGTAGCGGTAACGGTCTGATTATACGAGGTATGAATCCGCCCGGTTTCCGGATGGATCAATTCGATCAGCGCGTCGGCATAAGTCGATTTCAACTTCGCCAGGGTCCGGTGCCGCAAAACCAGTGCCGGCAGATCATGCTGTTCGGCCAGGGTGGTGAGCACTTCCACATCTGTGGAATACCCGGTTTTTTTGCGGGTTTTTTTCTGGACCGGCAGGCCGAGCTTTTCAAACAGTATCCTTCCGAGCTGCTGGGACGAATTGATGTTGAACGACTCACCGGCCAGTGCAAATATATCGGTTTCCAGCTGCTCGAGCTGATTTTCAAACGATGCCGACAACGTCCCGAGTGATTCCCGGTCCACCCCGATTCCGGCCATCTCCATTCTCACAAGAACCGGGATAAGCGGCATCTCAACCCGGTCAAACAAATCCGAAAGCCCCGCCTCTTTCAGCATGGGCTCCAGGACCTGACAGGCCATCAGCGTAATATCGGCATCCTCGCTGGCATACGGCACGGCCTTTTCCAGAGATACCTTTGAAAAGCAGACATTTTCCTTGCCAGCCACCTCTTTGTAGGAAATGGTGCGGTGATTGAGAAAATCCAGGGCAATCTGATCCAGATTGTGTGCCCGTTTGGTGGGATTGAGCAGATACGAGGCCAGCATGGTGTCGAAGACGACACCCTGAAGATTTACTCCGTGGCGGGTCAGGACAATCCAGTCGTACTTGATATTCTGACCGATCTTGCCAATGGAAGGATTTTCCAGCACCGGTTTCAGCCGGTCCAGAACCGATTGTCGATCCAGCTGAGCAGGTGCCCCGTCGTAATCGTGGCCAACGGGGATGTAAAACGCCTCGTTGGGAGTCAGGGATACCGACACACCAACCAACTGGGCGGCCATGGGGTTGGTAGAGGTTGTTTCGGTATCGACGGCAAACCGTTCAGCCGTCTCAAGACGGGCCACCAGATCGCCGAGACTCGCGGTGTCGAGAACGGCCTG
>ENA-ORCU01000629-ORCU01000629.1-marine-metagenome-genome-assembly--contig:-NODE-629-length-12364-cov-2.923903_pt1 | contig 12364 bp, 8 predicted proteins | sample MGYA00248631_ERZ508512 | MGnify/ENA primary metagenome ERZ508512 (study PRJEB26183, sample SAMN06268844) | marine metagenome | isolation source: Tt an P1 anaerobic enrichment on pine from sediment taken...
TTCCCAACAACGACCACCCCGGGATCATCCAGGCCGGCGCGGTGCGCGCCTATCTCAACCGCTACGGCGTGGCGGCGGGGCAGGCGGTGAGCATCTTCACCAACAACGACAGCGGCCACCGCACGGCGCGCGACCTGCTGGTGGCGGGCGTCGGCGTGGCGGGGGTCGTGGATGCGCGCGACGAGGTGCAGGCGCTGGGCGACTATCCCCTCTATACCGGCGGGCGCGTTGTGCAGACAGCCGGGCGGCGCGGGGTGGAAGAGATCACCGTCCTCCATTCCGCCGGCCAGACGCGGCTGACCACCGATTGCCTGGGCGTCTCGGGCGGGTGGAACCCCAGCGTCCATCTGAGCTGCCATCTCGGCGCACGCCCGGTGTGGGACGAGGGGCTGGCCGCCTTCCTGCCCGCCGGGGGCGCAGTGCCCGGGATGCATGCGGCGGGGGCGGCGGCGGGGGTGTTCTCCACCGCCGGCTGCCTGGCCTCGGGCGTTCAGGCCGCCCAGGCGGCGTTGCAGGCGCTGGGGCGCGAGGCGGCTGCGCCGGAGGTGCCGCGCGCCGAGGATGGCGCCTATGACATCGCGCCGCTCTGGCATGTGGCGGGCCGGGGGCGCGCCTGGCTCGACCTTGCCAACGACGTGACGGTCAAGGACGTGAAGCAGGCGGGGGCCGAGAATTACCGCTCGGTCGAGCATATGAAGCGCTACACCACCCAGGGCATGGCGCCGGACCAGGGCAAGAACTCCAACATCGCGGCGCTGGCGGTGCTGGCCGAAGCCACGGGGCGGAGCATCCCCGAGACCGGCACCACCACCTTCCGCCCGCCCTACGTGCCCGTTTCCATCGGGGCGATGGGGGCCGGGGCGCAGGCCAAGGGCTTTGCCCCCGAACGCTTCACCACCTCGCATGCGGCGAGCGTGAAGCGGGGCGCGCCGATGGTGGAGGCGGGGCTGTGGTACCGCCCGGCCTATTTCCCCGAGAACGGCGAGGCGGACTGGCGCGAAAGCTGCGACCGCGAGGTGCGGATGGTGCGCCAGGCGGTGGGGGTGGCCGATGTCTCGACCCTGGGCAAGATCGACCTGCAGGGGCCGGATGCGGGGGCGTTCCTCGATTTCGTCTATGCCAACCGGATCTCGACGCTGAAGGTCGGGCGGGTGCGCTACGGGATCATGCTGCGCGAGGACGGGCATGTGATGGATGACGGCACCGTGGCGCGGCTGGGCCGGAACCACTTCGTGCTCACCACCACCACCGCGGCCGCCGCGCAGGTGATGCGGCACCTGGAATTCGTGCATCAATGCCTGGTGCCGCAGATGAATCTGCGCTTCATCTCGGTCACCGAGCAATGGGCGCAGTTCGCCGTGGCCGGGCCGCGGGCGCGCGATCTGGTCAATGCCATCCTCGACAAGGAGGTCGACAATGACAGCTTCCCCTTCATGGCCTGCGGCGAGGTCTCTGTCTCGGGCGTGAAGGGGCGGCTGTTCCGCATCTCCTTCTCCGGCGAGCACGCCTATGAACTGGCGGTCCCCGCGCGCTACGGCGACAGCCTGTTCCGTATGCTGCTGACGCTGGCCGAGAGTTTCGACGGCGGCCCCTACGGGATGGAGGCGCTGAACGTGCTGCGCATCGAGAAGGGGTTCCTCACCCATGCCGAGCTGCATGGGCGCACCACCGCCTTCGACCTGGGGCTGGGGCGGATGTTGTCGGACAAGAAGGATTTCATCGGCAAGGCGTCGGCGCGGCGCCCCGGGCTCAACGGCCCTGATCGCGAGCAGCTGGTGGGCGTGCGGCCGGTCCGCCCGGGCGGAACGCTGCTGGCCGGGGCGCATCTCTTCAGGGAGGCCGCGCCGCCGACGCGCGAGAACGACCAGGGCTATCTGAGCTCGGTGTGCCATTCGCCCACGCTGGGGGGCATGATCGGGCTGGGCTTCGTCCGCGACGGGCGGGCGCGCATCGGCAAGCGCATCCGCATGGTCGACCACCTGCGCGCCACCGAGACCTGGTGCGAGATCTGCCCCCCCGTGTTCCACGATCCGAAGGGGGAGAGGGCCCGTGGCTAAGCTGATCGCCCAACCGCCGCTCAGGGAGGGCCTGCCGTTCGAGGCCGGAACCACCGTGCTTCGCGCGCCCGGCGCGGGGGTGATCACCTCGCTCGCGCCTTTCGACGGGGCCGGGGCCGCGCTGTCGGAGGCGCTGAAGGCCGCGCATGGCCTGGCCTTCCCGGAACCGGGCCGCGCCACCGGCGGGGATGCGGCGCGCTGCGTGTGGACGGGGCGGGGGCAGGCAATGCTGATGGGGCCCGCGCCCGGCGCGGGCCTCGCCAAACATGCCGCCCTGACCGATCAGAGCGATGCCTGGGCGCTGTTCCGGCTGGAGGGCCGGGATGCGGCGGCGGTGCTGGCGCGCCTCGTGCCGGTCGATCTGCGCCCGGCGGTATTCGCAACCGGCCACAGCGCGCGCACGCTGCTCGGTCACATGGCCTGCTCGGTGACGCGGGCCGAGGAGGCGGGGTTCGACATCATGGTGATGCGCTCGATGGCGCAGAGCGCGCTGCACGAGCTGACGGCTGCAATGAAAAGTGTCGCCGCGCAACGGGGCGCAGGTTGATCGCGCCGGGCGCCGGAGCTATGGAAAACCGGGTGTTTTCCTGAAAGGGCATTCGTTCTTCCGGTATTTGCCATGAGCGCTTCGCGTCCCGACGACCTGCCCTCCCGGGCGCTGTTTCCGTTCCTCCTGCTCGCCTTTGGCCTGGCCTGGGGCGTGATGGCGGTCCTGGCCGTCTGGCCCGAGCGGGTGACGGCGCTTTTCGGGCCGGTCAGCGGGCGCAACCCGCTCTTCATCCTCGCGGTCTACGCCCCCGCCATTTCGGCGCTGGCGCTGGTGGCATGGTGGCAGGGGCCGGGCGGGCTGGGCCGGTTCCTGTCGCGGCTGGCGCTCTGGCGCTGTTCGGCCGGCTGGTACGGGTTCCTGTTGCTGCTGATCCCGCTGCTTTTCGTTGCCGGGGCGCTGATCAAGGGTGTGCCGGCGGGGCCGGTGCGGCCCGGTGAGGGATGGGGCGCGCTGCCGGGGCTCCTCCTGCTCACCCTGATCATCGGCCCGGTCGAGGAATTCGGCTGGCGCGGCGTGGCCCTGCCGATTCTGCAGCGGCACATGGCGCCGCTCTGGGCCGGGCTGGTGCTGGGGCTGGTCTGGGGGCTGTGGCACCTGCCTGCCTTCTTCCTGTCCGGCACGCCGCAAAGCGCCTGGCCGTTCCTGCCCTTCCTGGTGGCCTCGGCCGCGGCCAGCGTGATCGTGACGCCGATGTTCAATGCCGCGCGCGGCTCGATCCTGCTGCCGGCGCTGTTCCATTTCCAGCTCAACAATCCGCTCTGGCCCGATGCGCAGCCCTGGGACGCGCTGGTCTTCGCCCTGGCGGCGCTGGCGGTGGTCCGGGCGAACCGCGGCACGATGCTGCGGCGCGGGGCGGCGGTGACACGGGTCGTTCCGGGCCCGCAGGCAGGCGGCGGGCCAGGGGTTTTCTGAAAACTGCCGGCAGGATCCTCGTGAGCGGTTTTGCACCTCTGCGTCCCGCCGGGTTCTCGACTTTGCCCGCGTTCGTGTAGATACTTGCGCCATGAGCCTGCCCCCCGGATTCCTGGATGAACTGCGCAACCGCCTGAGCCTGTCACAGGTCGTGGGCCGCAAGGTCATGTGGGACAGCCGCAAATCGAACCAGGCCAAGGGCGACATGTGGGCGCCGTGCCCCTTCCACCAGGAAAAGACCGCCTCGTTCCACGTCGATGACCGCAAGGGCTACTATTACTGCTTCGGCTGCCACGCCAAGGGCGACGCCATCTCCTTCGTGCGCGAGACCGAGAATGTGAGCTTCATGGAGGCGGTCGAGATCCTCGCCGGCGAGGCGGGCATGCAGATGCCGGCGCGCGACCCGAAGGCCAGGGAGAAATCCGACCGGCGCAGCCAGCTTGTGGAGGTCATGGAGCAGGCGGTGCAGCATTACCGGCTGATGCTGAACACCGCCCAGGCCGCCGAGGCCCGCGCCTATCTGGAGCGCCGCGGGCTGGGCGCCGAGGCGCTGGCGCGCTGGGAGATCGGCTATGCCCCCCCGGGCTGGCAGGGGCTGTGGGACCATCTGCGCGGCAAGGGCGTGGCCGAGGATCTGATCCTCGCCGCGGGGCTGGCCAAGCCCTCGCAGAAGGGCGGCAAGCCCTATGACACCTTCCGCGACCGCATCATGTTCCCCATCCGCGACGGGCGCGGCCGGGCGATCGCCTTTGGCGGCCGGGCGATGGACCCGTCGGACGGGGCGAAATACCTCAACTCGCCGCAGACCGAGCTCTTCGACAAGGGCCGCAACCTCTACAATCACGCGCCCGCGCGCGAGGCCGCGGGCAAGGGCCAGCCGCTGATCGTGGCCGAGGGCTACATGGACGTGATCGCGCTCAGCGAGGCGGGCTTCGGCGCCACCGTCGCGCCGCTGGGCACCGCGATCACCGAGGACCAGCTGCGCCTTCTGTGGCGCATCCACCCCGAGCCCATCGTGGCGCTCGACGGCGACACCGCTGGCATCCGCGCGGCGATGCGGCTGGTGGATCTGGCGCTGCCGATGCTGGAGGCCGGCCACTCCCTGCGCTTCGCCCTGATGCCCGAGGGGCAGGACCCCGATGACGTGATCCGAGCCGGCGGCGCGCCGGCGATGCAGAAACTGCTCGATGCCGCGCGGCCCATGGTGCAGCTTCTGTGGCAGCGCGAGACCGAGGGGAAGCTCTTCGACAGCCCCGAGCGCAAGGCTGCGCTGGACAAGGACCTGCGCGCCGCCATCTCCAAGATCAAGGACCCCTCGATCCGCGGCCATTACGGCGAGGAGATCAAGCGCCTGCGCTGGGAGCTCTTCGGCCAGGCCCGCCGTCCCTCGAAAGGCAAATGGCGCCCCCGCAATGCCGGGCCCGTGGTGCAGCCCAGCACCAAGAACAGCCCCCTCGTCGCGGCCGGCCCCCGCTTTGAAGAGGAACTGCGCGAGGCGGTGATCCTGGCCACGCTGATCATCCATCCCCGGCTGCTGCCCGAACACGAGGGCACGCTGGAGCGGCTGGAGATGTTTTCCGATGACCACCGCCGGCTCCTTGCCGCGATCCTGCGCCACCACCATATCGAGGATTCGGAGGGTCTGCGCGCCGCGCTGGCCGACACGCTGGGCCCGGGCCCCCTTGAAAAGCTCTTCGCGCTGCGCCATGTGCAAATCGCGCCCCCCGTGCTGCGCCCCGAGGATGAAGAGGCCGCCGCGATGTGCCTCGCCGAAGAGCTGGACAAGCTGATGGCCGCGCGCGGGGCCGAAAGCGAGATCGCCGAAGCCATGCAGGAGCTGACGGGCCTCGCCGACGAGGGGCTGACCTGGCGGCTGAGCCAGGCGGCGGAGGCCCGGAACCGGGCCGGGCGCAGCGACACGGAGGACAAGGGCAACTACGATCTGGCCCCCAACGGCGCCCGCATGGCGCGCGAGGAACGCGACGCCTTTGCGCGGCTGCTGGACCAGATCGGATATGGCAAGGACAAGCTGCCGCCGACGTGACGATCGGGTCACGAAGCGGCAAAGAATTGAAGGTTAGACGGGTGTGCGCCGCCTTGATTCGCGGTATTGATTCGAATCAGCCGCGAGCGCGAATCACACGCCCCCCGCATGGAGCATCGAATGGCCGCAAAAGACACTGACGACCGCAAGACCGAAGAGCAGGATCAGGAGCAGGAACTGACGCTCGACATGAGCCAGGCCGCCGTGAAGAAGATGATCGCCGAGGCCAGGGAGCGCGGCTATCTCACCTATGATCAGCTCAACCAGGTCCTGCCGCCCGATCAGGTCAGCTCGGAGCAGATCGAGGACGTGATGTCCATGCTCTCCGAGATGGGCATCAACATCATCGAGGCCGAGGAAGCCGAGGAAGAGGAAAAGGCCTCGACCGAGGTGGTCGAGACCTCGACCTCGCGCGAGGTGGCCGTCGCCCAGACCGAGACCGAAAAGCTCGACCGCACCGATGACCCGGTGCGCATGTATCTGCGCGAGATGGGCTCGGTGGAACTGCTCAGCCGCGAGGGCGAGATCGCCATCGCCAAGCGCATCGAGGCCGGCCGCAACACCATGATCTCGGGCCTGTGCGAAAGCCCGCTGACCTTCCAGGCCATCACCATCTGGCGCGACGAGCTTCTGAACGAGGACATCCTGTTGCGCGACGTGATCGACCTCGACGCCACCTTCGGCCGCACGATGGACGAGGAAGGCGAGGAGGACGAGCCCGTCGTCGAGAACCTCAACGTCTCTTCCAACCCGTCCAAGAAGAAGGACGACCAGCCCGAGCTGGATGCCGACGGCAACCCGATCAAGCGCGACGAGGACGAGGACGAGGACGAGCAGGCCAACATGTCGCTCGCCGCGATGGAGGCCGCGCTGAAGCCGCAGGTCCTGGAGACGCTGGACAAGATCGCGCGCGACTATGCCAGCCTGTCCGAGATGCAGGACCAGCGGATGACCGCCACGCTGAACGAAGAGGGCTCTTTCTCGGCCAAGGAGGAAGAGGCCTATCAGAAGCTGCGCGGCGAGATCGTGGGGCGGGTCAACGAGCTGCACCTGCACAACAACCGCATCGAGGCCCTGATCGACCAGCTCTACGGCATCAACCGCAAGATCATGTCGATCGACAGCGGGATGGTGAAGCTGGCCGACCACGCCCGCATCAACCGCCGCGAATTCATCGACGAATACCGCGGCTACGAGCTCGATCCCACCTGGATGGACCGCATGGCCGAGAAATCCGGCCGCGGCTGGCAGGCGCTGATCGACCGCTCGGCCCCCAAGGTCGAGGAGCTGCGCGGCGAGATGGCCCAGGTCGGCCAGTATGTGGGCGTGGACATCCCCGAATTCCGCCGCATCGTGAACCAGGTGCAGAAGGGCGAGAAAGAGGCGCGCCAGGCCAAGAAGGAAATGGTCGAGGCCAACCTGCGCCTGGTGATCTCGATCGCCAAGAAATACACCAACCGCGGGCTGCAGTTCCTGGACCTGATCCAGGAGGGCAACATCGGCCTGATGAAGGCGGTGGACAAGTTCGAATACCGCCGCGGCTACAAGTTCTCGACCTATGCCACCTGGTGGATCCGCCAGGCGATCACCCGCTCGATCGCCGACCAGGCGCGCACGATCCGCATCCCGGTGCACATGATCGAGACCATCAACAAGCTGGTGCGCACCGGCCGCCAGATGCTGCACGAGATCGGCCGCGAGCCGACCCCGGAAGAGCTGGCCGAAAAGCTGCAGATGCCGCTGGAGAAGGTCCGCAAGGTGATGAAGATCGCCAAGGAGCCGATCAGCCTCGAAACCCCGATCGGGGACGAGGAGGACAGCCAGCTGGGCGATTTCATCGAGGACAAGAACGCGGTCCTGCCGCTGGATTCCGCCATTCAGGAAAACCTGAAGGAAACCACGACCCGCGTCCTGGCCTCGCTCACCCCGCGCGAGGAGCGGGTTCTGCGGATGCGCTTCGGCATCGGCATGAACACCGACCACACGCTGGAGGAGGTGGGCCAGCAGTTCTCGGTCACCCGCGAACGGATCCGCCAGATCGAGGCCAAGGCGCTGCGCAAGCTCAAGCACCCCAGCCGCAGCCGGAAGCTGCGGAGCTTCCTGGACCAGTGACAAAGGGCGCCCTTCGGGGCGCCTTTTTTCTCTTTCGGAACACCCCGCCCGGATCGCCTGCGATCCGGGCCGCGCCCGACCCGCCCCCCAGGGGCGGCCCTCAGTTGTGCAGGCCCCCCGGCCGCGACTTCCCCGCTGGCGCCACGCCCCAAATCGCCTAGAATGGCCCCGAGACCTGACCCCGGGAGCCCGCCCATGACCCGCCTCACCGCCGCCCTTCTGGCCGCCGCGCTCCTCGCCGGCTGTGGCGAGAAGCCCGCCCCGCGCGCCGTGCCCGATCCCATGCCGGCCTATCGCAGCGTGGTCGGCAATTACGTGCTGCCGGTGCCCGGCCGGCCCGGCACCTTCGAGGTGATCGCCTATGCCGGCAACGCGGCCGAGCATTTCCGCTGCTCGGCCGGCAGCTATGCCACCCGGGCGCTGGGCCTGCTGCCCAACCGGCGGGTCTATCTGGTCGCGCCCCTGGGGCCGAGCGTCACCCGCCCGGGCCGGCGCGCCATCACCTTCACCGTCCTGCCGGACGAGGCCCTGCGCGCCGCGGGAGAGGCGCTGCCCGACGATCTGGCCCTCGCCATGACCCGCCCGGGCGACAGCTTCCTGGCCGGGGCCGGCACCGCCCTGTGCGGAACCATCGAGCCCTTCTTCTGGGACCCCCCGCACGGCTGAGGGGGCGGCCGAATTCCATGCACAGCACCTTCACCGTCTCCACCTCCGGCCCCGGCCTCTACGAATTCACCCGCGACGTGGCGCGCTGGGTGCAGGGCGACGGGCTGCTGACGCTTTTCGTCCGGCACACCTCCTGTTCGCTCCTGATCCAGGAGAACGCCGACCCCGAGGTGCGCACCGATCTCAACAATTTCCTCCACCGCCTGGTGCCGCCCACGACCGACCCCTCGATGGCCTATCTCACCCACACCTACGAGGGCCCCGACGACATGCCGGCCCATATCAAGGCCGCGCTCCTGCCCGTCAGCCTCTCCATTCCCGTCCAGAACGGCCGGATGCGGCTGGGCACCTGGCAGGGGATCTACCTGTTCGAGCACCGCAACGCCCCGCACCGGCGCGAGGTGGCGGCGCATCTGGCCTGAGCCTTTCCGGCACCCCAGATTTAGCGCTGGATTTCCCCTCTACCCAAACCCTAGAGGGTGACCTATAGTGCCTGTGGATAACTGTCATCACGGACCAAGGGAGAGGCCATGCGCTGCCCGTTTTGCGGAAATATCGACACCCAGGTGAAGGATTCGCGCCCGGCCGAGGATCACGTCGCCATCCGCCGGCGCCGCTTCTGCCCGGCCTGCGGCGGGCGCTTCACCACCTATGAACGGGTGCAGCTGCGCGACCTCGTGGTCATCAAGTCCAACGGCCGGCGCGAGGATTTCGACCGCGACAAGCTGGAGCGTTCGATCCGCATCGCGCTGCAGAAACGCCCGGTGGACCCCGAGCGCATCGACCAGATGATCTCGGGCATCGTGCGGCGGCTGGAAAGCATGGGCGAAACCGACATCCCGTCGAAAACCATCGGCGAGATCGTGATGGAGGCGCTGGCCCGGATCGACACCGTGGCCTATGTGCGTTTTGCCAGCGTTTACAAGAACTTCCAGGCGGCCGATGATTTCGAGGACTTCGTCCACGAACTGCGCCCGCCGACCCAGCCCGAGACGTGAGCCAGGCCGAGACCGACCGCCGTTTCATGGCCCTGGCGCTGAGCCTCGGCGCGCGGGGGATGGGCCGCTGCTGGCCCAACCCGGCGGTGGGCTGCGTCATCGTCAAGGACGGGCGCATCGTGGGGCGCGGCTGGACCGGGCCCGGCGGCCGGCCCCATGCCGAAGTGGTGGCGCTGGCCCAGGCCGGCGAGGCCGCGCGCGGCGCCACGGCCTATGTCTCGCTCGAGCCCTGCGCCCATCACGGCAAGACGCCGCCCTGCGCCTCGGCCCTGGTCCGCGCCGGGGTCGCCCGCGTCGTCACCGCGCTTGAGGATCCCGACCCGCGCGTGGCCGGCGGCGGGCATGCGATCCTGCGCGAGGGGGGTGTTACGGTGGAGACCGGCGTTCTGGCCGACACGGCGGCCCGCCATCACCGGGGCTTCCTGCTGAACCGCACCGAGGGCCGGCCGATGGTGACGCTGAAACTGGCCGCCTCCTTCGACGGGCGCATCGCCACGGCCAGCGGCGAGAGCCAGTGGATCACCGGGCCGGAGGCGCGCCGCGCCGTTCACGCCATGCGCGCGCGCCACGACGCGGTGATGGTGGGCGGCGGCACGGCCCGGGCCGACGACCCGGCGCTGACGGTGCGGGGTCTCGGCATCAGCCACCAGCCCGTGCGCGTGGTCTGCTCGCGCCGGCTGGACCTGCCGCTCGACGGCCAGCTGGCCCGCAGCGCGCGCGAGCTGCCGCTCTGGCTCTGCCACGGCGCCGACGCCGCCCCCGAGATGGCCGCGGCCTGGGCGGGCCTGGGCGCGCGGCTGCTGCCCGTCACCGTGGGACCCGACCGCCAGCTCGACCCGGTGGCGCTATTGGCGGCGCTGGGTGCGGCGGGGCTGACGCGGGTGTTCTGCGAAGGCGGCGGGGCGTTGGCGGCGTCGCTGCTGGGCGCGGGGCTGGTGGATGAGCTGATCGGCTTCACCGCCGGCATGGCGCTGGGCGCCGAGGGCTACCCCGCCATCGGCGCCATGGGGCTCGGCCGCCTGGCCGAGGCGCCGCGCTTCCGCCTGCTCGAAAGCCGCCCCGTCGGGCCCGACCTCATGCACCGCTGGGAAAGGGCCTGACCGCCCCCTTCTTCTTGGAAGAAATACTCCCGCCGGAGGCGTCCCGAGCGCGCCACAGGCCCCTTACCGCCAGAACGGCGCAGACCCGGCAAACAGGCCCTGCAGCTTCGAAAGCCCCCGGTTGGCCGTTCCCCGCCGCGGGATCTCGCCCATGGCCAGCCGCTGGACCACCACCTCCGCCGGGCAGGGCAGGCCGGTCACCGGGTCGATGTAGCGCGGATAGCCGATCAGCGCGGCATGGGCCAGCGCCGCCACCGAGGGCCGGGCCTGCCGGCGCGCGGGCACGGGGCCGAGATCGCGGGTCAGCCCCCAGCCCGCGTAGAAGGGCGTGCCGAGGCAGGTGACGGCGCGGCCCCGGATCAGCGCCTCGAACCCCAGCAGCGAGGTCAGCGTCCAGACCTCGTCCACCGCGCCGATCAGGGCAATGGGATCGGCGTTGTCCAGCACCATGTCGGCATGTTCCAGCGCCTGCTCGCGGCTCAGCCGGCCGGGGCGCAACCCGGCCTCGACATCCGGGTGGGGCTTGTAAAGGATCACGGCCTCGGGGTTCTCGGCGCGCGTGCGGGCCAGCAGTTCCAGGTTGCTGCGTTCGGCGCCGCAGCCCAGCCGGATCGAGGCGTCGTCCTCCACCTGACCGGGCACCAGGATGCGGCGGCCCTGCGGTAGATCGGGCAGGGGGCGGGCGGCAAGGTTGTATTTGCTCAGCCCCGCCTGCTCCAGCCGGTCGACCAGGTGGCCGGCGCGCTCCAGCTCTTCCTCGGGCAGGGCGCAGCTTTGGGCGATCAGGCGCTCCAGCCGGCTTTCGCGGGTGGGGTCGTAGTAGATGCCCAGATCGTCGCGCACCAGCGACAGCGGCGGCACCAGTTCCGCCCCCAGCCCGCTCGAGCGCAGAAAGCCGTCCTCGACACGGCACAGCGGCACGCCGGCCGCCTGCGCGGCACGGCGCAGATCTTCGCTCTCCTTGCCGGCCCAGACCAGCAGCCCCCGCCCTTTGGCGGCGGCGCGGGACACCGCGCGGGCGGGCTTGTCGTCGAAGATCAGCCGCGTTTCGGCCCCGAAAAAGCGTTGCAGCGGGCCCCGTTTCCACAGGCGCATGCCGTGGGCGACATATCCCTCGTAGTCCTCGCGCCAGGCGCGGGATTGGGCGGCCAGCGTCTCAATCACGTCCTCCAGCGCGCAGAGCCGGTCGTCATAGGGGTCGTACCACGTGGGCGCCAGAATCATCGCCGCAGCGAAGAGCTGGGCGCGGGTCAGCCGGCGTGTGCGGCGGGGCAGGGGGTGTTCGTCCTGCGTCAGGCCCCAGCCGGCATAGAAGGGCTGGCCGAAGACGCGCGGCTTGTGCCCGGCAAAGATCGCCTCGAACCCCAGTTGCGAGGACACGGTGTAGACCGCCACCGCGCCCTCCAGCAGTTCCCAGGGCGAGGCCGGATCGGTAAAGAACTCCACCCCGTCCGTCAGGTCCTGATCGGTGAAATGCCCGGCGCGGTGGCCGCTGCGGGTTTCGGGGTGGGTCTTGATCAGGATGCGCGCGCCGGGGTTCTCGATCCGGGCGGTGGCCAGCATCTCGCGGAAGGTCGCGGCATCGGCGCCGCTGGCGCGGACCGAGGCGTCGCCGGCCGTCTGGTCGATCACCAGCGCATAGCCGGGGTGGGGCACCGGCAGGGCGGGGTCAAAGGCGTTGTACTTGGACAGGTGCGCGGCCTGCAGCCGGGCGATGGCGTGGCGCGCGCGGTTCAGCAGCGCGGTGTCGTCCAGCGGGTGGGTGGCCAGCAGCTCCTCCAGCTCGGAGGGCTGGGCGGGATCGAAATGCACCCCCTTGCGGTCGATCAGCAGGCCCAGCGGCGGCTCGCCGGCGCGCCCGGGGTGCAGCGAGCGCAGAAAGGCGTCCTCGACGCGCAGCAGGGGGGCGCCGGTGCGCGCCGCCA
>ENA-ORCU01000631-ORCU01000631.1-marine-metagenome-genome-assembly--contig:-NODE-631-length-12357-cov-2.990472_pt1 | contig 12357 bp, 6 predicted proteins | sample MGYA00248631_ERZ508512 | MGnify/ENA primary metagenome ERZ508512 (study PRJEB26183, sample SAMN06268844) | marine metagenome | isolation source: Tt an P1 anaerobic enrichment on pine from sediment taken...
GAAGCATTGAAAAAAGATGCGATGCACGAAGAAATTGAACTGGCCCTTGATTATGCTGCTGAGATGCAGGATACCAACCCCGACAGTAAAACCTTTGGAAATTTTTCGTGGTACAAATACCAGAAAAAACCAGTTGATTTAAACGCAGTAATGTTCTGCATGGCTAAGAGCATTGAAATTTGGTACGATTATGATCAAAGACTAACCCCTTCGGCCAAAAATAAATTGAAAAGCCTGATGCAAAAAGTATAGGATGTAAAATTTTTTAAAATGAATAAGATGAAGAAGAGTATTTTAATGGTAATAGTATTGGTAGTGAGTGTAGTTGTTGTGGCGCAGGAACCGGCAGAAGTACGTAAAATCGTTCGGCTAATTGCCGACGATGTAGTGGCCGACACCGAATACGGGATTATTGATATTAAATCGAAAAAAGTATATGACACCAGCGTTGGGCTGGACTATTCACCCAATTTAAAAGTGCTGAGCAGATATACCGACTGGCGATACTGGAACGGGGTTTTAAACATTGCCATGAATCGCCTAGGTGAACATTACGAGGTTGAAGAATACAAAAACTTCGCAAAAAACAATGTTGATTTTGTAATGGCCAACTATAAATTGTTTGAAGAAAATTTTCATACAAGTACCTTGCCCTGGTGGCAATTTCCTTTTGCCCAGTTTTATCGTTTAAAAGAATTAGACGATTGCGGTGTTATGGGAGCCAGCGTAATTGAGGTGTATATGAACAACAAAGAAAAGAAGTACAAAGAGTACATCGACCGTGCTGAAAACCATATTATGAACTTGCAGGACCGCCTGGACGACCAAACATATTCGCGTACCTGGCCTTACGAAATGACGGTTTGGGGCGACGATCTTTTTATGAGCATTGCTTTTCTGTCGAGAATGGGAAAACTAACCGGTGATACCAAATATTTTGACGAAGCTGCCAAACAGGTTTTTAATTTCGAGCAATATTTGTGGGACGATAACGCTGGTTTATACTGGCACTGCTGGTTTAACGATGTGAAACAAAACGGTGTGGCACACTGGGGGCGCGCCAATGGCTGGATGATGGTGGCAAAAGTGGAACTTCTCTCGAATTTACCCGATAGTTACCCGCAAAAAGATGCTTTGATTAAAAACCTGGTGAAACAGATAATTGGTATTTCGCGCTACCAGGGAGAAAACGGATTGTGTCATCAGATTTTGGATAAAAGCGATTCCTATTTCGAAACATCCTGCTCGGCCATGTTTGTTTACAGTATTGCCCGGGCGATAAACAGAGGCTGGCTCGATAAACGTTACAGTTCCGTTGTAAGAGTAGGCTGGCAGGGTATTGCCGGAAAAATAAACAGTCTTGGAAAAGTAGAAGGAATTTGTGCAGGAACAGGAATCGAGAACGACCTGCGTTTTTATTATCAGCGTCCGACTCCCTTGAACGACATTCATGGATTGGGAGCAATAATTATGGCTGGATTAGAAGTTGAAAAATTATTGGATGAAGAAAATAATTGAAAAATCTGTTTTGTTGTTTTGCAAGAACTATTAGACAGTAATAACTATTTAGGATCCCGACAATATTTTATATAGGGTAAGAGTAAAATATATAAATTGAAATTATGAAACATAATACACTGTTGATTAAAATGCTGTTTTTAGTGACAATTTTAATCGTCACAAAATCCAGTTTCTCCAAAGAAATAGTCATAACACAGAATGGTGCAATCTCTGATGGCATTACCGTAAATACCGATGTAATTCAAAAATCAATTGATATTGTAAATGAAAATGGAGGAGGAAGAGTTGTCATCCCTTCCGGTGATTTTGTTACCGGGACACTATTTTTGAGAGACAATGTGGAACTGCATTTGGAACGCGGAGCTGTTTTAAGAGGCAGTTCTGAACCCGACCATTATCCGGCGGAATTTATAAAATTGCGAGAAAGGGAAGCTAATGCATTAATTTTTGCTATTGGTCAAAAAAATATTGCCGTCACTGGTCACGGAACAATCAACGGAATGGGAGACTCCGAAATCTGGCAACTCGGCGACAATGCAAAGGGCAGACCTAAAATTATCTATTTTATTGAATGCATGGATGTCTTTATTGATGGCATAACACTCACTAATGCTGCGTTTTGGGTACAGGATTATTTAGCTTGCGATTTTTTAAAAATTAATAACGTAAAAGTATATAGTTACGGCAATCATAACAATGATGGCCTTGATATTGACAGCCGTAACGTCACTGTATCAAATTGTATTATTGAATGTGATGATGATGCGCTTTGTTTTAAAAGCCACATATCAGATCGTCCGTGTGAGAATATTACGGTCACAAATTGTGTGCTGGCATCCAATTGTAACGCTATTAAATTTGGAACAGCTTCAAAAGGAGGTTTCAAAAATATAACTGTAACAAATTGTATCATAAAAAAACCAAGTGAAGACAACATCAGAAAATGGCATGATAAAATCGAGGGAATTGACGCAGGACACACCGTTATTTCTGGGCTTGCACTTGAGATGGTTGATGGCGGACTAATGGATCAAATAAACATTTCGGACATTATTATGGATGGTGTACAAACACCCATATTTATCAAGTTAGGCGATAGAAATCGACAAAAAGACAATGTTCCAGGCCAAATGAAAAATATCCAAATAAGTAATGTATTAGCCCGAAACGCAAGTCTTATATCAAGCAGTATTACGGGTTTCCCAGATAACTATGTCTCGAATGTTTCGCTCAGTAATATCCAAATCGAATATAAAGGAGGGGGCACCTTAAGACATCATAGTTACATCGTTCCAGAAAATGAAAAATCTTATCCTGAAAATAGAATGTTCGGGCATTATCTGCCCTCCTATGGATTTTTTGTCAGGCATGTAAATAACCTGACCTTAAATAATGTGCATGTTGCTTTAAAAGATGCTGATGAAAGAAGTGTTGTCAGACTAATAGATGTGAATGATTCAAAAATTATCGGATTGAAAGCCGACCTGCCATCTTCAAAAGTTGCACTTTTTGAATTTGACAATTGTCGAGATATTACAGTCAGCGATTTTTATAATTCTAAAAAGCATCCCCTTTTCCTTTCACTGGAAAAGTCCTTCGGAATAAGATTGTTTAATAATGATTTATCAGGATTTGAAAAAATTTCAAAAGATTCTTTTAACAAGAATATATTAAGTGTCGATTAAAAGGGTGATATAAATAATACTAAAATACTCATATGAAAATAACAATTTCTGTCATTTTGCTTTTTGGGGCCATTTGCAGTTTTTCTCAAGAAAAGTTTGAAAATTCAAAAGTCTTAACAGGTCCAAAATGGTCGTTTAATAAGCCCATCTATGAAGTATCTATAGAACGAGCTTCAAAAGAAGGAACATTTAAAGGTTTTGAAAAGATTATTCCTGACTTAAAAAAGTTAGGGGTTGGGATTATCTGGTTGCAGCCTATTCATGAACGTGGTGCTTTTAGGGTGGATAAGAATTATATTGATAGTCTGGGTGGTTGTTTTATCCCTGTTCCAGAGGATAAACGCATTTATGGAAATACGACCAGCCCTTACAATATTAATGATCATTATTCAGTCAACCCCAACTACGGGAGTAAGCAAGATTTAAAAGATCTGGTCAATGTTGTTCATGAAAATGGTATGTACATAATCCTTGATTTTGTGATCAATCATACCAGCTGGGGGCACATTTTTGTTGATGAACACCCGGATTTTTATAAACGGAACGAGAAAGGTGCTGTTGTGTATACTTCACCGTGGAAAGATATAGCACAACTTGACTACTCAAACAAAGAGGTTTGGTGTTATATGGACACCCTGATGAACCATTGGATTGATGAATACGATATTGATGGTTTTCGAACAGATGTCGCAGATCGTTTTCCGCCTGAATTTTGGAATTGGGTGAAACCAAGGATTACAAAAAAGAAAGATATTTTCATGTTGGCAGAAGGTCATTCTCCCAAAGTTCTCCCGTCTCACGACATGGTTTATGACTGGAATCTAGCACCTGCATTCTGGTCAGTAGTACATGGAAAAAGAGATGCTTCTGTGATTACAAACTTGATAAAATGGGAGCGGGAGCACTATCCACCGGGTTACAGAGCCATGCGGCATGCAACCAACCACGATACCCAAGGAGTGGGGTATGCATGGCCGAGCATGACGCAATATTTTGATCAGGTTTTTGATGAGGATTGGTACAAATCTGTAAGTATGAAAGACAAATTTTCCGGGTTGCTGGAAGCGTATATGGTACTTTGTGCCACTCTGCCAAATGGCCAGCCCATGATTTGGACAGGTCAGGAATTTGGGGTAATTCAGAAAACTCCGCAGAAAATACCTTTTGGCGAGAAGGAAATGTTGCCTTTTTATCAAGAATTATTTCAACTGTATAAAAACCATCCGAGCTTAATTTATGGTAGCTTTACAGAAATCCAACTGTTGGACTTACCAACCTGTTATTGTTTTAAAAGAAAAATAGAAAATGAAACAATTACCGTGGTTGTCAACATCAGTGATCGCTCCATATCCGTAACTGACGAGCAGCTCCAAATAGGAAGGAAGGCTTATGATTTTTTCAATCAGGTTGATTTGAGCGCTTCATCTTTCTCTATTGGGGCAGGAGGGTATAAGGTGTTGATTGAACGATAAGGTCGAGTAATCAGTCGGACGATTATAATGGGGGATAAATTTACAACCAGGACTTATAAAGTCTCTACAATATACCTGAGTATGCGAAATTTAGTGTTTTTTCGAAAGTATTCGCACATAGTGTTGCTATCCTTAACTTTCATGTCTTGTAAACAGCATTATTCGTGCTAATTTAATTTTAACCCGCTTTATGCAATAGAAATTCAATAAATTGGCAGATTGCCTATATTTGGTAGTGATTATGCAATAGTAAATATTAACCCATTAGGTTAACCTTTTAATAGAGTATTCTGATAAAAAGGTAACCCCTTTCAAGTACTCAAATGCATAATCCGGGTTTAAGGTCAAACTTTAAATGATTGGTATTTAGTAGATAGAATTTAATCCTGAAGCGCCCAAAAACATATCCGTATTTTGCTTATTATGTTGGATCAACTCCAGGCAAGAAGGGTGGAGAAATGGAAATTCCATCTGTCGTTGGAAGAGAAATAGAGACTCTCTACTGAAAAAACGATTGCTTCATAAAGATGGCTGTTTAGCCTGGACGGCGACATAGGAGATAAAAAATATCCATATGATTCAAAACCGGAAGTTGTCGAGAAAATGCAGGTTTTTGCAGAGATTGCATAGAACTGGATTGGCAACGAAAATTGTGTAAGACCGAATTCCCGTCCTGCCGGCTATGTGGCTAAACCTGTGCCACTGACGAAATCATTCTTTAAAAAATCTTTTTTGAGTAACGGAACTGCTCCGTTAAGGTGTTTTCTATATATGAACATGGCAATAAATGGATAAAAAGAAAGAAATAGAAAAGCTGGTTGATCAATATTTTTTGGGTAAAATAACTGATGATCAACTCTTTAAATTAAGAGATTATTTTGAGGAGGATTCCAAAGATATTGAATCTGTCTTTTTTGAAAATTGGGAAAATTCACCAAGTAGGATTGATATCAAAGGATTAGATCAGGCCTTTCTAAGCTTTAAAAAGCAAAATTTCTATAAAAAAGTTAAATTCCCAAGTTACTCCAGCCTGCTCAAATATGCAGCTGTGTTGTTGATTGGAATTTTCATTTCCTCTGTACTATTAGTTAAAACCAACTTCGACTTCTTTAGAAATAACAAAACTGAATATCTTGATATAGAGGTGCCAAATGGGAGCAAGTCAAAAATCAACCTGCCGGATGGAAGTCTGGTATGGTTGAATTCTGGCAGCAAGCTAAGTTATCCCGGAGAGTTTGGTTCTGAGAACCGGAGGGTGGTTTTATCAGGTGAAGCATACTTTGAAGTCAAACGAGATGAAAAAGTGCCCTTTTATGTGTTTCTGGGAGACCTGAGAATTAAAGTTCTGGGCACCAAATTTAATGTAAGAAGCTATTCTGAAGAAAAAGAAATTCAAACGACACTAATTAGTGGGAAAGTCGTTTTAGAGAAAAATTCTGACAAAAGTGATGAGTTGATCTATGAAATGAAGCCTTCAGAACACTTGATCTACTCCAAAACCGAAAAGAATGTTAAAGTAATGAACCTTAGCCGGGAAACAGGATCTACAAGTAAAATTGTTCAGGAAAACAGGAATGATAAAGATCAGAATATGTTACCAACCGAATTTTACACCGCGTGGAAAGACAATAAACTAGTCTTTAGAGACCAACGACTAAGCGCGCTAAAAGGGCGGCTTGAAAAGTGGTATGACGTTGAAATAACATTAAGGGATGAAAATGTTGGTTCATATTCATTTACAGGATCATTTGAAAAAGAAACAGTAGAAGAAGCACTGGATGCAATTTGTGCAATTAGCGATTTAGAGTACACGATTAACCACAAACAAATTGAAATATATGAGTGAAACAAAAAGGAGCTGAGCGTCGCACCGCTCAACTCCTTGCTATTAATGATTTAAATATAAAATTTAAACGTCTAAAATTATGAAAAAAACTTTAGAATCATTTGGGAGTGGCATGAATTTGCGCTTTCGAAAAATTATTTTAGTTATGAAACTAACGGCTGTTCTGATATTTTTCGCTGTTTTCCATCTGTCGGCAAAAACATTTTGCCAAAATGGAAAGTTTACTATTGAATTTGAGAACACAAGAATCAGTGAGGTTCTTGAGTCTCTCGAAGAAAGCTCAGATTACCGGTTTTTGTTTCAGAATGATAAGCTGGATAACAGAACTGTCTCGGTCAATCTTGAAGGAATGACAATGGATGCCGTATTGCGTAAAGTGTTCGAAGGCACCAAAAATTCCTTTGAAGTTTTAGACAATAACCTGGTAATAATTAAATCTACGATTGTTCAGCAAAAAAAGGTTTCAGGAACTGTTAAGTCCGAAGACGGGGAGCCAATTATCGGGGCAGCTGTCCAAATCAAGGGGACTACAACAGGGGTGATAACTGACACGGATGGGAACTTTCAACTGGAAGTTAACCAGGGCGATGTTTTGGTGGTCTCGTTTGTTGGGATGCTCAGTAAGGAAATCATGGTCAATGACCAATCAGATTTTAATATTGTACTGGAAGAAGACCTGATCGGTGTTGAAGAAGTGGTGGTAGTCGGTTATGGTACCATGAAAAAGAAAGACATTACCGGTGCTGTTTCGTCCATCCAGGCAGATGAATTGGTAAAGACCCCGGTTCCCGATATCGGTAATGCCTTGCAGGGAAAAGTTGCCGGTGTGGATATTTCTCAAGGAAGCGGTAGCCCGGGTTCCGGTGTCAAGATCAGGATTCGTGGTAACAGGTCATTGACTGCATCAAACGCACCGCTGATTATTTTGGACGGGATCCCGTTTGCTGGTTATATGAACGATATCAATACCAACGATATCGAGTCTGTTGAGATTTTGAAAGATGCTTCGGCTTCTGCCATTTATGGTTCCAGGGGTGCCAATGGGGTCATATTGATCACTACCAAAAGGGGTAAATCAAACCAAACAGTGGTTTCGGTGGATTCCTATTACGGTGTTACCGATATGGTTGGTGAAATTGATGTGCGAAATGCAGAAGAGTACGTTGAGCAGCGCAGGGACGTTGCCCGGTTTTACAATCGTTATACAACCGATGAGGCCCTTTTTGATGACTGGGAACTTGCCGGTATCCAAAATGGGACCGATACAGACTGGTTGGGATATGCCCTTCGTAAAGGGTATAAGCAAAGCCACCAGATATCCGTCTCCGGTGGTGGGCAAAAAGGACAATACCTGATTTCCGGAGGTTTTTATGACGAACAGGCCATTGTGTATAAAGGTGATTACAAACGCTTTTCATTTCGTTTGAATTTAGACCAACAGGTTGTTGACTGGCTGAAGGTAGGTACCTCAACCAATTTAACTTATTCAATCCGTAATAATGGCGAGTGGGAACCCATCCGGGCAATCCAGTCAAACCCATTGGGTACGCCTTATGACGAGAATGGAGAATTAATCTATGGGTATAGCCCTTCCAGAAACAACATTGCCAATCCAACTTTAAGGCGCTTTGGTGATTCCAGGGATGAAGACCGTTGGATGCAGATAAACCCGAATTTATATGCCGATATTAATTTTACCCCCGAGTTTTCCTATCGGTTCAATCTGGCCACATCATTTAGATTTAACAGAAGTGGCGACTTTAACAGCCGTATTTATAATGATGGAGGAAGCCCATCGGCACGCTATAATGCAGACCAAACTATCGATTTATTGATCGAGAATATATTCTCATACACTAAAACCATCAAGAAGCACAATATACAGGCAACTGGTTTGTACAGTATCCAGGAAAACAGGTATGAAGATGTTTCAACAAATGTGGTGGATTTACCTTATGACACCCAATTATTTTACAACATTGGTTCTGCCGGACAGATCAACGGGGTAGGCAGTGATTTGAGTGAATGGAGCTTAATGTCAGGAATGGCCAGGGTCCATTATGGATATGACAACAAGTACATGTTGACCGTAACCATGAGGGCCGATGGTTCATCCCGTTTGGCTGAAGGCAATAAATGGGGGTTCTTCCCATCAGCGGCAGCTTCCTGGCGCATCACCGAAGAAGCTTTTATGCAAGATCAGTCGCTATTTGATGATCTGAAATTGAGGGCAAGTTTTGGCCGGGTCGGTAATACGGGTATCAGCCCATACCAAACACAAGGTGGCTTGAGTCAAGACAGCTACAACTTTGGTTCTTCCAATGCATTTGGGTATTACCCAAGCATTATTGCCAATCCGGATTTGAGTTGGGAGATGACCAATACGATCAATGCCGGGATTGACTTTATCATGTTTGACGGACGTTTGTCGGGAACCTTGGAAGGCTACCAGGCATATACTTCCGACCTGATCCTTAGCCGCCAGTTACCATATACTTCCGGCTTTAATAGCGTACTTGAGAACGTTGGCAAAACCAAGAACACAGGTTTTGAAGTTACGGTCATGGGAGAGCCCATTGCCTCAAAAGGTCAAAGCAGTTTTGGTTGGTCGTCGGACCTGACATTGGCATACAACAAGGAAGAAATCGTTGAACTATACAATGGTGATGAAGATGATGTGGGTAGCGAGTGGTTTATCGGGGAACCGGTTGATGTCTGGTTTTACTACGAACCGATAGGTGTATGGCAGCAGGATGAAGCGGCTGAAGCAGCCAAGTACAACCAGGTTGTCGGTTCTGTGAAAATCAAAGATCAAAACACCGATGACAAGATTAGTTCTGATGACCGGGTTATTCTGGGTTCACCAACACCGGACTGGACTATCGGGTGGAACAATTCCTTCCAATACAAAAACTTTGATTTATCGGTTTACACTTATGCCAGGTTAGGACAGATGGTGGAAAATGATTACTACCACACCATGTTCCGGAATGCGTTTGCATTGGATATCCATAACGGGTTGGATTTGGATTATTGGTTGCCGGATAATCCAGTAAATACTATCCCGACTGCAAGTGTTTATGACTTGAATGATTTTCCAGAATCACTGGCTTTTGTTGATGGCAGCTTTTTAAAAGTGCGTGATATCACGCTAGGTTATACTTTTAATTCACGGCAATTGCAAAATTGGCCGGTGAAGAAAATCAGGATTTATGCTACAGCCCATAATATGCTTTCTTTTTACAAAAAACTTGAAGCGGTTACCCTGGATGTTGAAACCAGCAGTGGTTATGTTGGGGGTGAGGATGTTCAAAATAATGCAGCTATTCCGCTTACTCAATCGTTGGTTTTTGGTGTAAATATTAATTTTTAAATCGTTTGATCATGAAAAAAATATTATATACAATTGTTGTTTCACTGGTATTTTCGATAGGTTGCCAGGAAGTTTTGGAAGAAGAAATTGTATCGGGTATCACTGCCCAGGCTTATTACACCGATGCAAAAGGGATCAACGATGCCCTGACGACGGGCTACGCTACGCTAAAAGAGTATTTCGGCCGTCGCCCCGGATCATTCAATGATGCAGGATCAGATATGTACGGTGACGGTCGTGGTGGATGGGCTAAACCGGCTCACCAGTATGATGGTACCCTTAATTCTTCCTGGGGCTTTCTAAGAGACGGTTGGAGGACTTTTTACAAGGCTATTAATATTTATAATGCCGTTATTGGAAGGGCTCCGGAAGTGATAGAGAACCAGGAAGAACTGAACCGTATTTTGGGAGAAGCACGTTTCCTTAGGGGGTTCATTTATTTTTATCTTGTTCAAATTTGGGGAGATGTCCACTTGACCACGGAAGAGACTGTTGGAGTGGAATTGGAGGCCAATCGTACCTCCGCTATGGAAATTTATAACAACCTGATTATTCCTGATCTTGAGTTTGCAATTGCCAATTTGCCACCGACAACATCTGATTTTGGCAGGGCAACCCAGCCGGCTGCCAAGGCTATACGTGCTAAAGTTGCCATGGTTTTAGAGGATTGGTCCAAGGCTTCTCAGATGGCCAAAAGTGTGATTAGTGATTATCCGAATCTTCATTTAACAGAAACGTATGCTGAATTGTGGGACATGGCCAACGAGGAAAATGAAGAGGTGATCTGGTCAGTACAGTTCACCCAGGATCCGTTGATCTCCGGGGCCAATGAGAATAACAACCTGTGGACCCCTTGGTACACAAAGCACCCGGGATTAAGAAACTCCCCTTATAACGGTGGAACCTGGGTAGGGATGAAGCCAACCCCCTATTTCTATGGATTGTGGAATAAAGAAATAGACCGTCGGTTTGAAGAAGGGCTAAAGTCGGTTTGGTATGCTGATTCCCCTGGCGGACCAGCTATTGGTGACACTGCTTTGTACTATTCAATTGACGTGTTAACAGAAGAAGACAAGGCAAGCCGTCCGTATGTAATTTATGATGTGAACGATTTGATCGCAGATGATTCAGCCTGGCCGCAACCGCATAAAGTGAGGGATGAAACCAGGACTGACTTCAGTATCAAACCTAGCCGTGATGTTGTCATTGTGCGTGTTGCCGAGATGTATTTGATCGTGGCCGAAGCTGAATTTCATCAAGGGAATACTGACGAGGCATTGAATTACATGAACATACTTCGGCGTCAACGCGCATGGGACGGAAAGGAAGCAGATATGGAAATAACAGCTGCTGAACTTGACCTTGATTTTATCCTGGACGAAAGAGGGCGCGAATTGTTTGCAGAGGGCAAGCGTTGGTTCACTCTGAAGCGTTTAGGGCTTTTAGTCAGTCGCGTAAAGCAATACAATCCGTACGGGTTGGCTGCCCAGGAAATTGAAGAATACCATAATCTGCGTCCAATACCGTTGGAGCAAATTGACCGGACATGGAATGATTATCCACAAAACCCGGGCTATAATTAATAAAATGTAAGATTTGTAATTAAAGAATTCCCCCAGCGCACTTTTGGAGTAACCAAGCTGAGGGAATTCTAATAACGTCGCATCTTATGTATAGGTGTCACAGTTAGTCGCATAAATAGTTTAAAGAGGGGAATAAAGAACAATGATAAATAGTTGTAGCCGGAAAAAGTTTAAAGTAATAGTCATTGGCTTGTTTGTAAGTATCTTTTTTTCCGTTGGAACAGCGGCACATAGTAAAAGCGGAGCTCGATTGAATGTTCTGTTGATTACCGCTGATGACCTTGGTAAGCAGCTATCATGTTACGGAGATGATATTATTGAAACTCCAAATATCGATAAATTAGCGAAAAGTGGAGTTCTCTTTGAAAATGCTTATGTTACTCAGGCATCATGTAGTTCTTCAAGGAGCAGCATATTAACGGGTACTTATCCTCACATAAATGGACAGATTGGGTTGGCACACAGAGGGTTTCAAATGAATAGAGCCTATCCCAACCTGCCGGCAATTTTAAAAGATGAAGGATATCAAACCGGTATTATCGGGAAATTACACGTTCAACCGGAAAACATTTTTCCTTTTGACTTTGACTTTAAAAACTACAAAGAAGCCAGGGATGTCGAATTAGTAGCAAAACGAACTGAGGAGTTCATCAAGTCGTCTGGTGACAAACCTTTCTTTCTTTATCTCAATTACTCCGATCCCCATGTGCCATTCTACCGCGAATTTGAAGGCCATCCGCTCAGCCCTGTTAATGCTGATGACGTTCATGCTTTTCGTTTTCAGGGGGTTGATTGCGAAAGGGAATTACAGCGCATTGCCGATTTTTATTCGTGTATTAGGAGACTTGACGAAGGGATTGGTTTAGTAATGGATAGG
>ENA-ORCU01000632-ORCU01000632.1-marine-metagenome-genome-assembly--contig:-NODE-632-length-12340-cov-3.148495_pt1 | contig 12340 bp, 8 predicted proteins | sample MGYA00248631_ERZ508512 | MGnify/ENA primary metagenome ERZ508512 (study PRJEB26183, sample SAMN06268844) | marine metagenome | isolation source: Tt an P1 anaerobic enrichment on pine from sediment taken...
AGCGTTTCGAGAGCGGCTTTGCTGAGGCGGGAAGGAGAAGGCTGGATTAACCTCCTGATCCACTCATTATATTCAGGAAAGGTGCGCAGTTGATATCCGCCAGCTACCTCGCTCAGGTAAAATCCGCCCTTGCGTTTGGCATATTCCTCCTGCAGGGCCTTCAAGGCGTTTCGAATCTCCCGGGTCCCATGTTGTCCCAGAACTTTATTGATCCCATCGACCGTGAGCGGTTCCTCGGCAACAAATAACAGACTCTCGATAATATTCCGGATGTGCTTCATCACAAGTAGAATATGCGAATAACACCGTTTTGTGTGTATTGGGCAACACGCACCAGTGACAATTTTACCATTTCAAGTATGGCCAGAAACGTCACCACGATATTGCCCCTGTCTGTTTTTCCGGCAAATAATTCCGGAAGCGACATCGATCCGTGAATTTCCAGTTGATCGACAATTTCAGAGATCCTATCCTTGACCGTTATTCTGTCGGTTGTCAGATCGACTTTGTGCTCGGGCGAGATACTGTCGAGCACTTTCTGAAAGGCCTCAATCAATTCAAAAAGACCGACCTCAATAACCTGCTCATCATCGTGGCCGAGACTGTCCTTTGGACACGAGGCGCGCGTAAAGCTGATTTCGCCTAAAAGATTCCGCCGTGCCAATTGGTCGGCAACCTCTTTGAGTTGGAGGTACTCGAGAAGCGGCCGGGTAATTTCAAGGCGAGGGTCTTCGCTATCTTCCTCATCTTCTGGCAGGGGCAGAAGCATTCTCGATTTGATGTGGGTCAGGGTGGCTGCCATGACCAGGAATTCACCGGCAAAATCGATATTCATCGATTTCATCCATTCGATGTATTCCAGATATTGATCGGTAATCAGTGCAATCGGAATGTCGTATATATCAACCTCAGCCTTTTTGATCAGGAATATCAACAGGTCCATGGGACCTTCGAACACATTTTCAAGCTTTACATTATATCGCTCGTTGATCATATTTTTTAGGGCCGGAGAAATTCATCGGTTATCTCCATCAAAAAAAATTGGATCTATTATTCGCATAATGGCGAGCGAACCGGAGCTCATCTTCATCGGATAAAAGACCTCCGTTTAATTTGGAATCCAGAACCGCTTGGAGAATTTCCCGGTAAATCGGCCCTGGCTTCAGGCCCATGGATTTCAAATCCTTGCCTGAAACTGAGGGCTCAATATATCTTAATTTGGTCAGGTACCGGGAGATGGCCCGTTTAATCGCTTTATTGCCGGTTTCAGCCATCATGCCGAGTACCAGTTCGGTTTTCAGCCCGGTGAGCTTTCGATAAATAATACTGTTTGAAATCGGTTGATGGTGCTCAAACCATTTGAGGATTCCACTGGCCCTGAATCGGTCCCTGCAGAAAAGGGTCTGGTAGCGAGGGGCCAGTTCGAGTTTTAAACAGATATTCTCTGTGGTTATCCGGTTGCATGATCTGACCAATGCCAGAAAGTAAACAACCCATTTCATATAAGAATCTTCTAAAAAAAGCAAATCATACCAGGATAATACCTTTTTTACTGCATCAAGGGAGGTAATCAATTCATCATCAAGTTGAATTGAGGGATGAATGGTATTCAATAAGTTGTAGTCGTTTAATCTGATTATGGCCGGAGTCGGGTTCTCCTCCTGTAAAATCTGGCGCAATTCACTGAAAACCCTCCGTCCGCTCAGCCGATCAAAAAATTCCATTTTGACGGCGTTTTCGATCAACCCGGCGGTTAATTTTCCGATTGAAAAGCCGAATCGCTGTTCAAATCGAATCGCCCTGAACGCCCGCGTCGGATCCTCCACAAAACTCAGATTATGCAGCACCCGAATGACTTTTTCTTTGATATCCTTCTGCGCTGAAAAAAAGTCGATCAACACGCCGAATTTTCCGGGATTCAGTTGAATGGCGAGGGTGTTGACCGTAAAATCGCGACGGAACAGGTCGAGTTTTATGGAACTCATCTCAACGGTTGGAAGGGCTGCCGGAAACTGGTAGTATTCCATCCGGGCCGATGCGACATCAATTTTGAAGCCGTCGGGAAAAATAACCACCGCTGTCCCGAATTTTTCGTGCGAGTGTATTCGCGCCCCAACCATTCGGGCGTACTTTTTGGCAAATGCAATGCCATCGCCTTCGATGACAATATCGATATCCTCATTTTCCCTGTAAAGAAATAAGTCGCGGACAAATCCGCCAATGACGTAAGCGCCGAAACCGATTTCCCCGGCCACTTTGCCGATCATTTCCAGGACGCCGAGAATTCGGTCGGAAAGGCGTTCCTTCATAAATTTAACGACGTTTTTGGTTTTGGCATGATCGGGCAGCTTCCTGAGTTCGGATAATTGGTCGTTGCTTGCGGCTGATTGTCTGACAAGAATGTTCAGCAGATCGGTCCGGGTCACAACGCCCACGATTTCGCTTTGATTGATTACCGGAAGGATTCGCTGTTTGTTTTCAATGATTTTTTCCTGGATTTCAAACAACTCAGCCTCAGGGTTTACGAAGACCATTTCATTGGTCATGTATTCCTTGACCGGCAGATCGTGCAGGCTGTGGTAGATCGCTTTCTCGATGACCTGCCGGGTGATGAATCCCAGAGGTTTTTCCGTGGGCCTGCCTGATTGGGTGACAATCAGGGCATTGATGTTATATCGGGTCAGCAGCCGGCTGGCTGCCTGACAGGAAACGCTGCCTTTGACGATAATGGGCGGTGAGGACATCAAATCTTTTGCCCGGCGTCTGGATCGTACTTTTGCATATAGAATTTCAATAAGTTCATGTTCGATCTGGGCAAGTGTTTTTCCCTTAATACTGGCAGCGGCGGCAAATGTATGCCCCCCTCCACCCAGCGGTGTTACGATTGACCCCACATCCACTTCCGCAATTCGGCTCCTGGCCACCACGATAATTTTATTGCCCATTCGGGCGATGGCGAAAATGGCATCGAGATTTTCCATTTTTACCATTTTATGCACAAGAAAAGCAAAATCAGGGATGTAGCGCTCGGAGGTCACCGCGGTGACTACTATGGAAATTCCATCTACCGTATAATTAACCGCAGCTTGAATCATATCATTAAGCAGCCGGACCTGTTCCGGGCTGATTTCCCGGGCGATCAACTGCGATACGGTGTTCAGATTCGCGCCTTTTGAGAGCAGGTAGGCTGCGGCAAGAAAATCGGTTTCAGTTGTGGACGGGAAGGTAAAAGAGCCCGTATCCTCATATATTCCAAGGCACATTATGGTGGCTTCATCGGGGGTAATGTCGATTCTTTTTTTCTTGATAATACCAGTAAGTATGCTGACGGTGGCTCCGGTCAACTGAATCACCTCGGAATGCCCCGTTATGTCATTGGCCATTGGTGGATGGTGATCATAAATGTGTATTTCCACGTCCCGGCGATCCAGCAGCGCAGCCAATTCCCCGATTCGATTTGGTTGCCGCGTGTCGACAAGAACAAGGCGTTGAACTGCATCCAAATCGATATCTTTGATGGCGGCCATATTGAACAGATAAACCATAGACTCCACAAAAAAGTTACGCAGATTTTTTTCCTGGGAACCCGGAAAGACCACAACGGAATCCGGATACAGCTTTTGAGCGGCAAGCATGGATGCCATCGCATCAAAATCGGCGTTGGTGTGGGTGGTTATTACAGTCGGTGCATGAATATCGCCCATGGAAGTGCCGTTTCGAATATGTATGATAAATGTGTTTTGGTTTCAGACGGTTAATTTGAAAATACCATTGATTTTCAACAGAACATATTTCAACCGGGTGGCTTTATCAAGTGGCATAATTAATTCTGCAAAAGAGTTGAAAAACTTGCAGGATTGATTGCAAAGGCAAGGGCTTGTAGGAATTTGCTGCCTGCCCCATACCCGCCATGGAGAGTATGTCATCTTGACAACCGCCCGTCGAGCTATTTATAACACCCTCTACAATTGGATGTATTCATTGCAAATGGCTAAAGGCCGCGAAATAAATTTACTCCAATTTCAATGTTCGACTTTGCCATGGCCTCGGTGGATTCGTTTTTTATCATGCTTCAAAGGATCTGTCCGGTCATTGGCCACTGGCTGGCGCAATACTATGCTATTGTTCAGTACGCAGTCTCATCGTCCGTTTTTTGCTTTTGCGGCATTCATGGGAAATAGTAACCGAAAAAGGTGAACCGAAACTGTTTCCTGAAAGTGCTAAGTCCTCAAGTAATAATCCTGTTTCACGCTGGATCTGAAAAGGGTTGTTGGTTGTTTTTGTTTCAGAAATAAGGAGGCGCGACTATGCCGGTTTATGTTTGGGCAGGCACGAATAAAAAAGGCAAGAAACGCAAAGGCGAAATTGAAGCCCCTACTGAGGATGCCGTACGAGCCAAACTGAAATCCCTTCGAATTACTCCCACCAAAGTCAAGCTGAAACCAAAGGATCTTTTTGAAAATGTTGCATTCCTACAACCCAAGGTTGAACAAAAAGATATTATTGTGTTCTGCCGCCAGTTTTCCACCATGATCGATGCCGGGCTTCCCATCGTTCAGTGTCTGGAAATTCTGTATTCTCAGCAGGAAAACAAGACATTTCAAAAAATTCTGAAGAATATAAAGGATTCCGTCGAAAGCGGCCAGACCTTTGCAGAGGCACTGAAAAAGCACCCGAAAGAATTTGACGATCTGTTTGTAAACATGATTGCAGCGGGCGAAGCCGGCGGTATTCTGGATACGATTCTGCGAAGACTGTCCGCCTATATGGAAAAAGCGGCCAAATTAAAAGCGCAGATCAAGGGCGCGATGACCTATCCTATCGTTACAATAATTATTGCCATTATCGTTGTTGCCGTGATTCTTGTTTTTGTTATTCCCGTGTTTGAGGAGATGTTTGAAGGGTTGGGAGGCGCCCTGCCGGCGCCAACCCAGATCGTAGTAGGAGCCAGTCGCTGGGTAAAAGGTCATTTTGTTGCATTGCTTGTTGGTATCGGTCTGTTTCTGTTTGCGGTGAAAAGGGCGTATAAGACCAATAAGGGCAAGGAAATCATGGATGACACGTTTCTGAAGCTGCCGGTGTTCGGGGATCTGATCAGAAAGGCGGCCGTGTCCAAATTCACCCGGACGATGGGCACCATGCTCTCCAGCGGTGTGGCGATCCTTGATGCCCTGGACATCGTCGCCAAAACTGCCGGAAACAAAACCATAGAACGGGCCGTTTACGAGGTGCGGACCGATATTGCCGAGGGACGAACCATGGCCGATCCATTGTCTGAAAGCGGGGTCTTTCCTTCAATGGTTTGTCAGATGATCGCCGTTGGTGAATCCACCGGTGCCCTTGATACCATGATGGAAAAAATCGCCGATTTCTATGATGAGGAAGTCGATCAGGCCGTGGAAAATCTGACCTCCCTTATTGAGCCCTTTATGCTGGTGTTTTTAGGCACGGTCATCGGCGGGCTGGTGGTAGCGATGTATCTGCCGATTTTCAAGATGGCTGGAAACCTCTAACCCCATAAAGAAGCGCACTGTCTTTCACGTATACCCGTCTTTATCTGGCAAACGAATCGGCCGTATGCAAGGGGGCTACTGGCGAAGTGCCCATTGCCTGCGGCCGTCGTCGAGGCTCCTGAAACAGCGGACTGCCGTTTGCGATATATCTGTGCCTCCGGGGAGTTCGGTGAATGTTACCCATTCATTTGGTCTGAGTTGCTTCGGCCCCGTTTGCGTTCCTGTTGTTGAGTTCACACTTAATTTGCTCTGTGATCGTGTTCGGTAATTGGATCGCTGAATCCGGATCGGTTTGCCCGTGATGAAAAATCACCCCCCACTGCTTGAAAAGGACCTGACTCATAAACTCAAATGGCTGATGTTCAGCCGGGTTCTTTTCACCTCATTTCTTCTTGGCTCCACCATTATCCTTCAGCTCAGCGAGCGTGCCACTCCCATGGCTCCTGCGCTGCTTTTCCTTTATGCGGTTATTGTCGGAATTTTTGTATTGTCCTTTGTCTACTCCCTGATCCTTAATCGGGTGAAGCGAATCCAGGGTTTTGCATTTGTCCAGATTTGCCTTGATACCCTGGCTGTGACGCTGATCGTTTTCCTTACCGGCGGATTTGTCAGTATCTTTTCGTTTCTTTACCTGGTGGTGGTTATTTATTCAGCAATTTTGTTGTTCAAACGTGGGAGCATGGTTGTAGCCGCGTTTTGCAGCTTCCAGTACGCCCTGTTGATCGGCTTGGAATATGCGGGCCTGTTATCCCCATTTTCGATGATGGACGGCACGGCGGTGGATTACCCGTGGAGTCATGTGCTGAACAAGCTGATTATTATCACAACAGCCAGCTTTGCGGTTGCATTTTTAAGCGACCTGCTGGCTCAGCAGGAACGAAAAACAAAAGAGCAACTTCTGGCGCTTGAGGCGGAAGTGAAACGGGTTGAAAAACTGGCCTATCTTGGGGAAATGGCTGCCGGTATCGCCCATGAAATCAAGAATCCTCTGGCCTCGCTGGCCGGCTCTATTCAACTTCTCCAGGAGGACATTGATGGCAACGCCGTCCAGGAAAAATTGATGCAGATCGTGCTGAGGGAAACCGATCGGTTGAGTTCTCTGGTCAATAATTTTTTAATGTTCGCCAGGCCGCCTGCCGGAAAATCGGAAGCTGTCAATCTGAATGTCGCGTTGAGTGAAACCCTTTCGCTGTTTGAAAAAGACGTATCGTGTTGTAAAAGGGTTGCGGTTACCCATGATTTTTTTCCGGATATGTGGGTGAAAATGGATCCTGTCCACCTTCGTCAGGTGTTTTGGAATCTGCTGCTCAATGCGGCTGAGGCCATTGTGGGGCAGGGTTGGATCAAGGTGAAAACGTTTCCGGCCAGGCATAAATGCGTTGCCATCGAGGTGATCGACAGCGGATGCGGGATGCCTGCCGACGTGATCGAGGCCATATTTAATCCGTTTTTCACGACCAAAGCGGACGGCACAGGCCTTGGCCTTTCAATTGTTCACAGTATTCTGGAGACCTACGGCAGCCGCTTGTCTGTCCAAAGCAAGGTGAATGAGGGGAGCGTTTTTACTTTGAAATTAAAGCGAATTACGCCGCCAACAAAATCTTGACACCATACATTAATTGGGTTAGGCAATCCTGCTTAACCTCTGTCTCTCACCCAGATACGTAAGGGTGGCTTCGCATCGCGTGCAATGGGTGCGAAGTTGTAGGCCGTTCAAATGGAGGTTGATTCGGTCCGATCAGCTACCCCCGGGGCTGGAGAGTGTTTGGCGCCGGCCAATTTCCGGATCAGGGAAATGACCGCTTCTTTCTTGAATCGTCCGGTGGTGTTCTCACAGTAATTTTTTAACGGATTTCAGTTTCTTTTTTGTGATTATGGAAAAAGTTAGCGATATCAGCGTTCAGCGCAGACAAAAAATTGAGGATTTCAGGAGACAGGATATCAATCCGTTTCCAAATGATTTTAAGGTTAGCCATACGATTATAGATATAAAAAAAATGATCGATGAATCCCCGGAAGCAATTTCCGAGGATTCGCCGGAGTTCACGCTTGCCGGCAGAATGATGGCGGTCAACCGTTTTGGGAAATCGACGTTTATCCGGTTTAAAGACCGGACGGGTCAGTTGCAGGCGTATGTCCGAAAAGACCTGATCGGAGAAGAAGTCTATGCCTTTTTTAAACAGCTGGATATTGGAGATTTTGTCGGTCTGAGGGGCGGGATGTTCAAGACCCGAACCGGCGAATGGACCCTGTTGGTCAACCGCCTGCAGCTGTTGAGCAAGGCGATTCGACCATTGCCTGAGAAATTCCACGGGCTGCGTGATCCCGAGAAACGTTACCGTCAGCGGTATGTTGATTTGACCATGAACCGGGATGTCCGGGAGATCTTTATCAAACGCAGTGCCATTGTGCAGGCTGTACGCAATTTTCTGATTCAAAGAGATTTCCTCGAGGTTGAGACCCCGATGATGCAGCCAATACCCGGCGGGGCAGAGGCGGAGCCGTTCAAAACCTATCATAATGCGCTGGGCATGGATCTTTACCTCAGGATTGCCCCGGAGCTTTACCTGAAGCGGCTGGTTGTGGGCGGTTTTGAGCGGGTATTTGAAATCAATCGAAATTTCAGAAATGAGGGCGTTTCCACGCGGCACAACCCGGAATTTACCATGCTTGAGTTTTATCAGGCGTATGCCGATTTTCGGGATTTGATGAGCCTGACCGAAGCGATGTTTGCCGAAGTGGCAAAGGCGGTCAATGGTTCCACAACAGTGTCCTACCAGGGGCAGGACATTGAATTTGGCGGAACCTGGAAGCGAATGACTCTCTACTCATCGCTGGAAGAGATTGGCGGTGTGGACCCGGAGCTTTTCAATGATCGTGTAAAGCTTCTCGAATTTGCTGAACAGAGGGGCGTTCAGGTAACCAAAACCGGGCGTCTTGGAAAGGTCATCACCAAACTGTTCGATGCCCTTGTCGAACCCAAACTGATACAGCCGACTTTTATTACCGGCTATCCGGTTGAGGTTTCCCCGCTTTCCAGACGCAGCGATACCGACCCGAATCTAACCGAGCGGTTTGAACTGTTTATTGCGGGCCGCGAAATTGCCAACGGTTTTTCGGAGTTAAATGACCCGGATGACCAGAAGTCGCGGTTTCTTCAGCAGGTCGAGGATCGCGAAGCGGGAGATGCAGAAGCCCATTTTATGGATGAGGATTACATCGAAGCGCTGGAATACGGTATGCCACCCACTGCCGGAGAGGGAGTCGGTATTGACCGCCTGGCCATGCTGTTGACCGACTCGGCATCCATCCGGGAAGTGATACTGTTTCCACATATGAAATCAAGTGGCCAGAAAAGCAGCCAGTAACATTTGCGATCGGTTTGTATCGGGTAACCGAAAAATAAGACAGCCCCACGTTCGTGGAGCCGCTGGGCGTGGTTTTGGGTAACGATGGGTGCCATGGGATTCGAATTTTTCATAGGCCGCCGGTATCTGAGAACAAAGCAGAGGCAGGCCTTTATTTCTCTGATTACGATCTTGTCAGTTGCCGGTGTCACCGTCGGCGTGATGGCGCTCATTGTCGTTATCGCCGTTATGGCCGGATTTGAGTCCGATCTTAAAAACCGGATTCTCGGAGTGGAATCCCATATCGTGCTGATGCGACACGGCGGCGGATTTGTCGATTACCGGGATGTGACACATGAGGTGGAAACGGTTGCCGGTGTCACGGCGGCAACGCCTTTTATTTTGACTCAGGTCATGCTGAAGTCCGCCTCATCTGTTTCAGGCGCTGTGCTCAGAGGGATTGACCCGGTATCGGTTGGCCGGGTGATTCAGGTGCTGGAAGATATGTCGCTTCCTGACGGATCGGCTGATGAGTCGGGTAAGCCGGGATATTTGGCAGTTCCGGGGATTGTTCTCGGAGAAGAGCTCGCCCGAAATCTGGGAGTCCGCATCGGTGACCCGGTACATTTGATCTCGTCACGGGGAATGATCTCACCTGTTGGGCATCTGCCGGCCATGAAACGGTTTGAAGTCACCGGGGTGTTCAAATCCGGGATGTATGAATATGACGGGTCTTTTGCCTATATCTCCATTGGGGATGCCCAGAACATCCTTCGGATGACCGAGGATGCCGTGACCGGCATCGAAATTCGGGTTGACGATATTTACAGGGCCAAGGTGATTGCACAGAAAATCGTCCAGAAGCTCGGGTTCCCTTACTGGGCAAAGGACTGGATGCAGATGAACCGGAATCTGTTCTCCGCCCTCAAGCTGGAAAAGAAGGTCATGTTCATCATACTTGTTCTTATCATACTTGTGGCGGCCTTCAATATCGCCAGTTCGCTGATCATGATGGTCATGGAAAAGACCCGCGATATTGCCATCCTCAAAGCAATGGGGGCTACGGACCGGAGTATACGAAAAATTTTTGTTTTCAAAGGCATGATAATCGGTTTTTTCGGCACCTTCATCGGGGTGACTCTCGGTTTAGGGCTGTGCATGCTGCTGGAGCGTTACCCGTTTATCGAATTGCCGGGAGACGTCTATTACATTACCACGCTGCCTGTCAGTCTCAAGGCTCTTGATGTGACCATGATCGCATGCGCGGCGCTGGTAATTTGCTTTCTTGCTACCCTTTATCCGGCACGCCAGGCTTCTAAACTCGATCCTGTAGAGGCGATTCGTTATGGATGATCGGACAACCGGTACCGATGCACCGGCCGATGCCAGTCTGATCTCCATCCGGTCGCTGAGCAAAGGGTTTGATAATTCCGGGAGTCGGATTGAGATCCTCAGGGCCGCGGATTTTGATTTGTCAACAGGGGAAAGCGTGGCTGTTGTCGGGCCCTCGGGGATTGGCAAATCCACTTTACTGAATCTTCTGGGGACTCTGGACCGACCCGATAGCGGGAAACTGCTTTTTCGCGGAGCGGATGTTTTTCAGTTTGATAACGACAGGCTCGCCAGATTCCGAAACGAGTCAATTGGTTTTGTTTTTCAATTCCATCATCTTCTGCCGGAATTCAGCGCCCTTGAGAATGCCATGATGCCGGCCCTGATCAAAGGCTGTCGACAATCCGAGGCCAGACAGATGGCCGAAGCCATTCTTGTACGTGTGGGGCTGAAGGATCGATTGTACCATCGGGTCAATAAGTTGTCCGGCGGTGAACAGCAGCGCGTTTCCCTTGCGCGTGCGCTGGTTCTGAGACCCGCTGTCCTGCTGGCTGATGAACCGACCGGAAATCTGGACAAAAAAAACAGTGAACAGGTTCATGAATTGATTCTGGAATTGAATTCGGAATTCGAAATGACCGTGGTTGTTGTTACTCACAATTCATTGCTTGCATCGTATATGTCCCGGCGAGTGACGATTTCAGACGGACAACTTGTAGAGACGAGTTGAGGGGTTTTTATGCTGCGACGATTCATAGCGTTTATGCTGTTTTTTTCTTTTTTCGTTTCTTCACCCTGCTTTGCTCAGGAAACCGTTCGTGTGATTATTCTGCCGTTTTCTGTCCATGCTGAGCGGGATCTGACGTATCTTGAAAATGAAATTCCCCGTGTTATCCGCCAGCAGCTTGAATCGGACGGCGCCATGTTTGCAGAACCCGATGATTTGAGTCGTTTTGATCGGAAGTTGTCTGATGAAAGCGTCGGAGACATCCGGAATTTGGGCGCGGAGCAGGGGGTCGATTATGTGGTTCGGGGCAGTTTGACCTGGATTGGAGAGCAGTTCAGTCTGGATTCCCAACTGATCCGGACCCTTGGGGATGAGCCCCCCGCTGCATTTAATTTCGCTGGAAAAGGAATTGAAAATCTTCCCGGTACGGTGAAGAAACTGGCCGATGATCTCGCTGTTCGGATTTTCAGCCGGGAGCGAATCGCCAAAGTATTGGTTGAGGGCAATAAACGCATTGAGGTCGATGCTATCAAGCGGATGATTAAAACCAAAGCTGGTGATACCTATCGCCAGAAACAGCTCTCTGAAGACTTGAAAGCGGTTTTTTCACTCGGATACTTCGATGATGTGCGGATTGAAGCGGACAGTACTCCCGATGGCAAAGTGATTACCTTCACCGTCAAGGAAAAGCCGACTGTGCGCGCCGTCACCATTAAAGGCAATGACCGAATCTACTCACCGGATGAGGTCAAAGAGGTGCTGAGCCTTAAAGCTGGATCAATTTTGAACCTGGCCAAGGTTCAGAATGACATCCGACGGATCGAGGACCTTTACAGGGAAAAAAATTACCACAATGTAAAAGTTGAATACACCATACATGAGCAGAAGCGAAACAAGGTCGATATCGAGTTTGCCATCGATGAGGGCAGCAAGGTTCGGATCGATACCATCGAATTTGAAGGCAACCAGTCGTATTCCGATAAGGAGTTAAAAAAAGTCATGAAGACTTCGGAGCGAAGTTTTTTTTCATGGCTGACCTCTGCCGGCGAATTGAACATGGATGATCTGAACGAGGATGTGGCCCGGCTCGAAGCGTTCTACCAGAATAGCGGGTACATCCAGGCCCGGGTCGGCGAACCCCAGGTCAACTACCAGGAAGAGGTGATCAATATTACGGTCAAAATCGATGAGGGACCGCGGTTTAAGGTCGGTACCGTGGAAATCACCGGTGATCTGATAGTGCCGGAAGCCGATTTGATCAAAAAAATGAAAATCGCCGAACAGGAGTTCTACAGCCGGCAAGCGCTGCGAAACGATTTGCTCGTTTTGACCGATCTGTATTCGGATGAGGGTTACGCCTATGCCGATATCAACCCCCGGATCGAGAAGGATTTCGATAAGCAGGTGGTTAATCTTACCTG
>ENA-ORCU01000633-ORCU01000633.1-marine-metagenome-genome-assembly--contig:-NODE-633-length-12337-cov-3.082953_pt1 | contig 12337 bp, 8 predicted proteins | sample MGYA00248631_ERZ508512 | MGnify/ENA primary metagenome ERZ508512 (study PRJEB26183, sample SAMN06268844) | marine metagenome | isolation source: Tt an P1 anaerobic enrichment on pine from sediment taken...
TTGCCGGTATCGCATCGGGAAATGACCCGTCACGGCAGGCCTTCATATCGCGCGGCATGATGCTTGCCATAATCGGCGCGGCATTTCTTCTTGGCCTGTGGGCTGTGGCGTCCATTCGATACGTACCAGTTGAAAAACTTGCCGATTCCACGATCCCGCACATGATTGCGGCCCGAAGAATCATGGGTCAACCCGGCCGTTACATAATGGGGATCGTGGTCATCTCCGGCGTCTGCGCAGCGGTCAATGCGCTGTTTATCGGCTTATCCCGATTGTGGGTGGCGATGAACCGCACGGGCGGTTTACACGGGAGCGAGAACCGCTCGAAATCCTCTGACAGGGCGCCGCTGATCGTCCTGGCCCTTTCAGCCGGTGCCATGATGGCTGCCGGCATGGCCGGAACCGAGGTGCTGGACCGCTGGTTTCGCGGCGGACTGCTGCTGTGGATGTCCTATTACGCCGCTATTCACATGGCTGCATGGCGTTCCGGTCGGAGATCACCATCGGCAACACGAATCGTGCAACTTCTCAATATCATCGCCTGTATTCTCTTGACAGTTGCAGTCACCGTCCTTGTTATTACAGACGACAGTCCCGCTGCGATTATTTCATTCATGATCCTGGCACTCGCCCTAGCCGCCAGTCTATTTGTCATGTTATCCCGATTATCCCGACGAAACTCGTGCTCGTGCTCAGCGAAGCGGTGCTCGTAATCGTAATCGAACATAACCCGTAAGATTACCGATTCATGAGGACGTTTCAAACGACCGGCCAAGGCTGGTTCAACGAAAACCATGTCAAATCCCAGGAGGTGCAGTATGAAAACCGTTCGATATCGCAACCCCGTCATGTGGATAATTGCTATTGGGTTCCTTGCGGCATCTGCCGCATCGGCTCTTGCCGCCGAAAACGTCCCGTTGATGACAATGGATCAACTCAAAGACAGATTGAATGACGCCAATGTGGTTGTCCTGGATGTCCGCACGGGCAAGGACTGGTCGTCGTCGGAATTCAAAATCCAGGGGGCGGACCGGGCAGCGCCGGATGAGTTCGACACGTGGTCGTCAGGCTACAGCCCGGATCAGACACTGGTTCTCTATTGCGCCTGACCGAACGAAAAAACCAGTGCCGGTCTGGCACAGAAGCTGAAAGACAAGGGATTTCCGAATGCTTACGCTCTCAAGGGCGGCTGGCGGGAATGGTTCCGCGCAAAATATCCGGTGGAAGAAAAATAAACATATCGCTGATCAAATAATACATCCAATCCACACGGGAAAAGCCCCGACGGGGCGTGACATACGAGCCCGGGGCAACGCCCTGGGCGAATAATAAAATTTATATCAAGCCCTGTAAGGGCGCTGCAAAATGAGCCTGACATTTAAAACCACGAATCGAATCTACAGTTTGACAGCAATAAACCTCTGATTAGTGTTTTGGTATTTTCCTACGAAGGGGTCATAGAAAAGGCCTGTAATCCTAACAAGGGTGAATACCATGAAAAAATCAATTAAAATATCAACTGTAATAGCTGTAGCTTTTTTTGTTATATCCAACTCCGCTCACGCTGCCGAAGATCTTCCTGATCCGGGTGTCAAGTTCGTAAAGGACCGTACGGCTATTGTCATTACCGATCCACAAATCGATTTCCTCAGCCCAAAAGGCGTTGCATGGGATTTGGTCGGTAAGAATGTAACCGAAAATAAGACTGTCGAAAACATAGAGCGGTTGATGAAGATTGCGAAAGAAAAGGACATCCCGCTGTTTATCTCACCACATTACTACTCCCCAACCGATCTAAAATGGAAGCACGGAGGCGCCCTTGAAGCAGCCATGCATCATATTAAGATGTTCGAGGGCGACGCCCGAGTGGATCAGACGGGATTTAAGGAGGGCTCCGGCGCCGACTGGATGCCACAGTACAAGCAATACATCAATGATGGTAAAACCTCCGTATCCAACCCGCATAAGCTTTACGGTCCCGACTCTAATGACACGGTATTGCAGCTGCGCAAAAGAGGTATCGAAAAGATAATTCTTGCAGGAATGTCAGCAAACCTATGCACGGAATCACACCTGAGAGAATTCATGGAGCAAGGTTTTGAAGTGCTGGTTGTTACCGATGCGACCGCAGCGGCTCAATTGCCCGGATTGGATGGATATGCAGCAGCGATGATAAATGTTAGAATGATTGCCAATTCAGTCAGAACAACTGATCAGACAATCGAGAAGATCAATAAGGAATTATAGTCTGAATTTTAATATCCAGTGAATAATCAGGGACAGATCAGAATCTGGCAAAATTTATTTTAAACTCACGCGTCCATCTCATGCCCGGGCCTCGGGTCACGATCGATCTTCAGAAGCAACACAAGCGGCGGAAGAGACAGCAGCGTCCCGACGGCAAAAACGGCCGGGTAGCCGAAAGCCTCGGCGATCGGCCCGGATATCCATGCGCCCGGCGATTTTCCGAATACCTCGACCGTGGCCAGAAACGTGTAATGGGTGGCGCCGATTTGCCGGTCCACCCGGCTCATCATAAAGGCAAACACGGCCGTGGTCAGCATGCCGCCGAAAAAATGCTCGGCCACGGTCACGCCGATAACCGATGCGGTCGTCAGGTGACTGATCGAAAGCCACCACTCCAGCCCGAGAGGGATGATTCGCAACGTTGCCGTAATGGCCAGGGCCTGCCACAGCGACCGGCGAACCGCCAGCCATCCGCCGGCCAGCGATCCGGCAAGAGAGGCGGCCATTCCGTAAGTGCCCACCCACAGGCCGATTTCCGAGGGGCTGAATCCGGCATCGACGAGAAAGGGCTTGAACATCACGTCATTCATCAACTCACCGAATTTGTACGAGGCGATAAAGGCCAGCAGCCATAGGGATTGACTTGATGCAAGCGATCGGCCGATCCGGTTGACAATACCCGCGATATCCCGGGCACCCGAAAGCCGCCGGTTTTCAAGTCCCGGTTCCCTGTACATCCCGATACCGATGGCCGGCAGAATGGCCAGGGCGGCCATCACCGTGAAATAACCGTTCCAGCCCAAGTGGCTGCTCAACCACACCAGCAGCCCGCCGCTGGCCAGCATGCCGGCTTTGTAGCCGACCACCTGGGCGGCATTGCCGGGGCCAAGATCCTGTGGTCCCAGTATATCGACGGCCAATCCATCCACCGCAATATCCTGGGTGGCAGCAAACAGGTTCATCAGAAAAACGGCTGCCAGCATGAGATGAAGATCGTCCTCCGGCGACAGGGTCGAGGCACACAGTACGGTCAGCGAAAGAAAAAATTGAAGCGGAATAATCCAGCTTTTCCGCCGCCCGAACCTGTCCACCAGTGGTGCCCATAGAGCCTTGAGACCCCACGGCAGGGCCAGAAGTCCGACGAACCCGATGGTCGTCAACGACACTCCATATACCCGCAGGTAAACAGGCAGGGCCGTGACCTGAAATCCAAACGGCAGCCCCTGGGAAAAATACAGGAGAAACAGGAGGGCAACTTTTCCTGAGCGCGAGGCATCAATCCGGTTCGATTCAAAAAAGGGCATTGGTCGCTTCAAGGTGCGCGGTAATACAGAATATTTAATCGTTCGATTCTCAAACAGGCTTTGTCACCTGTTGAACATGACGCCAGGACAATACCTGTGAATCGGATCGCTGCTGGGAATATTCTCCACCAAAAACAACGTGGCTTCGAACAGTGTACGGTCTGTCGGCATTTCTCATGCGATCAGAAAATCGCTTGAGATTGAAAAAAAAGTCCTTGTTTATTGTAGCGCCTGATTTGATCTCAACGGTCGCGAGTTCTTCGCCACGCTCGACAAGCAGGTCGATTTCCGGTCCACGGGCTTCACGGTAATGAAACAAGCCAGGTTGCTGACCGCGGTGTACGCAGGCCTTGTAAATCTCCGAGATAACCCAGCTTTCGAATATTGGGCCGCGCAACGGGTGAAGGCGAAGTTGCTCTGGTTCGCGGATACCCAACAAATAACACACCAACCCGCTGTCAAAAAAATGCAGTTTGGGTGTCTTAACGATCTGCTTGCGGATATTGGTGTGCCAGGCCGGAAAGCGGTGGATAATGTAACTGGTTTCCATAACCGAAAGCCAGGAACGCGCCGTATTGTGTGAAACGCCGGCGTCGCTGCCGAGTTTCGAAAGGTTGATTTCCTGAGCCGTTCGCCCGGCGCAGAGTTTTAAAAATCCGGAGAAAGCCTGGAGGTCGCCGATATTGATAACCTGACGAACATCTCGTTGTATGTAGGTCGTCGTGTAATCCGCCAACCATTGATGGGCGGGGATCTTCCGATCATAAATTCTGGGGTAGGACCCTTGCCAGAGCAAAGGGAACAAGTCCGCAGGCGCGGTTGGGAAAGAGCTTAGTTCGTCAAGGCTCGGTGGCAGCAACACAAGGATGCCGCAGCGGCCCGCCAGTGATTGGGCGATGGATTGTGAAAGGCCAAAGTGCTGCGAACCGGTCAGTATAAACCGCCCCGCATCCGGACGGAGATCAATGTCGTTCTGCAAGTAGGTCAGCAATTCAGGGGCATGCTGAATTTCATCAATAATGGCGCCGCCAGAGTACTGAGCCAAAAAGCCACGTGGATCGTTGACGGCGAAGTCGCGAATGTCCATTGCTTCAAGGGAAACGCAGGGTTTGTCCGGGTAAGCCATCTGGCACAGTGTCGTCTTACCCGACTGTCTCGGGCCGGTAACCACGACAGCGGGATAATAGCTTGCAAGCTCATGCAGCTTTTTTTCCAGGATTCGATTGATCATGATGGCCACCCCGTCATATTCTACATAATCTGTAAATTATATTTACAAATTATGTTTATCAATGGAGTCAGGTACCAGTCAAGGGCAACATCTGATAAAAAAAGATAAGTCTGTCGGCCAGAAAGGATATTTTTCGTTTTTTTTCAGAATCCTCATCGAGGCAAACAGCACTGTCAACGAAAGCAGCACCTGGAGGGGAATAATCCAGCTTTTCCGCCGCCCGAACCGGTCCACCAGCGGCGCCCACAGGACCTTGAGACCCCACGGCAGGGCAAGAAGCCCAACAAATCAGATGGTTGGGTACACCCGCAGGTAGACAGGCAACGCGGACAAGCCGCAACCAAACACGCATCACCGGCGCGAAGAATAAACGTCTGGCACATCGCTTGTCGGGATATGGTTTTATCGGTATCGAAATCGATTTTCTCGATTCCATAGCCGGCTGAGCGTCGTCTATCGAAAGGCAGTAAACTTCCCGGTTTGTCGTGCCCGAGTCCCGTGGCTTTTCGATTCCGAACCCGATAGCGATTGGGAAATAGCCAAACAGTTTTTTTGTTTTTCCAATAGAAATTAGTGAATTAGGCACTAACGACAAGGAGCAGAAAATATGCCCCATATGTTCACCAACCGTCCCCGGTTGCATGACTTGACCAAAGGCAGGGCAGATCTGCAGGCCCACTTTCGTTGGGAAACAATCAATGCAGTCTTTTACAAAATTGGCGGAATTCTTTTTATCATCGGCAGCATTTTTTTCTTTCCCCGGTTTGAAGCCAATGCGGACATTGGTGCGTGGACTTTTTTTGTCGGGTCCCTGCTCTATCTTGTCGTTACCGCACATGACCTCGTGGAAGTCCGCCGCCATTGGCGAACGAGCGATCACCACGGACGTGCCGAGAGCCTTGAATATACCGCTGCCGCAAGCTACGTATGGGGCACGATTCTCTTCACTGCAGGCAGCATTTTTTTCCTTTCCACCGTAGGGTGGTTCAAAGCCGGAGCCTGGACTTTTGTGATCGGCAGCCTGTTGTTTGTTGTCGGCGCCTGCATCAACGTGCTTCAAATTGTCAGGACCCGCTCGATCATCACCCTCCAGTTGATGAACTATACAGCGGTTTCCTTCGTTGTGGGATCGGTTCTGTTCACTGTAGCCTCGGTGCCTTACTTGTGGGATGTGAAGGCCCCGACTGAGCGCACGATCCTTTACGCTTTTCTTGCGTGGCAATATCTGATCGGCAGCGTACTATTTTTTATGGGTGGCGTCTTCAACTACTGGCGGGCGTATGTGGTCATGCGGGAGGAAATCGATAAATACAAAACACAATCTTGACCGCCTTTTTTCCGCAACCCTAAAGCCTCGGCCGGAAGAGATCCGTCTTCTCAGGCGGGCTCAAAGTTGTCTGGGCGGGAGCGGTGCCTTGTGCTTCATGGACGCCTTCTTTTGCCATCACCCGTTTTCAGGACCATTTTCAGTGTTAAAATTTTAGCCGTTGCAGTATTCTGCATCAGATTTATGTTTGAAATTATGTTTAGTTTCAAATTGATTAAAATCAACTGAACCGTTACCTGCCTGCTCTGTTAGCAAAACTTAAAGCATTATCTCTGCTGACATCACCATACCCTCTGAAGTGCTGTCGTTTCAGTCTCTTCCAGTTTAATCGGGAAATCCTCTCAACGGCCACCAAAACATATGATTTAACCGGCATCCGGCATGCGAAAACTCATGCTATGAAAATTATCGATACAACAACCGCCATTATACGATCAAAATTGCATCGACCGGCGGTGGTCGAAAACCATGTTCATCGAAAGCACCTGTTAAATCGGCTTAATGAGCGCCTGCAACGTCCGTTAACCCTGGTTTCGGCACCGGCCGGCTACGGCAAGACCATGTTGGTGTGCTGCTGGCTGGAAGCTATCAGTTGCCCGAGTGCCTGGGTATCTCTCGATACCGATGACAATGACCTGCGCCTGTTCCTGAGTTACTTTTTATCCGCAGTACGGAGTATGTTCCCCAACGCCTGCACGCAGACCCGGAGTATGGCGAAGGAAGTTACCCTGCCGCCGTTGCCTGAATTGGCCGGAAACCTTATCAACGAGCTTGACCGGATTGAGCGGCCGTTTATCCTTGTACTGGATGATTTCCATCTCACCAATGACAAAAATGTGCTTGAACTGCTCACGCAATTGCTGCGACATCCCCCCAAATTCATGCACCTGGTGTTGATTGGACGGAGGGACCCTTCCCTCCCGATTTCCACATTCCGAGCCAGGAAAACATTAACGGAAATTCGAACCCAGGATCTACGCTTCAACACGATGGAAACAGTAGCTTTTTTAACGCAGGAACTGGGAACGGAAATCGATTTGGACACAGCCGTCGCTCTGGAGGAAAAAACCGAAGGCTGGGTAACCGGTCTGCGTTTGGCAGCCCTTTCCATGCGTCACAGGGGCACCCTTGATCCCAGGCTGCTTGAAGCCCAGGTGAACGCCCAATATGTGATGGAATATCTTTTTAATGAAGTCTTCTCCAGCCAGCCACCGGAAATAAAACAATATCTTCTGGGAACCGCCATTCTGAACCGTTTCTGCGGATCACTATGCGAGGCAGTATGCATCCCGGTTGATGAGTCGTCGATGTGCACCTTCGGAGGATGGAATTTTATAGACTGGCTGAAAAAGGAAAACATGTTCGTGATCCCCCTGGATGCTGAAAGCAGGTGGTTCCGTTTCCACCATCTGTTTAAAAAACTGTTATGCAACCAAGTAGAGCGTCGTCTCAGCCGCGAGGAGATTTCCTCTATTCACGCCAGGGCCAGTGCCTGGTTTGCCGAAAACGGCATGATCGAAGAAGCACTGAAACACGCCCTCGATGGGGGAAACATTGAAGGGGCTGCACAACTGACGGCCAGGCACGGTTTCGGCCTGCTCGATCGCGAGCAGTGGCCTCGCCTGAAGCGATGGCTGAAAATGCTTCCCACTGAAATCGTTGAGCGGCATCCCGACCTGCTGGCACTGATGGCCTGGCTGCATATGATTTACGCCCGATACACAGACCTGTTTTTCTGTCTGGACAAAGCGGAGGCACTGTCCTCCACCCACACCATCGTCAAGCCCATACAAGGACACTTGGACGCCTTGCGTGGCTTCCAGCTGTATCTGGCTATCTCCGGCAACCGTGCCCTCACCCGTGCCCGGCGGGCATCCGAGACAATCCCTCGGAACCATCGTTTTGCACGGATATTCTCCTCAATTCTTCGGGCTCTTGTGCACCAGATGCTTGGAGATCGTGCGCATGCCCTGTCTACCATCGAAAAAGCGATGAGGGATCCGGATCTCAGCGGCGGTACCACCCAGGGATTCTTCCAGACAACCCCTTGTTTAATTTACTGGATCGATGCCGATTTAGCGAACCTGCTGCAGACGGCCCGGCAGTCTCTGAATCTTGAAGAGGACAGCCGTAAATTCCAGGCAATGGTTCATGGCCGCTACTTTATGGGCATCGCGCACTACCATCGAAATGAGTTGGACGCCGCCAAAAAAAATCTGGTCGAGGTGGTACGGAACCCGTATTCCCAGCATGCATTGAACTATGCCCACAGCGCTTTCGCCCTTGCTCTGATCTATCAGGCCCGGGGGCGGGAAGGCGAAGCAAACCAGGTCGCCGAGGCAGTGGTATCCTACGCGCTCGATGCGAACAATCCCGGTTTGCTGCAGGTCGCACGGGCGTTTAAAGCCGAACTGGCGCTTCGACAGGGATGCTTGAGTGAGGCTTCCCTATGGGTGGGGAATTACCAGCCCCTCCCGTTTCTTCCGACATATCGTTTTTACATGCCTCAATTAACAGCCGTTAAAGTATTGCAGGCTCAGGATACATCGGACCACCGGGGCCAGGCCGCCGATCTGCTCAACCAGCTGCACGATTTCCTCGTGTCGATCCACAACATCCGTTTCCAGATCGACGTTCTGGCTCTAAAAGCCCTGTTTTTTGATTCCCAGGGAGACGAACCCTCCGCGCTCAAAGCGTTGACCGAGTCCCTGAAACTCGCCGAACCGGGCGGTTTTATCCGTCCGTTCGTGGATTTGGGTCTCCCGATGGCCATTTTGCTTAAGAAACAGGTCCAGCAAAACATTGCCGTTGGATATATCGGTCGGATCCTGGGTGCTTTCAAGGCTGATGGGCGACACCCAAATTTGGGTAAACCCGATCAACTCGGTACCGGCCAGGGGCCACTAATCAACCATCCATTGATTGACCCGCTGACGAATCGTGAAATTGAAATCCTGGAATGTCTGGCCCAGCGATTGAGCAATAAGGAGATCGCCGTCAAGCTGTTCATTGCGCCGACAACGGTAAAAAAGCACCTGAATAACCTCTACGGGAAACTCACCGTTTCCAACCGAAGGCAGGCGGTTGAAAAAGCTGAAAACATCGGCATTTTATCTCCCCGGTAGCCCCTAACCCGGATAAACCGGAAATCCCAAATCACAGGTTCCAAATCTCAAATAAATTCCAAATTACAACACTTGATGGTTTCGTAAAAAGTCTGCGTCATAAAAAAACCACACAATATGCATGGTGTGTTCGAATAATCGGATTCAATATATTGTGTACTGATTTTCTAATTTCGACTTTTTACGAGATCGTCAACACTTAGAAACTAAAATACTCCTTTTTTACTCCCCCTTATACTCCCTTTTGGGGCTATTGCCCTGTCGACACCGGTTTTATGTTTATGCACGTCAAAATCCACATGATTTCCTGCAACTGCCAGACAATCGATTGCAGCAAGCGATGACATGGCATGAACTCCTGAGCCTCTCACTCTCCTGCCAGAAAATTCACACGTGATAGGTAAAAATGACCGGTCGCGATGGCCACCGACAGTTATGGCCACCCGCCGGTATCGTGCCGGTGCTTCAATGAAGCACCCTGTCGGGTCACTTGCCCTTTATCCTAAAAAAAGGAGGATCAACTAATGAAATTTCAAAAATTATTTGTAATTGCTGTGATCGTTTGCCTCCTGATGGGCGCATCGAGTGTGGCATTGGCTCGAAATGACTGCGCGGAAGGCTCTCTCGTTGGTGGAACGTATGACGAAATTGTAATCGACGAATTTGCGTCCTGTTCGATCGTGGGTGTTAAGGTCACCGGAAACGTGACAGTCAGGGACTCCGATCAGTTCAACATGCTGAGCAGTTTGGTGGAAGGTACCGTTCGGGTAACCAATACGGTAAGCGCCGTCCTCATGGATAATCAAATCAACTCCGGAAATCTCGTAGCCAGGGGCAACGCTGAATCCTACGTTTTGCGGAATGTAGTTGTCGGCGGCACCATTCGGGTCAATGACGATGCATCCGGCGGCGAGTTTGAACAGCAGCAGTTCGCTGCAGTTTTACAAAACCTTATTCTCAGTGGCAATTTGCGGGTTAATGGCAACGAAAAGGCAGATGTCAAAGAAAACAAAGTGACAGATGGTGACATTACATGCCGCCAGAACGATCGCCTGGACTCGAAAGACAATGATGCGTTTGGGGGAACAGTGGACTGCAGCGCAAGTCTGACCGAATGACAATGGGATAAAATACATATTGCCGAACGAAGACAGGCAGCTGGATATATTCCATAACCATGCAGAGCCGGAAAACACCTGCCAACCGTAAATCCTGATGCACGTTTCGTATTGGCTGAACGGTGCAGCGCCGAAGGAACTGCCCGCGGCGCGGCACTTACCCCTCCCCTTCTTTTCCAGCCCGGCTCACCTTATTTTTCGGCCCGCTTTACAGATCGATCCCCCCGCCCATCTTCCGTCTGTTTGGAGGTTTTCTCCGCGTCTGCGCCACCATGTGATCAACCTGGCACGCGATGTCCCGCCTGTCAGGCATTGCCCATAGCCATCTAACAAAGGAGGAAAAACCATGAATCGCAAACAAATTGTATTTACAGTGGCTGTTGTCGCTGTGATCGGCCTTCTGCTCGTGGCCGGCGCGGCACAGGCGCAACCGGAGGTCATCTTTGAAGGAAATGTCGCCTACGGCATCCGGAATCTGGAGGTGGAAGGCTTACTTTACAATGTTGAATTCAGGGATGCCAGCACGCTCGATGTCTTCGGGGATCCCCCCCAATTCGACTTCCCCACTGATGCGAGCGCCCTGGCCGCTGCCCAGGCTGCGAGAGATGCTCTCAACACGGTACCCGAGGTTGAGTTTGTCGGACCGCCCGGTGGGACCGTATTACCCCAATTCAATGTTCCATACGCTGAGGAGGAAATCGAAATCCTGGGGAACCTTTTCCGCCTGGCGGTCAGTCGTGAGGTCACGTACGTCGTTGATCCGGAATTAGGGGCAGATTGGGTGGAAAATCTTGATCCGGATGTCAGGCTGGTTAATGATCCGACGAGTATTGCCAAGTTTACTCTGGTGTCAAGCACCGAGGATCCGGTCACCATTGGCGGTACTGTCACCGGCCTTGAAGGCAGCGGTCTCGTCCTGCAAAATAACGGCGGCGACGATCTGCCCATTGACGCCGACGGCCCCTTTACCTTTGCCACGTCCCTGCCACCCGGCTCGTTCTACAATGTCACCGTCGCCACCCAGCCCACATCCCCCGCACAGTTCTGCAGTGTTGAAAACGGCAGCGGCCAGGTACCGGCCGAAGCAGTCACCGACGTTGCCGTCACCTGTGGCGAGGCGCCCGAGGCCACCGTAAGCACGGTCGCTAAGGAGGGTGATACCCTGCCTGACGGCACCCTTTTGAAGGAGATTATCCTGCAAGGCGGCGTTGCGATCAACCTGTCCGGCAAGGTGGCGTTCGGCGGGCGAAATGAAGGCGGTATCGACGCTGCGTTCACCCAGGACGGACAGGTAGCCGCGGAGGGCGATACCCTGCCCGACGGCTCCATCCTGGCCACCTTCAGGGACGAGGGCGAAGTAGCGATCGGCGCCAGCCAGTCAGGTGACATTCTGGCCTTCCATGGACAGGATGACGCCAATACCGACTCGGTGTTCACCCAGGAAGGGATTGTTGCCGCAGAGAGTCAAACCCTGCCCGACGGCACACTCATTGAGGAAATCGACGATACGGGCAAAGTGGCGGTCAACGACTTTGGCGAGGTGGCCTTCCATGGAAAAATCGAAATCGGAGACGACCTCCTGGACCGGGAAACGTTCCGAGCGGTGTTCACATCCTTAGGCCTTGCCGCCCGGGAGGCCACGACCCTGCCCGATGGCGCCACCATAGAAGAGATCAACGAAAACGGTGGTGTGTCGATCAACGAATTCGGCGAGGTGGCCTTCCATGGATTTGTCGTCAATCCTGACGGCGGTTTTGACTCGTTGAAGGCGGTGTTTACCTCGGCCGGGCTGGTTGTCAGGGAGGGCGATACCCTGCCCGACGGAACACTCCTGGACGACATCGAGGTAAACGGTGGTGTGGACATGAATGTATTCGGCGAGGCGGCCTTTCATGGAGATGTCATCGCCCCAGCCGCTGGCAGCGACGCGGTCAAAGCCGTGTTAACCCAGGAGGGGGTGGTCGTCAGGGAGGGCGATACCCTGC
>ENA-ORCU01000635-ORCU01000635.1-marine-metagenome-genome-assembly--contig:-NODE-635-length-12298-cov-3.159971_pt1 | contig 12298 bp, 13 predicted proteins | sample MGYA00248631_ERZ508512 | MGnify/ENA primary metagenome ERZ508512 (study PRJEB26183, sample SAMN06268844) | marine metagenome | isolation source: Tt an P1 anaerobic enrichment on pine from sediment taken...
CCGCCGCAAGCGCGAGGTCGGCCTCGACAAGGTGCTGGAAGAGGAAGGCGCCCCGCCGTTGAGGGTGGCCAATGGCAATTGAGGCCTTCGCGCCCGCCAAGGTCAACCTGACGCTGCATGTCACCGGGCAACGGCCCGACGGCTATCATCTGCTCGACAGCCTCGTCCTGTTCGCCGACCTGGGCGACCGGCTGCGGGTGGCGGACGGGCCGGGGCTGCGGCTGTCGGTCGAGGGGCCGCTGGCCGAGGGCGTGCCCAGCGATGACAGCAACTCCATCCTGCAGGCGGCGCGGTTCCTCGGCGCCGACGACCTGCATTTCACGCTGACCAAGACCCTGCCCTCTGCCGCCGGCATCGGCGGTGGCACCTCGGATGCGGCCGCCGCGCTGCGCGCCGTGGCTGAGTTGCGCGGGCTCGACCTGCCGGCCGATGTCTCGCCGCTTGGCGCGGATGTGCCGGTCTGCCTGCTGGGCCGCGCCGCGCGCATGGAAGGCATCGGGGAGAAGGTGACCACCGTCGAGGGCTTGCCCGGGATATTCGCGGTGCTGGCCAATCCGGGGGTGGCGGCGTCCACGCCTGCGGTGTTCAAGCGCCTCGCGCAAAAGGCCAACCCGCCGATGCCCGAAACGCTGCCGCGCTTCGCCACGGCCCGCGATCTGGCCGAATGGCTCGCCACCCAGCGCAACGATCTGGAGGAGCCGGCCATCGCCGAAGAGCCGGTGATCGCCGAGGTGCTGAAGGCCCTTTCCGCGCTGCCCGGGCAGCTGCTGTCGCGCATGTCCGGCTCCGGCGCCACCTGTTTCGCCCTGTTCGAGACCCGCGCAGAGGCGGAGGCCGCCGCAAAGGCGCTGCAACAGGATCATCCGGACTGGTGGGTGGCGCCCTGCGCGCTCAGTTGACGCGGGCGACCACGTAATCGGCCAGGTCCAGCAGCATCTGGCGCACCGGCGCGTCGGGCAGCACCGCCAGCGCGTCCTTGGCCTTGGCGGCCCAGGCCAGCGCCTCGGCGCGGGTCTCTTCCAGCGCCTTGTGCCTGGCCAGCAGTTCAAGCGCCTTTTCCAGGTCGCCCTCTTCCTGCTTGCCCTTCTCGATGGTGCGCTGCCAGAAGGCGCGCTCCGCCTCATCGGCCTTGGCCACCGCCTTGATCACCGGCAGGGTCAGCTTGCGCTCGCGGAAATCGTCGCCCACGTTCTTGCCGGTCGCCTTGGCGTCGCCCGCGTAGTCCAGCAGGTCATCCACGATCTGGAAGCTGATCCCCAGCGCGTCGCCATAGGTGTAGAGCGCCCTGACCTGCTCGTCGGGCGCGCCGGCGATGACGCCGCCCACCTCGGTCGCCGCCGAGAACAGCGCCGCGGTCTTGCCGCGCACCACCTTGAAATAGACGCCCTCGTCGGTGCGCAGGTCCTGCGCCGCGGTCAGCTGCAGCACCTCGCCCTCGGCGATGGTGGCCGCGGCATTGGCGAGGATGTCCAGCACCCGCAGGCTGCCCGTCTCCACCATCAGCTGGAAGGAGCGGGCAAAGAGGTAATCGCCCACCAGAACGCTCGACTTGTTGTCCCACAGCAGGTTCGCCGTGGGCCGCCCGCGGCGCTGGCCGCTTTCATCCACCACGTCGTCATGCAGCAGCGTGGCGGTGTGGATGAACTCCACGGTCGCCGCGAGGTGGATGTGATAGGGCCCCTCGTAGCCGCAGAGCTGCGCCGCGGCCAGGGTCAGCATCGGGCGCAGGCGCTTGCCGCCGGCCTCGATCAGATGCGCCGTGACCTCGGGGATGCGCGGCGCGTGCTCGCTGGCCATGCGCTCGCGGATCAGGGCGTTGACCGCCTCCATCTCGGGGGCGAGCAGGGCGCTCAGGCGCTCATGGGGTTTGGTGGCAGCGGTATCCAGGCTCATCACGCTCTCGTCACACGGCTCGACAAGCCGGGCGGCTTGCCCTTATCTCACTCACTATGAAAGAGCTCATCCGCACCAACGATCAAGCGCTCACGGCCTTCGTCTCGGCGCTCCTTCAGGGCGAGGAGATAGACTGCTTTGAAATGGATGTCTACATGAGCGTCCTCGAGGGCTCGATCGGCGTTCTGCCGCGCCGGATCATGGTGCGCGACGCGGATCTGTTCCGCGCCCGCGCCGTCCTGCGCGACAACGACATCTCCCTGCCGGAGACATAGGCGGTGGAGAATCTGACACGCGATTTCTTCCTCGGCGGCGGCCTGGCGCTGTGGCAGCCGCGGCAGGGCTTCCGCGCCGGTGTGGACGCGGTGTTCCTCGCCGCCGCCGCGCCCGCGCGCCCCGGCGACAGCGTGCTGGAGCTGGGCTGCGGCGTGGGCACCGCCAGCCTCTGCCTCGGCCGGCGGGTGGCCGGGCTGACCCTGACCGGGGTCGAGATCCAGCCCGCCTATGCCGCCCTGGCCCGCCGCAATGCCGAGGAGAACGGCGTGGCCCTGGAGGTGGTCGAGGGCGACCTGGCGCATCTGCCGCCCAGCGTCAAACAGCGCCATTTCAGCCATGTCATCGCCAACCCGCCCTATTTCCGCCGCGACCGGAGCCTCGCCGCGCCGGACGCGGGCCGCGAAACCGCGCTGGGCGAGGCCATGCCGCTGTCGCAATGGGTGGAGACCGCGGCGCGGCGGCTGGCGCATAAGGGGCGGCTGACCATGATCCAGCGGGCCGAACGCGTGCCCGAGATGCTGAGCGCGCTCGACGGCCGTCTGGGCTCGGTCGAGCTGCTGCCGCTCAGCCCCCGGGCCGGGCGCCGCGCCAAGCTGGTGCTTCTGCGCGCGGTCAAGGGAGGGCGTGCGCCCTTCGCCCTGCTGCCGCCTGTGGTGCTGCATGAGGGAACCGAGCACGGCTCGGATGCCGAGGATTACCGCCCCGAAATCGCCGCCGTCCTGCGCCGCGCTGCAGCATTCCCCTGGCCAGAGAGCTGAGCTGTCGGCGGGCTTCCGCGTATCAGGGAAATAGGGCGCATCTTCTGCTTCCGGCGCGTGACACGACTCACGTTCTGTGCTCGACTGTAACAGTCACATGTCAGATCAGAGGAGGACGGCCATGACCTTGAGTTCGCATCTTCAGGAACTTCGCCGGAAACACCAATCCCTCTCGGAGCGCGTGGAAGAGGCGCAACGCGCCCCCGGAACCGATGACCTCGTGATTGCCGACCTCAAGAAGCAGAAGCTGCGTCTCAAGGAAGAGATAGAACGCCTGTCTCACGCCTGAGACTTGGCTGCGCTGGCCCTGGCCGCCAGCGCAGCACCCCCCGTGATCAACACCGCCGCCGCCCCCAGCGTGGCTGTCAGCGGCGCGATCCCGGCCAGCACGAGCACCAGTGTCGACAAGAGCGGCGCCGCGTAGGAGGCGACGCCGAGGAGCTGAATGTCGCCGCGCTTCACCCCGATGTCCCACACATAGAAGGCCAGCCCCACCGGCCCCAGCCCGAGCGCCAGGCAGGACAGCCAGCCCAGCGCAGTGCCGGGCCAGACGGTCTCTTCCAGCGCCAGGTGCAGCGGCAGCGACAATGCCGCGGTGGCCAGGCAGAACACGGCCACGCTGGCCGTGGGCACCGCGCCCAGCCGGCGCGACAGCACCGAATAGCCCGACCATGTCAGCGCGCAGAGAAAGGCCAGCCCGTAGCCGGGCAGGGCTTGCGGGTCAAACGCGGCCTCTCCCCTCAGCACGATCAGCGCGGCCCCGGCGAAGCCGACGATGGCGCCGATGACATGGCCCGGGCGCAGCCTCTCGCCCGGCAGGAGCCCGGAGAAAAGCACGATCAGAAGCGGCCAGAGATAGGCGATCAGCCCCGCCTCGGCCGCCGGCGCCACCCGCAGCGCCGAGAAATAGAGCGCGTGATAGCCGAACAGCCCCGCCGTGCCGAAGGCATAGGTCTTCCACCCGATGCCCGGCAGCGCGCGCGCCTCGCCCGATCGCGCCGTCCAGGCCAGCCCGATCGCGCCGCCTATGGCAAAGCAGATCGCGTTGAGCTGCAACGGCGGGACGGGGGCCGAGCCCACGGTGAACAGCGCCAATAGCGCCCAGAGCAGGACTGCGATGAACCCGATGACTGTGGCGCGGGTCGTGGACATGAGGGCTCCGTGGTTGTGCCGGCGCGCCGATGCCGGGCCGCGCCTTGGGTGGATACCGCCGGATTTGAGTATTTCTTCCAAGAAGAAGGCAAGGCCTCTCCCGCTTCTTCTTGGCACAAATACTCCCCCGCCGGAGGCGGCCTGCGTCAGCAGGCATGAAAAGGCCGGCCACGCGGGCCGGCCCGGGACAAGGGGGCAGGGCCCGCGATCTTACACGAAGAACTGCGCGCCGTTGGCCGAGATGGTGGAGCCGTTGATGAACTCCGCCTCGTCGGCGGCCAGGAAGACCACGCAGCGGGCGATCTCCTCGGGCTCGCCCAGCCGGCCGGCCGGGATCTGGGCGATGATCGAGTCGCGCACCTTTTCGGGCACCGCCATCACCATCTCGGTGGCGATGTAGCCGGGGCAGATCGCGTTGGCGGTGATGCCGAACCGCGCGCCTTCCTGCGCCAGCGACTTGGTGATGCCCAGATCGCCCGCCTTGGAGGCGGCATAGTTCACCTGGCCGAACTGGCCCTTCTGGCCGTTGATCGAGGAGATGGTGATCACCCGGCCGAACTTGCGCTCGCGCATGCCGGGCCAGACCGGGTGGGTCATGTTGAACACGCCGCTGAGATTGGTGCTGATCACCTGGTCCCACTGTTCCCTGGTCATCTTGTGGAACGGTGCGTCGCGGGTGATGCCGGCATTGTTGACCAGCACGTCGACCGGGCCCAGCTCGGCCTCGACCCTGGCGGCCCCTTCCTTGCAGGCGTCGTAATCGGCGACCGACCATTTGTAGGTCTTGATGCCGGTCTCTTCGGTGAATTTCGCCGCGGCTTCGTCATTGCCGGCATAATTGGCGGCCACGGTGTAGCCGGCCTCTTTCAGCGCGACGCTGATGGCGGCGCCGATGCCGCGGGTTCCGCCGGTGACGAGTGCAACTCTTGCCATAATGATTCCTCCGAGGGGCAAAGTTCGTTCGGTAATGCTGTTACGAAAAATGCGAAGGGCGCGCAACAATATTGCGCGCCAGATTTTCGCTTAGGGGCGTTCGAGGCACATGGCCACGCCCATGCCGCCGCCGATGCACAGCGTGGCGAGGCCCTTCTTGGCCTCGCGGCGCTTCATCTCGAACAGCAGGGTGTTGAGGATCCGGCAGCCCGAGGCGCCGATCGGGTGGCCGATGGCGATGGCGCCGCCGTTGACGTTCACGATCGCCGGGTCCCAGCCCATGTCCTTGTTCACGGCGCAGGCCTGGGCGGCGAAGGCCTCGTTGGCCTCGACCAGGTCCAGGTCCCCGGGCTTCCAGCCGGCCTTCTCCAGCGCCTTGCGCGAGGCCGGGATGGGGCCGGTGCCCATGATCGAGGGATCGACCCCCGCCGTGGCGTAGGAGGCGATGCGCGCCAGCGGCTCCAGCCCGCGCTTTTCGGCCTCTTCGGCACTCATCAGCAGCACCGCGGCGGCGCCGTCATTGATGCCGGAGGCGTTGGCCGCGGTGACCGAGCCGTCCTTGGTGAAGGCCGGGCGCAGTTTCTGCATGGCCTCGATCGTGGCGCCGTGGCGGATATATTCGTCCTGGTCGACCACGGTTTCGCCCTTGCGGGTCTTGACGGTGAAGGCGGCGATCTCGTCGGCGAACTTGCCCGCCTTCTGGGCCGCCTCGGCCTTGTTCTGGCTGGCCACGGCGAATTCGTCCTGCATCTCGCGGCTGATCTGCCACTGCTGGGCCACGTTCTCGGCGGTCTGGCCCATGTGGTAGCCGTTGAAGGCATCCCACAGGCCGTCGCGGATCATGGTGTCGATCATCTTCATGTCGCCCATCTTGTAGCCGGCGCGCAGCGGCGCGGCATGGGGGCTGAGCGACATGTTCTCCTGCCCGCCGGCGGCCACGATCCCGGCATCGCCCAGCTGGATATGCTGCGCGCCCAACGCGACCGCGCGCAGGCCCGAACCGCAGACCTGGTTGATGCTCCAGGCCGCCGCTTCGATCGGCAGGCCGGCATTCACATGCGCCTGGCGGGCGGGGTTCTGGCCCTGAGCGGCGGTCAGCACCTGGCCCAGGATCGTCTCCGAAACCTCGGATTTGTCGATGCCGGCGCGCTCCACCACGGCTTCGAGAACGGCCGCGCCCAGGTCATGGGCGGGGGTGTTGGCGAAGGCGCCGTTGAAGCTGCCGACGGGCGTGCGCGCCGCCGAAACGATCACTACATTGGTCATGGGTCAGTCCTTTCCCCTTTGAGTGGCGGAGGAGCCCGTAGGACAGCTGTAAGCAGCCTCGATACCCTACGCGCCCGCCATATCCGCCCAAAGTGGTAAGGGCTGGAATGCTGCGCTGCAACAGTGTGTGGGGATGTTAGCGCAAATGCCGGGCGTCAGGCCGAGATTTGTTGCTCTTCCTGCCGGGCCCAGGCCGGCGTGAGGCTGGGCGGGCCGAAGAAATAGCCCTGCATGCAGTCGATTCCCGCCGCCTGCAGAAAACGCGCATCCTCGGCGCTTTCCACGCCTTCGGCCACGGTGAACATGTTGAAATGCCGTCCGATCGAGATCAGCGCACGGGTCAGGACCTGGTTGTCGGCATCGGTGTGAATCCCGTGGATGAACTGCCCGTCGATCTTGATGATGTCGAAATAGAACTCGCGCAGATAGCGGAAGGCGGTGTAGCCGGATCCGAAATCGTCCAGCGCAAAGGCGATGCCCCGGCTTTGCAGGTCGTTCATGAAGACCGTCACCAGATCCGGCATCAGCATCGCCGAGTTCTCGGTGATCTCCAGGATCAGCCGGTCGGCGATGCTGGGGTGGCTGGCCAGCTGCTCGTTCAGCGTCTTCTGCCAGGCCGGATAGCCGATGGAGCGGGCCGACATGTTGATCGCCAGCCGCAGAGCGGGCTGTTCCACCAGCGCCTTCAGCCCCAGCTGCAGCGCCCTGCAATCGATGAGCCGTCCGGTCTCGGTGGTTTCGACGGCGCGCATGAAGTCGCGGGCGGGGATGACGCGGCCGCTGTCGTCAAGGATGCGGATCAGCCCCTCGTAAAAGGCCGGTGCCCCGCCCGAGGCGGCCAGCATCACCGGCTGATAGGCCAATGCAACCTCGTTGCGCCGCAGTGCATTGCGGACCTGGGACAGCCGTTTCTCATCCTGCGCCGAGACGGCCGTCGGCGGCGCGCTGTCTGCCAGGTCGGGACCTGCCTGTTCCGCGCCGTCCTCGCCAAAGATCATGTCGTCCTCCGAATCCCGCCCGGGCCAGAGTGCCGCTACAGCGGTTAACAGAAGATAAATATTCGTATTTTGTTCTAATTGTCTAGAACCCCGTCCCAATCGGGCAGGTCTTTGATCGAAAAGAAAGGCGGAAAAACGCGGCGCTTGCTGCGGGGAGGACCCGCTCCACACCGCCTGTCACGACAGGGAGTTGGGTGTGCCCGGATATGTCAGCCCGGCGCTGCGGGAGACGCTGATTCCCGACGGCGTCCAGCCCGGGCTCAGCCGGGTCACCATCCTGCGTTGCCGCGGCAAGACCGGGGCCACGATCGCCACTGCCCGCGCCCGGTGCGCGATCGGGGAGAGCACCGCCCCCGGCGTTGCACCCTTCTTCTGGCCCAAAATATCCCCGCCGGAGGCATTGCCGCGCGCCAGCGCGGCAACAGGCCGTCGCGCCAAAAGCGCGCCCTCAGCCGCCGATCAGCGCCTGAACGATCGCCTTGGCGCTGTCGCTGTCCCATTCCGCGTCGCCCCGCAGCCGGGCGATCTCATTGCCCTCGCGGTCGAGGATCACGGTGATCGGCAGGCCCAGCACCGCCATCTCGCGGGCCAGCGCCTGCTGCGGATCGCGCAGGACGGGCAGGTGCGCGATCCCGTTTTCCTCGAAGAACCTGCGGATCGCCGGGACCGGGTTGCGCCCCGTGGCCACCGTCACCACCGCGAAATCCTCGCCCCCCAGCTCTGCCTGCAGGCGGTCGAGCGCGGGCATTTCCTTGCGGCAGGGGGCGCACCAGGTGGCCCAGAAGTTCAGAACCACCACCTTGCCGCGATACTGGTCAAGGCTCTGCGCGCCGCCCTCGACATCCAGGAGCCCGACCTCGGGCACCGGTTTCGCCTCCTCGTGGAAGTTGAGTTTCTTCATGTCGCCGTCACGCAGCGCCTCCACTGCCGCGGTATCGGCGCTCGCGGCATTTGCACCAAGCGCAAGGGCCGTGTAGAGGACGGCAGACCTGAACCAGCTCATATGTTTCCCTCCAGGGATGATCCGATGACCAAAGATACCTCGAACGTCATGTGGGGCGGCCGCTTTGCCGCCGGGCCCGATGCGATCATGGAGGCGATCAATGCCTCGATCGGCTTCGACAAGCGGCTGGCCGCGCAAGACATCCAGGGCTCCCGCGCCCATGCCGCGATGCTGGCGAGCGCAGGTATCCTTACCGATAGCGATGCCGAGGCCATTCGGGAAGGGCTGCTCACGGTCTTGTCAGAGATCGAAGGCGGCAGCTTCCAGTTCTCCACCGCGCTGGAGGACATCCACATGAATGTCGAGGCCCGGCTGAAAGAGATCATCGGCGAGCCCGCGGGCCGGCTGCACACGGGCCGCTCGCGCAACGACCAGGTGGCGACCGATTTCAAGCTCTGGGTGCGCAACCAGATGGACGCCGCCATCGCCGGGCTGGAGGCGCTGATCCGTGCCCTGCTGGCGCAGGCCGAGGCCGGCGCCGACTGGGTGATGCCCGGCTTCACCCATCTGCAGACCGCCCAGCCGGTGACCTGGGGCCATCACATGATGGCCTATGTGGAGATGTTCGGCCGCGACATGTCCCGCTTCCGCGACGCCCGCGCGCGGATGAACGAATGCCCCCTGGGCGCCGCGGCGCTGGCGGGCACCTCCTTCCCCATCGACCGGCACATGACGGCCGAGGCGCTGGGCTTCGACCGCCCCGCGGCCAACTCGCTCGACGCCGTGTCGGACCGCGATTTCGCGCTGGAATTCCTCTCCGCCGCCTCGATCTGCGCCATGCATCTCAGCCGCTTCGCCGAAGAGCTGGTGATCTGGTCCTCGGCCCAGTTCCGCTTCGTGGTGCTCAGCGACCGCTTCTCCACCGGCTCCTCCATCATGCCGCAGAAGAAGAACCCCGACGCGGCCGAGCTGATCCGGGCCAAGATCGGCCGGATCATGGGCGCGATGGTGGCGCTGTTCACGGTGATGAAGGGTCTGCCGCTGGCCTATTCCAAGGACATGCAGGAAGACAAGGAGCAGGTCTTTGACGCCGCCGACAGCCTGATGCTGGCGCTGGCCGCGATGGAGGGCATGGTCAAGGACATGTCCGCCAATCGCGACGCGCTGGAGACCGCCGCCGCCTCGGGCTTCTCGACCGCGACGGACCTGGCCGACTGGCTGGTGCGCGCGCTCAACATGCCTTTCCGCGAGGCGCATCACGTCACCGGCTCGCTGGTCGCGATGGCCGAGCAGAAGGGCTGCGACCTGCCCGAACTGACGCTCGATGACATGCAGTCGGTTTGCGATAAGATCACGGGTGAGGTGTTCGGCGTTCTCGGCGTGCACAACTCGGTGGCCAGCCGCATGAGCTACGGCGGCACGGCGCCCGAGCAGGTGCGCGCCCAGATCGCCCGTTGGAAAGAGGTGCTGGGATGAAACCCTTTGCCCTGATCGGTCTTCTGGCCCTGCTGGCCGCCTGCGGCGCCGATGGCGCGCCCGAGCGGCCCGGGGCCGAGCCCGGCATCACCATTTCGGGCACGGCCGAGATCGCGGTGACCGGGGGCAGCCACTGATGCCGGCCCCGGCCCTCCGGACCGCAGCCACGGCTCTCCCCGCCGCCCGTCTCCGCGAATTGCCGCGTCCCCTCTTCCTCCGTTCAAGGCCGACCGACTGATGGACCATTTCCTCTACCGCAACGGCGTGCTCCACGCCGAAGACGTGCCCGTCCCGCAAATCGCCGAGGCCGTGGGCACCCCCTTCTACTGCTATTCCACCGCCACGCTCGTGCGCCACTACAAGCTGTTCGAGGAGGCGCTGGAGGGGCTCGACCACGTGGTCTGCTTCGCCGTGAAGTCGAACTCCAACCAGGCGGTGCTCAGGACCCTGGCCGATCTGGGCGCGGGGATGGACGTGGTCTCGGGCGGCGAATACCGCCGGGCCAAGGCGGCGGGCGTGCCGGGCGACAAGATCGTGTTCTCCGGCGTGGGCAAGACCCGCGAGGAGATGCGCACCGCACTCGAGGGCGGCATCCGCCAGTTCAACGTGGAAAGCGAGCCGGAGATGCAGGCGCTTTCCGAGGTCGCGGTCGGCCTGGGCGTAACCGCCCCCATCGCCCTCCGCATCAACCCCGATGTCGACGCCAGGACGCATGAGAAGATCGCCACCGGCAAGGCCGAGAACAAGTTCGGCATCCCCATCTCCCGCGCCCGCGAGGTCTATGCCGAGGCGGCACGCCTGCCGGGGATCGAGGTGGTGGGCATCGACGTGCATATCGGCAGCCAGCTGACCGATCTGGAACCGTTCGAGCTGGCCTATACAAAGGTGGCCGAACTGACCCGCACGCTGCGCGAGGACGGGCACGACATCCGCCGGCTCGACCTCGGAGGGGGCTTGGGCATTCCCTATACCCAGTCCAACGAGGTGCCGCCGCTGCCCATGCAATACGGCGAGCTGATCAAGCGCACCGTGGGCGATCTGGGCTGCGAGGTGGAGATTGAGCCGGGCCGGCTGATCTCGGGCAATGCCGGGATCCTGGTTTCCCAGGTGATCTACCTGAAATCGGGCGAGGGGCGCGATTTCCTGATCGTGGACGCGGCGATGAACGATCTGCTGCGGCCCTCGCTCTATGCCGCGCATCACGACATCGTGCCGGTGGTCGAACCCGCCCCGGGCGCCGAGCAGGCCCCCTATGACATCGTGGGCCCGGTCTGCGAGACCGGCGATACCTTCGCCAAGCAGCGCAACCTGCCCGCCCTGGGCGCGGGCGACCTGATCGCCTTCCGCTCGGCCGGGGCCTATGGCGCGGTGATGGCGTCGGAGTACAATACGCGGCCGCTGGTGCCCGAGGTTCTGGTGAACGGGGATCAATTCGCCGTCATTCGCGCCCGGCCGAGCTTTGACGAGATCATAAACCGCGATACCATTCCAGAGTGGCTGTAAAGGGGGCTATCCCGCTCCCGGCCCGCTGGAACGGAGCATGACCGACCTGACCCACACCCCCGAGATGGCGCTGAAGCGGCTGAAATGGCCGCTGCGGCTGACCCTGTGGGGAATGGTGGCCGAGCGCGCCACCCGCGCCTTCTGGCCGCTGTGGACCATCGTCTTCGCGGCGCTGGTGCCGCTGCTTTTCGGCTGGCACGAAAGCGCCGGGCGCGGGGCGGTGATCGGCGCCGCCGCGGTGGTGGGGCTGGCCGCGCTCTGGGCGCTGGTCGCGGGGGTGCGGCGGTTCCGGCTCCCCTCGCGGGACGAGGCGCTGACCCGGCTCGACGAAACCCTGCCCGGCCGGCCGATCACGGCGCTGGGTGATGCGCAGGCCATCGGCGCGGGCGATGCAGGCTCGGAATATGTCTGGCACGCCCATGTCGCCCGCATGGCCGAGCGCGTGCAGCAGGCGCGCGCGGTAAAGCCCGACCTTCGCCTGTCCTCGCGCGACCGCTATGGCCTGCGCTACGTGGCGGTGACCGGCCTCGCCGTGGCGCTGATCTTTGGCGCGCTGGGCCGGGTGGCCACGGTAGGCGAAAGCCTGAGCGCCCCCGGCGCGGCGCTGGCCGGCGGCCCGGCCTGGGAGGGCTGGGTCGAGCCCCCGGCCTATACCGGCAAGCCCGGCCTCTATCTCAACGACATCACCGAGGCGCGGCTGCGCGTGCCGCAGGGCAGCCGGGTCACCCTGCGTCTCTACGGCCAGCCCGGCGCGCTGGCGGTGCAAGAGACGGTCTCGGACGCCCCCCTGCCGGCCGGCGAAGACGAGATGACCCGGCGCTTCGACGTGGCCCAAAGCGGCACGCTGGAGGTCACCGGCCCCGGCGGCCGCGCCTGGGACGTGGTCATGGAGCCTGACAGCGCCCCCACCGTCACCGTCGCCGCCAAGATGGAGCGCGGCCGCGGCGGCGAGATCCAGCAGAAATTCCTGGCCAAGGACGACCACGGCGTTGTCGCGGGCCGGGTGACCATCACCCTCGACCTCGACGCGGTGGAGCGCCGCCATGGCCTTGCCGCCGCGCCCGAGCCGCGCGAGCCGATCGTGGGCGACCTGCCCATGC
>ENA-ORCU01000641-ORCU01000641.1-marine-metagenome-genome-assembly--contig:-NODE-641-length-12241-cov-3.175436_pt1 | contig 12241 bp, 9 predicted proteins | sample MGYA00248631_ERZ508512 | MGnify/ENA primary metagenome ERZ508512 (study PRJEB26183, sample SAMN06268844) | marine metagenome | isolation source: Tt an P1 anaerobic enrichment on pine from sediment taken...
TCCACGTCGTTATCAATCGGGAATTTCGGCGGGATTCCGCGATAAATACATTTGCTAAAACTCCTGATATTCCGATTTTTCTTCAAACGACAGCCAAACTTCTTTATGGGTGATGTTTTTAATGAAGGTTAAGAGATACTGTATCCCTCCGAGGAAAAGACCTATCGGAACCCATATTATCACCAGGTAAAACGGCACCATCAATGCCGGCGTAACACGGCCAAACCCCTTTACCTGCAAAACAAACAAAGCCGCATAATAGGCCAGGTAAAATAAAACCAGGGTGGTTACCGACGATACAATCAGAATGAGTATTTTTTGTATTTTTTCGCTCATTAAGTCATGAACCGCCGACATACGGATATGTCTTCCCTTGCGGGCAGCGTAACTGATCCCCATGAAAGTGATCAGCACCAGAATGAACTGGGACACTTCTTCTGCAAATGACCAGCTGCAATTAAAAGCCCTTCTGCTGATAACGTTCCCAACGGTGATTACCGCAAGGCTGATAACGCCATAGCTCAATGAGAATTTTTCAAAACTTTTAATTAAATTGTTTAATTTGGAAAGCATCAGGATGATCCATCCTTTTAAAATCTGAACCAAAGATACCCGGTCATGGCAAAATCAGACTTTGTTTATGCCGGGGAGTTTCCAGTTGATTTTATCGGCCGGAAGAATGCGCTTATCCGCATTCTTCCGGCTTTTATCACGTACTCGTCTCTAGTTCTTTTTTCTCTTTATTGCGTCTTCGATATCCTTTTCCAGTGTTTCCAGAAAAATTTTCCCATCTTTTCCGGCGATATCATAGTAGACTTCTTTCATGGGGGAGGCCAGTTTCTTAAAGACGTCGACTTCATCCTGAGTAAGGTAAACAACCTTAAGGTTGGGTTTCCTCTGCTGCATTTTTTTCAGCCTCTTTTCGTTAAACTCAATTTGCCACTGAAAGCTGAAAGGCAGGAGTTCTTCAACTGTCTCGTAAACGATTTTCTGGATATCTGCGGGCAGGGCCTCGAAAAACTGGGGGTTTGTAATCAGGGTCATTAAAAATGGATTACAGTAAGAGAAGATGAGGTAATCCTGAACCTCGTCAATGTGCTGTTCTTCAATAAAGAACGGGCAGTTAACCTGGCCATCCAGAACCCCCAGCTGCAGGCCGCTGTATACCTCTCCCCAAGGCGTCGGGACGGGGCTGGCGCCGTAGGCCTTGTAGTTTTCCACGATCAATCTTGAAGTCATTGTGCGCATCTTGAACCCCTTGAAGTCCGCGGGCTTTCTGATCAGCTTATTTGAAGTCCACGTCTGCCACCCCTCGGAGAAAGTAGAGAGAGCCATCAGGTTCTTTTCCGCAAATTTCTTGGCAAGAACATCCTTGAATTTGCCGTTCTTCATAACATCCATTACAATATCCCAATCCTTGGGGAAAATGTAATGCAGCAGCAGAGCCTGATTTTCCGGGACCAGTGAACCGACATGGCCAGCATCGGCAAAGTTAAAATCGATTGCGCCCTGCTGGACAAGCTCTACAAGGTCTTCACTGGTCCCCAGGGTACCGGAGGGATATACGTCAAGGTTAATTTGACCGTTTGATTTTTCGGCCAGCCTCTTTTTAAACTCTCTCGCATAAGAGCCCATAAAACCGTCGTCTTTTTCCTCATGCGCCAGCCGCCAGTTATATTTGGCGGCCTCGGCCTGACCGGCCGAAAAAAAACCGATGCAAAACGCCAATAAAACGACAATACTCAATGGGGCAAACACACTTCTTCTGGTCATGATCTGTTCTCCTTTGTTAAACATTAATGGAAAGTATTGCGATCACTACTTATCAATGACTGTGCAAGGAGGATGCCAGACAGGCTTCGTCAATTTACCGCGGGTCCGCACCTGTGCCTTAAAATCCAAACTTCAATTTAACCTATTCATATTTATTGATATTTAACCCGTTTCGATATTTTTTTCATATCGGTAAAGGTAGGGAATTAATTTTGCGTGAGGTGTTTAGGCAGGACCAGCCAATTCAATTTTGACTTATTTGAGGCCCGCTACCCGGGCCCCGCAAGTCGCCAGCGACTTATTAAAGTCATTGGCGACTTGCCAAATGAACGAATTTCGATCGCAGCCGGCAGCGGTTTCACCCAAAGCCCGAAATTGTTCTTTCAATCTGATCGAAATTTCTCAAACCGGGTCGGTCAAACGGCATGTTTCTTAATAAGTCGGTATGCACGGGACTGACTCACCTTCAGTGCTTCGGCTACTTTGTAAGAACTTTTCAACCTCTGATAGGCAGATGAGACAATTTTCTTTTCAGCTTGGAGCAAAGCGTCGTCGAGAGAAACAGCGTCATCAAAATCCGCTGGATAGACAGCCGATTTTTCGATAACGAATGGGGGAAGGTGTTCAACGGATATGGTCTGAGCTGACGAAGTCACGATCAGCCGCTCGATCAGATGTTCCAACTCCCGAACGTTACCTGGCCAGGAATAGCGGTTTAGGATGGCCAACGCCTCGGATGACAGTTCATGCTCCATTTTGTACAGCCTGTCAAATTTGTTAATAAAATATTGTATCAGCTGAACCAGGTCCTCTTTTCTTTCGCGCAATGGGGGCACTTCTATTTCAATGGTATTGAGCCGATAATATAGATCTTTTCTGAATTGTCCCTGTTCCACCAGGCAGGACAAATTTTGATTCGTGGCAGCAACAATTCGACAATTGACCGTCTTGACTTTCGTTCCGCCAACCTGGAAATACTGTTTTTCCTGGAGAATTTGCAGCAGTTTAACTTGAAGATTCACTGGGATCTCTGAAATCTCATCCAGAAATAGAGTCCCACCGTCGGCCAACTCGAGCAGACCGATTTTACCTTTGGGATTTGCACCTGTAAACGCACCAGGAGAATATCCGAACAGCTCCGACTCCATCAATTGATCCGGAACGGCCGCGCAATTGACTGTAATGAACGCCTCGTTCTTTCGGTGGCTCACCCGGTGAATGTACTTGGCCAGTAAACTTTTGCCGGTTCCGGTCTCACCCAAGATGAGGACACTCGAATCCACCCGGGCCACCTGCTTCGCCAACTTCAAAATATCTTTCATCGCTTCACTTTGAACGATAAAATCCTTGCTCAAATCCTCATTTCGAAGCTGTTGGACCTCCAGTCTGTATCGTTGCAACAGGCTCTGCGTTTCTTCCAGGTCGCTTTTGATTTCTTCAAGTTTTGGTATATCCCGGAGATTTGCAACAATCATCTCCAAATTTCCATCATCATCAAAAACAGGGGAAACCGTGACCACCAGTTTGCGGCCGGTATTTGTGGCTTGTTCGTAGGTCGCAATTTTGGGATTTCGCAACGCGATTTGGGATATGGGCGGATACCATAAATCATTCTCGGTACATTCATCTATTGTTTTGCCTATCATTTCCTGGGGCGAGATCCCATAATGCCGCTCACAGGCTCGATTAACATAAATGATAACGCCATCCTTATTTATAACGAACAGTTCATCATACATATTATGCAGAATTTTAAGAAGCGTGTCTCGGTCTGGTGGTGTTACCAGGTGACCGGTTGACCTACCTGATTTACGTGGTGACACTATAATTACCCCTAAACGTTATCCAACTCATTCAAATTAAGGAACGCAGATATATGCCGTTCCGGCAATTATGCCCCCCTGGCCAGCTCAGCGGTGATATCAATCAGTCGTTGACTGGGGGCACCGTCCTCGGAGGACAAGCCTTCCTCCGTTGCGCTGCGTACCAGACGGTTTTTAAGTTCAAGTGTTCCCATTCGCCAGGGTTGATACATTGAGTTCATTTTACTACCTTCTATTCTTGCTTAATGCCCTTGGGAAGACGTCCTATCTCTACTGACATCCATTCATTGCTCAAGCAGTTGCCTTAGCCAGATTCACCATGAATTGCAATGATTATCAGCCTCATGGCTGCAGTTGCATCATCTAATGTTAAAAACAATTCCGCAATCCGCGATCACCTGCTGTTAATGGCGTCCGGGCAAAAGGCACAGGATCGACGGGCGGTCGGCTTTGCAATCTTAAGAGGGATTATGTTTTTCAGACAACAATCCGGCGACCGGGTCGAAGAGGATCCATCGGCAGCTGCCCGGGTCGGCGCATCCGGATGGCTGCACGAATGTCGCGATGGGCGCGTGCATTGAGCGGAAAGGCCCAGATAATCAGAATGGCTATTATGTTACACAGACATGGCACGAGGGCATACAGCACCCGCAAAGACCAGATGACTGTTGCCGGCTGGTCGCCCCCGGGCACGTAACCGGCATTTCCCAGCACCGCAAGGCCGGTGCCGACCCCTACGGCTGCCGCCATTTTTTTGGCGATCGACCATAAACCGATGTAGTGCCCCTCCCGGCGCATGCCTGTCAGCAGTTCGTCGTAGTCGATGACATCCGCCTGGATGGCCGATGGAAGGGCCAGAGACGCCCCGAACCCCATACCCGAGACGATCACCAGAACAGCGTAGAGCATTTCATCGCCAGGGCCCAGAAAAAAAACGCCGATAAATGCTCCCGTGTTGACGATCATGGCCATCAACCAGGCGTTTTTTTTACCGATGCGTTTAGCCAGGGCAATCCAGGCCGGCAGAAAAGCGACACCGGTCACCAGATAAAGAAGCAGAAAAAGATCGGCCCGCGAAGACTGAAGCACATATTCGACATAATAGAGGATCAATGTAGCAGGCAGATTACTGCCGATGGCGCTGATGGTGTAAGCCATCAACAGAATCAGAAAGGGGCGATTCTGCCAGACGGCCCTCAACCGGTTCCCGGAGGTCGAATTAGACGGAACCGTCACTTGAGTGTGTTCGCGAATGCGGTAGACGCACCAGCTGCAGGTGCCGATCAGGATGGGGGCATATATTATGGCGATTCGGAAAAATTTCTGACGCTCGCCTGCCGGCGAGGCGTCACCTCCCCAGATGGCGTCCACCACGGTCGGTGCAGCCGCCGCCATCAATGTGCCGGCGATCAACAGACCGTCCCGCACGGCGAAAAGAGTTGTTCGCTCGGAATAGTCAAAGCTGATTTCCGGCCCCAGCGCCTCATATGGGACCGTAACCAGAGTCCAGAAGGCAAAGAGCATAAAAATCCAGAAACCGAACCAGAGCGTATGGTTGCTTTCGGCGGATTCCGGTGGCGTAAACAGAAACCCCAACGTCAGAGCCACACAAATGCCGCCGATAAAAATGTAGGGTCTTCGCCGCCCGAAACGGGTACGGGTCCGGTCTGAAAGCAAACCGATGACGGGATCGGAAACAGCATCGAACAATCGCACGCCCAGAAGAATGTATCCCATCACCGCGACATCGATTCCTACCACGTCGCTGTAAAACTTGGGCAGATACACGTACACCGGAATGCCCACAACTGCCAGTGCGAAAGCCGGCATGCCGTAGGCAAATCGGCGAGCCCAGTCGACCGGTGACGGGGTCATGGTTTCCCCAGCAATGCGGCCTTGAAAGACCTGTCAATGGGACGGGGGCCCAGCCAGATAGAAAAAACGGCAGCGCCGAAATCATCACCTTCGATTCGCCCCAGGGTTTCACCATTAAGGGACAGTTCGGTCCCCTTACCCGGAATGTAGGTCAAGGCGTAGCGATCGCCCGGCTGCACGTCCCGATACAGCGCATTGAAGCGCCCGACACGGTCGGACAGGTTGGACAGCTCGGCGGGAGAGAGATTGTCGGCAAGTTTATGGCGAGTGGCCTTGGCGAAATCCGATGCGCTAATGGCCTGAAAATACGATAGTTCCAATCGTCTCGGAACCGGATCGAGAACCTGGCGATGATGGGTATCAACCGGCAGATACAGCGCGCCGGCATAGGCCTTGATGATCGCCATATAACGCAGCAGCGCCTTTCCCCTGAGCTCCAGGTCGATGTCCTGCACCTGAATCGTTCGGGGGAAGGCAACACCAGCAACTTCCACAGTGGTCGAGCCCCTTGCAAGACCGGTAACGGTCGCCATTACCATAAGTGTTTGAACAGCAAAAAAAATAAATTTCATCACTCTGATCTCCATAGCAGTAATGTCTAAGCTAACTCCTGAGAGTGTTTTAACAACCTGTGGTTGCTGATAATAGACAGACAGGTCTATGATAGGGGAAACCTGTGAATAACGAAAAAGCGAGGACGAGGGGTGATTCGTTTTGAAGAAATCATCGAAGGCAGGTGTTCGCCGCAACAGGCGTTTGGCTACCTGGCAGAGTTTGCCAATATCCAAGCCTGGGACCCGACGGTCCTTTCCGCGCGCGCCCTGACTCCCGGCCCAGCCCGGGTGGGCTCCCGCTTCCGCCTGCTCCTGCATTCAGGTCTGCGGCCGGTTCGCATGCACTACACGCTGGTGGAGATGCAGCCGCTTGGCCGGTTGGTGTTCGACGGCCGCGGCGACACGTTCCGGGCACTGGATCGCATTACCATTGTGCCAACCGCCCGGGGCTGCCGCCTGAGCTATACAGTGGCTGTCGATTTTGACGATCCCGCCGGCCGGCGACTCGGGGCGCTGGCGGCTCCCCTTCTGCGCTACAACATCCGTCGGGCCGGAAAACGCCTGCAGACAATTCTTGGCGGGGATGGCCCCCTGCCCCGCCTGAGCCGGGGAACGCGTCTGGCCGACCGACTGGTGTTCCCCGGTCTGATCGGCTTTACCTGTTTTGGCTATCGGTCAGGGAATAAGCGCTGGCCGCTGCCACCCCGGCCGCTTGAAGGACGCCGCGTGGTTCTTACGGGCGGGACCTCCGGCATTGGCCGAGCGGCTGCCGACCAGTTGCTGGCCTGCGGCGCCCATCTGATAATTGTCGGCAGGCATCCCGAAAAAACGGCGGCGGTATGCCGGCAGCTCTCAAACCGGTGGGGTGCGGAGGCGGTGGACCATGAGATTGCGGATTTAAGTCTCATGAGCGATATCCGGGCGCTTGCGCCCCGACTTCAGGATCGCTATCCCGCCATCCACATTCTGGTCAACAATGCCGGGGCCCTTTTCAACGCGAGAGAGGAAACGGCCGAAGGTTTCGAGAAAACCCTGGCGATCAACCTGCTGGGCCCCTATCTGCTGACCCGGTCCGTCCTGCCTCTTCTCAGGCAAGAGCCCGATGCCCGCATCATCAACGTGTCATCCGGCGGTATGTACACCCAGAAAATCCGCCCGGAGGACCTGCAGCACCGGCAATCGGCATACGACGGTACAACGGCCTATGCCCGCGCCAAGCGGGGGCTTGTAATCCTCACTGAGCTGTGGGCCGCCGAACTCGCACCCCATGCCATAAGCGTGCAGGCCATGCACCCCGGTTGGGTGGATACGCCCGGCCTTCAGGCGTCGCTGCCGACCTTTTATCGCTACCTTCGTCCCCTGCTTCGAACACCGGCCCAGGGCGCGGATACGATTACCTGGCTGGCGGCTTCACCGGTGGCCGGCAGGACCAGCGGGCTGTTCTGGCTGGATCGAAAGCCGCGGACAGTCCATGTACTTCCCGGCACCCGGGAAACGCCGGCCGAACGCCGGGCGCTGCTGGCTGCCCTCGATCGAATGGCAGGTGATTAGTCAATGCTGCCCAGCTGCCGATTGCCGGCCCGCGTCAGCACCAGCTGGAGGTCCCCGATCACACGCTCGCGAAACGCAGCCTCGCAGCTGGCCAGATAATATCGCCATTTGCGGCGAAACGGCCGGTCAAATCCCAGAGCGGCCACCTGATCCCGGTTGGCTTCAAATCGCTGGCGCCAATCCGCCAGAGTCAGGGCATAATGATCGCCGATATTCTCCAGGGAATCGACCATAAGCTCCGAATGGCGGGTCATGGTGCGGGTCAGGATGGAAACCGACGGCAGCAGGCCGCCGGGGAAAATATGCTTTCGAACCCAGTCGCGCTCCCGACGATAGCGCGCGTAGTACTGGTCGGGAATGGTTATGGACTGGAGAACGACGATGCCCTCGGGTTTAAGTAATTGGTCGAGTCGCCGGAAAAACAGCGGATAATACGCATGGCCGACCGCCTCCAGCATTTCGATGGAGACGATTTTGTCATAACGACCGCGAACATGACGATAATCGGTCAGTTCGATCGAAATGCGCTCCGCCAGACCGGCGACGGCCACACGCTCCCGGGCCATGTCGTACTGCTCCCTTGAAACGGTGATCCCGGTCACACGGCAGCCGGTTTGCCGCGCAGCCGCTATCGCAAAGCCTCCCCAGCCGCATCCGATTTCAAGCAGATGATCCGACGCCCGCAGTCGCACTTTGCGGATGACAGTATTGTATTTGTGCTGCTGCGCGGTTTCCAGATCGTCATCGGACGATTGATAGATCGCGCTGGAATACACCATGTCGTTGTCGAGAAACAGACGAAAGAAATCGTTGGAAAGGTCATAATGCTGACGGATATTTCGCCGGCTGCCCCAGAGGCTGTTGCGCCGGGTCGACTCGACGGCCCGGGCCAGGACGCGGTACAGTCGATTGGCGTGGAAACGTCCATCGGCAAATGCGTCCCGATTGCGAATAAAAAAACGTACCACGGCGACAGGGTCCGGGCTGTCCCACTCCCCATGCATAAAGGCCTCACCAAATCCGATATCACTGCCCATGACCACGCGCGAAAAAAATTTGGGATCGTTTACGTGCAGGACAGCTTCAGGGCCATCCGATTTGCCGGCGAAGACGCAAGCGTTGCCATCGGGAAGGGCCACTCGCAGGCTGCCATGCAACGTGTGGCCCAGAGCGGCCAGAAGAAAGGCGCTGCAGCGACGCTGAATTGGGGTCGCGGCGATGCGCCGGATTGTCATGGGGCTGGCCGGCACCGGCTTGCCATGATAGGGCAAGTGGCGGCGAAAGCGCAGTTTGAAAGCTTCCCGGTAAATCCGAGGAATGGTCAGGTGCGGAATCAGGGGATGGGTCAGAATCGTCCTCAGGTGCCGGCCGGGGCTCAGCGGAATCGGGCCTCCCCAGAGTCGGGCGGTCATGATCTTCCGTTCATCGCGAAGCAGCGTGATACGAATATCCAGCTCGCGCCGGATGTCAGCCATGTAAAAATGGTAAATACCCTCCATCGTATTGAAGGGCGAGACATGAAACTGCTTGGCCGCCTGAAAGCGGGCGGGGAAATCCGATGCGGACGCATCTGCCGCCGGCAGAGTGTAGACATGTTTCTCGCCAAAGGTGTTGTTGACTTCGGCAACGGCGCAAACAAGTTTTTCGCCGGCATCAAAACAGTAGTAAAAACTTACCGGGTTGAAAACATAGTTGAAATAACGCGGTGAGGTCACCATGATAATCCGCGCCACGTGCCGGGTGGCAATTCGTGCGGCCACCAGACGAAGGAGTTTTTCACGAATCGTCCCTGCTTCGGCCGCCAGGTAGTCGCGATCATGCAGGCTGACCGGACGGCGGCGGTTGTAGCCGAAGAGCGGCAGGCGGCGATCCAGACGGCACAGATCGTCCAGATCGATTGCATAGACATAAAGCCGGTAGCGCAGCCGATGGCCGGTGGGCACGTAGCGTTCGTGTTCGACATATCCGCTGTAAATCATCGATGAATTCACAGGCGCCCCCCCAGATCGACGGCCACGCCCACTGCGGCACGCACGGCATCTTCGTGAAAACCGTAACCCCAATAACTTCCGCAGAAATACGTCCGCTGACGGCCATTCAAACGTGGCAGGTCGGGCTGGGTTGCCAGGCTTTCAAACGAGTACATGGGATGGTGGTATTTGAAAACGGCCACCGTATCCTTCCGGGCAATTGGATGAGAGGGATTAAGGGTCACAAAATAAGGTTTTCGGGTTTTCAGTCGCTGCAGGCGATTCATATGGTAGGTCAGGACAACCGGCGAACGGTTGGCTGCAGACCTTTTGCGGATGTAGTTCCAGGAGGCCCAGGCCCGTCTGCTGGGAGGCATCCATCCGGCATCGCAGTGCAGCACCACCTGGTTGCGGCTGTATCGCCATGGACCAAGCAGTCGTGTTTCGTCTTCGGACGGATCCGCCAGCAGGCGGAGGGCTTGGTCGGCGTGAGTCGCCACAACGGCAGCATCATGGGTGCATGCGGTGCCGTCCGGTAATCGGACAATAACCCCCCGCTCAACCCGTTTCAGACTCCGCACCGGTGCATCGACATGGATCTCCCCGGTAAAAACGGATCGAAACGCCTCCACGTAAGTATGACTGCCGCCGTTGACATAATACCACCGGGGTTGATCGCTTACGGTCAACAGACCGTGATTGTCAAAGAATCGGGCGAAGGTTTCCATGGGGAAATTCATGATATCCTCATCGGGAGAGGACCAGATGGCGGCGGCCATGGGAACGATGTAACGGGTGCGAAAGCGGCGGCTGAATTTCATCTGCCGGAGATAATCACCCATCATCAAATTTTTCAGGGTCCCGTTGTGAAGGCGTCGGCGAGTGGTCCAGTTGAACCGGATGATTTCCTGCAACATGTAGATATGGGCCGGGTTGACCAGATTGATTCGCTGGGCGAAAAGGGCATCCAGACTGCGACTGGCGTAATGAAACCCGCTTCTCTCGCTGAAATAGCTGAAGGACATATCGCTTTCACGAATTTCAACTGCAAGTCTTTTCAGCAGGCGGCTGAAAAGCGGATAGGTCCGATCGTTGAGGACGATAAATCCCGTATCCACAGGAGTCCCCGCATCGGGGCCGTCCGGAATGACCACGGTATGGGTATGGCCGCCGATATAATCATTTTTTTCATAGAGAGTCACGCGGTGTCGCTGCTGCAGAAGGAAGGCAGCCGTGATACCGGCGACCCCGCCGCCAATGACGGCGATGTCCAGATTGTCTTTCTGCATGTTGCCCTCGACATGGCAGGACTTATTTGAATAATTGGAAATTGAAGCGAAAATGTATAAAAATGGCTGCGGGGATTTCTTCTTGATCTTCTTGAGGCAACTGATTTTTCATATCCGGAACGTTCCCGTTGCACCCCCTGACAGACGCCCTGGCGTTATACTACAATAGATCATATCTGTTGGCAAACCGGTAACTTTTTTCAGGACCTGTTTCTGGATCGACCGGTCGGCAGCGCGGAGGAAACGGTCGGATTCAGGCGCAGGCTGGGATGGTGAGAATAAGGAATGCGAATTTAATTAAATACAATTTCTTGCTTGCCTGGTGGCCCATCTTCGGCGTTGCGTCAACGGCCTCATACGTACAGTATGAAACCGCTGACGCGCCTTGAAGATGAACCACCATTCGGCGCAATATTCTTGCAATTAATTAAAACCTCGTTCCTAACCCATAATCCTGTTCTAAAGCATATCTATTTTTGTTCCTTGGTTTCCTCCCCAATTTTCGGCTGTCCGATTTTTGGTCGTACGCCACTGATGCCCATATGATGCGCTCGTATAAAAACCACTTGACTCAGCAGTTTTTTATAAAATATGTTGCATCATTTATTACACATCAGCGTCCATCCCGATGTTTACTCAGGACGGACACGGGTTAGGCTTTGACGGCGATAAAGCATTTTACGGGCGCTCGCTTTTTTCGCCGGTATGGTCAATTGATTTGTGCACCGCTCGATCACAGACGATTACTAAAATTATACGGCCAGAGAGGAGTTTATGGGTTCTTTTTTTCTGTCGCTGCTTTTGGTCTTTACAGGGGGCCTGCTGTCCCTTTTTTTGTACCGTCAGTTTTCCCTGATGAGGTCCTCAGCAGTGCTGGTTATCGGCGCCGGATGCCTGCTGGGTCTGCGGGATGCGATCGGCAAATTGGTTGACGCCGGCGTGAGCGCGGTTTCCATCGACTACCTCAATATCTTTGCCCTGGCCTTCCGTATCGACACCCTATCGGCCTTTTTCCTGATCGCCATCTTCGCCATCTGCCTGCTCGCCGCCGTCTACAGTTTGGCTTACATGGATGAGGCGGACCGTGCCCTGGCCACTGCGGCCAATTACTTCTTTTTCAGCCTGCTTATCGCCGCGATGGCCCTGGTGGTCACCGCCGATAACATGATCACTTTTCTTCTGGCATGGGAAATCATGTCCCTGTCATCGTTTTTTCTGGTGATCTACCATTACCGGTCGGCGGAAAACCGCAAAGCCGGATATCTCTACTTCGTATTTTCCCATGTCGGGGCCATGTTTATTCTTGCCGCTTTCGGAGTGCTCTACGCCTTCACCGGCAGCTTTGCCTTCACCGCCGCCGGCGTGCCCTCGGGGATCAGGACCCTGGCCTTTGTTCTGGCCTTTAT